>Ga0116218_1001025_pt1 | contig 18409 bp, 10 predicted proteins | sample Sb_taG_2_FD_88966 | JGI IMG/M metagenome (GOLD analysis project Ga0116218, IMG submission 88966) | Peat soil microbial communities from Weissenstadt, Germany - Sb_50d_5_LS metaG | ecosystem: Environmental > Terrestrial > Soil > Wetlands > Peat | place: Germany: Weissenstadt | collected 2010-09-21 | reverse complement strand
GGGTTTTCGGGATTGATCCAGATGGTGTGGTAGTCGTCGCCTCCAGGCGCGCCCTTGATGGCCATGAAGTTCTTGCCGGCATCGGTGGAGCGGTAGGTCGAAGTGTTGGCGACGTAAATCACATCTTTGTTTCGCGGATCGACGCGCACGCAACCGAAGTCGTCGCCGCGTCCATAGACGCGATCCTCGTCATTCACCTGCTGCCAGCTTTCGCCAGCGTCGTCGGAGCGGTAGATGCCGCTGCCTTTCTTGGCGTTCACCCACGCATACATACGGTCCGGATCGCTGGGAGAGACAGCAGGACCGATGCGCCCGATGCCTTCGGCCTCGCCAGGCAATCCTTTAGTGAGTTGCCGCCAGTTGTTTCCGCCATCGCTGGACTTGTAAAGTCCGCTGCCGGTTCCGGTGTAGCCGACGCCTGTGGTCCACGGCGGACGGCGCGAGGGCCACATGCTGGCAAAGATTACCTGCGAGTTGCGCGGATCGAAGACAAGGTCCATGCCGCCGATGTTCTCGTCTTGGTAGAGCACTTTCTGGAAGGTCTGACCGCCATCGAGCGAGCGGAAGACGCCACGTTCTGGATTCGGACCGTAGGGATGTCCTTGAGCCGCGACAAAGAGGCGATTGGGGTCCTTGGGATCAACGATGATGGATGCAATCTGCTGCGCGTCGCGCAGGCCCAGATGCTGCCAGGTGAGGCCCGCATCGGTCGACTTATAGATACCGTCGCCTACGGAAAGATCGGGACGGCGCAGACCTTCTCCGCTGCCGACGTAGATGGTGTTCGGATTCGACGGCGCGACCGCCAGCGCTCCGATCGAACCCGTCGGCTGGTCATCGAAGACGGGATTCCAGGTGCGGCCGAAGTCCGTCGTCTTCCAGACTCCGCCGTTGTTCGGCGCCATGTAGAAGACATTCGGCTGCCCGGGAACGCCCGAAATCGCCACGGTGCGTCCGCCACGAAATGGGCCAATCATGCGCCAGTGAAGTTCCTGGTACATCGCCGGGTCATACTGCTGGGCAGCAAGTGCGAAAGGGAAAAGCAAAACATAGAGCGAGGCGAGCAGAGTCCAGAAGAAGCGTTTGTTCACGGTTGATCCTCGAAGAAAAGCAAGGATAACCCACGCCAGCAAAGGTTGGACAGCACCGCCGATGAAGGCGGCGGCGATTGCGTCGGCTCTATCGGACAACGGGAAGCGCAGCAAGTGGGCCGTCAAGATAACGCCGCAGCGCATCCTGCCATACCGGCATGCGGATGTTGTAAGCGTGCAGGCTGTCAGGCGAGAGAACGGAGTAGGCGGGTCGTCGCGCCGGACGGGGGAACTCGGCTGTGGTTACGGGTTTGACTTTGGCCGGCAGGCCGGACTCGCGCAAGATTTCGGTGGCAAACTCATACCACGTGCAGTCGCCGGAATTAGTGACGTGTACGACTCCGCGAGCGGACGCGCGGCAAAGTTCGACGAGAGCGGATGCGAGATCGCGGGTGAACGTGGGGCTGCCGCGCTGATCGTTCACCACGGAAATCTCGGGACGCGTGGACGCCAGCTTCAGAATGGTTGCGGGAAAACACTTGCCGGCGTGGCCGAAGAGCCATGACGTCCGGGCGATGCACACCTCGGGCAGAGTCTTGAGAAGCCGTTCTTCCGCTCGGGCTTTACTCTCGCCATAGACGCTTGTCGGATTTCTGGCGTCGCTGATTTCGTAAGGCGATCGTTTGCTGCCATTGAAAACGTAGTCCGTGCTCAGGAACATCAAACGCGATCCGGATTCGCGGGCAGCTTCGGCCACATTGACCGCCCCTTCGTAATTCACGGCGAGGGCCAGGTCGCGGTTTGATTCGCAGCCATCCACGTCGGTGTAGGCGGCGGACAGGAGAATCCAGTCGGGACGGGAATCACGAATCACGTCGCGAATGCGCGCGTGGTCTCGAAGATCAGCGTCTTGGGAGGACAGCGCGGTCAACTGGTCGTCATCACCGCTCGGGCCGCTACGGCTCGACGCGTTTCCGCTCAACTCGTGAACCAGTTCCTGGCCGAGCAGTCCGGATGCTCCGAATAACGTGACGCGCATAGCGGCATTGTAATGCCGGAGCCGTCAGGGCTAAACAGGGTGCTGAAAAACTCGGCCTCAGTGCCAAGCCCAAGGGGTATCTGAATCCAAAGAACCTACGGCATCGCTAAAGCGATGCCCTGACACGAAACTTGTGTTTTTCAGCAGACTGTAAAGCCCGCATCCTTATTGGTTCTTAGCGGTACCCTTCGGCTGCGCTTGGCTCTGAATCCGTGCCTTTCCCATACAGCAGATCTAGAGCGGCTCAAACAGCAGGCGCCGCCGTCGGGATCGGCCGCCTGAATCGCAGCGGTGAACCGCTGCACCACCCAAAATCAAGCCCACACAAAATCAAGTGCACCACCGACTCTTTCCGTGGGCCATTCAGTCCTGCGCTGTGAAGGCCAGCGCCAACAGCGTCTTCTGCTCGACCTCGTGGGCTTTTGCCGAACCGGTGGCCGGGCTCGCACTCGCGGAACGCTTCACCGAATGCACTGGCCGATCATTTGCGATGTACCTCAAGCGCGGCAGCATGTAGGAAAGCGCCCCCATGTTGGCCGGCTCTTCCTGCACCCAGACAATATCCCGCGCTGCGGCATGACGCTCCAGTTCAGCGGTCAGTTCGGCCTCGGGGAACGGATACATCTGCTCGAGAAAGACAATGGCGGTGCTCAGGTCACTATTATTGTTATTGTTATTGCGCTTCTGCCGTTCCGTGCGCAATTCGTGACCGATCTTCCCGGTGCAGAGCAGGATCCGTTTGGCATCCTGGGCTTCGGTGTCGGGGATAACGGGCAGAAACTTCTGATGCGTCAGGTCTTCCAGAGGAGACAGGGCATCGGGATGTCGCAACATGCTCTTGGGAGTGAACACGACCAGGGGCTTTCTCCACTTGCGCAGCGCCTGCCGCCGCAGCAGGTGGAAATACTGCCCGGCGTTCGAGGGCTGACAGATCTGAATGTTGTCGCGCGCCGCCAGTTGGAGGAAGCGCTCGATGCGCGCGCTCGAATGCTCCGGACCCTGGCCTTCGTAGCCGTGGGGCAGCAACAGCACCAGGCCCGAGAGCAGTAGCCACTTGTCCTCGCCGGCGCATACAAACTGATCGATTACCGCCTGCGCAACGTTGGCAAAATCACCAAACTGCGCTTCCCACAGCACCAGGGCCTCGGGATAATCGCGGCTGTAGCCGTACTCAAATCCCATGACCCCGGCTTCCGAAAGCGTCGAGTTGTAGATGTCGCACGCCGCCTGGCCGGGCGCGATGTGGCGCAGGGGAACGTATTCCGATTCGTCCTCAACATCCAGCAGCACCGAGTGCCGCTGATTGAAGGTTGCGCGGCGGGAGTCTTGGCCGCTGAGGCGTACCGGAATCCCCGGCTTTTCCGGACCAGGTTTAACCAGACTGGCAAAAGCCAGTGCTTCGGCCATGCCGTAGTCGACTGGCTTCTTTCCCGTTCCCATCTCCTGGCGCTGCTCCAGCAATTTCTTCACCTTGGGGTGGATGTGGAAGCCCTCGGGATAATTGGTCAAACGCTCGGTGAGTTCCGCCAACTCTTCTTGCGAGACGCCTGTGGGCTGTTCATATTCCGGTTTATAGCGGCCGCCGAAATAGTCTTTCCAGTAGGTGGGAAGATCGCGCATCAGCGGTTTCTTGGTAACTTGCGTCGCGTCTTTTTGTGCGGCTTCGTACTCACTCTTGATCGTCCCCACGCGGGTGGCGACATTGTCATCATCCACGCCGATTTGTTTGGCGTAAATCCGATACAGGGGCGGATGCTGTTTGATGGCTTTATACATCAGTGGCTGCGTCACGGTGGGATCATCCACCTCGCTGTGCCCATGGCGGCGGTAGCCGATCAGGTCGACGACCACGTCGGTGCCGAACTGGTAGCGGTACTCGGCTGCGATGCGGGCGATCCGCATGACAGCATCGACGTCTTCGCCATTCACGTGAAAGATGGGAATCGCCTGCCGGCGCGCCAGTTGTGCCGAAAAGCGCGAGGAATGCTCTTCGCGGGCATTGGTGGTGAAGCCGATCAGGTTGTTGACGATTACGTGGATGGTTCCGCCCACGGTGTAACCGGCCAGGTCGGCGTAATTCAACGTCTCTGCCGTGATGCCCTGGCCGGCGAAGGCGGCGTCGCCGTGCACCAACAGAGGCAAATATTTTGCTTTGCCGCCTTCGCCAGCACGGTCCTGCTTGGCCCGAGTGCGTCCAACAGTCACCGGATTCACGGCTTCGAGGTGGCTGGGATTCGACACGAGGTGGATATGAATCTTCTTGCCGCTCTTGGTAACATATTCGCCGGTCGCGCCCATGTGATACTTCACGTCGCCCGATCCCAATACGCTGCGCGGATCAACGTCCTCAAACTCGGCGAATACCTGCTCGGCCGGACGCCTTGCCAAATGAACAATGACATTCAGGCGGCCGCGATGACTCATGCCCATTACCAGTTCCACGGCGCCGTGCTCGGCAGCCACGTCTAGAATCTCATCCACGGCCGGCAACAAAGAGGTGTTGCCTTCGAGGGAGAAGCGTTTGTTGCCTAGATAGCGCTGCTGCAGCGTTTGCTCGAACAAGTCGGCGCGCATCAACAAGTCGAGGGCGCGTTGTTGGTCTTGTTGGTCAATGTCGACTGCAGCGGGTTCCGCCGCAAGCTCGATGCGTTCCTGAATCCAGCGGCGTCGTTCGGGGTCGGCGATATGCATGAACTCGACGCCTACGCTGCCGCAATAAATGCGCCGCGCTTCCCGTGCCCACTGGTTGTCGATCTGTAGGTCCGGATGTGATTGCGGAGGCAGGAGGCCGAGCGGGTTTAGTTCGGCCTCCAGATATCCAAACTGGCGGAACAGGCCAAATATCCGTTCGCGTTCGTGGTTTTGAGTGATGGCCGGGGCTGTGCTCCCGCCGGTGGTCCGAGTCGAAGTTGGCATATAAGGTCTTCTATAGAATAACGGATGAGCCGCTCTGCGTGTCCGATTCAGCGGGAAGAAGTCATGCGATGGAGGGACGGCGTTTTGCCCGTCGGCCGGGCGGGGCGTCCGGCACTCCACAAAGCTCTGTGCCCCCGGTCACTGCACGGTGCGCACGCCGCGACTATTGTAAAAGCGGAGAGATATTAATATGAACCTTCGTCCCGACGCGGCCCAACCCGGAACGCCGGTCCTTCTCGGCGTCCCATTCGATGCTAACTCCTCGTGGTTACGTGGAGCGGCCGGAGCGCCGCCTATCATCCGGGTGGCCCTCCATTCCATTTCGTCGAACTGGTGGACGGAAACCGGTGTCGACCTTGGAGTTGAGGGCAGGTACTGCGATGCCGGCGATTTGAAGTTCACCTTCCGGGAGCCGTTTCCTGCGATTGAAACCAAAGTCGGCGAATTGCTTGACCAGGGCTTGCGTCCGGTCTGTTTAGGTGGTGACCACTCGATTACGCTGCCGATCGTCCGCGCTTTCGGCAAGCATGTTCCCGGGCTGACCATCCTCCACTTCGATGCCCACCCCGATCTCTACGATGAACTCGAGGGCAACCGTCTGTCGCATGCCTGCCCGTTTGCGCGCATCATGGAGGAGGGCGCGGCCAAGCGGTTGATCCAGATCGGCATTCGAACGATGACGGGGCATCAACGGGAGCAAGCGCAGAAATTTGGCGTCGAGGTCATCGAGATGCGTCAACTGCCCGCGCTCGACCGCATGAAGGTCGATGGCCCAATCTACATTTCTTTCGACATGGACGCGTTCGATCCCGCGTTTGCGCCAGGCATTTCGCATCGCGAGCCGGGAGGGATGTCGGTGAGAGAGGCGATCGCGCACCTGCATGCCATTACTGGGAAAATCGCAGGCGCCGACATTGTGGAATTCAATCCCGCGCAGGACCATACCCAAATCACCGCTACGGTTGCCGCCAAGTTGCTTAAGGAAATCCTGGGGAAGATGATTTTGAACTAGCAGGCAGCGGATTGCTGCGCGAGTGTTACCTCCTATAATTGTTATCCCGGCGCGAGGGATCTGCAGTTCGCGGCAAATGCAGATCGTTCTCCTTCGGCTACGCTCAGGGTCGGGATGACAAAATCTAACTTGGAGGCACCTCATGGCCAGCGGGATAATTGATGTGTCCAGTCGCTACTCTGTGCCCGAGACTCTGGCGCGGCTGCAGGCGATTCTCAAAGAGAAATCCGTGACGGTGTTTGCTCTCATCGATCACAGCGGTGAAGCAGAGAAGGTCGGCCTTAAAATGCGCCCGACGCAATTACTGGTCTTTGGCAGTCCGAAGGGTGGGACGCCTCTGATGGTTGCCTCGCCCAGGCTGGCCATCGACCTTCCGCTGAAAGCGCTGGCATGGCAAGACGAGCAAGGGCAGGTGTGGCTCTCCTACAATTCACCGGAATACTTGCAGCAGCGGCACGGCTTTCCGGCGGACTTGGTGAAGAACATCGCGGGAATTGCGGGGTTGATTCAGAAGGCTGTGGAATAATAGCGGGCTCATGGCAAATGAAACAGAAAAAGAAGCTGCTGGCCGCGCGGCCGCCAAATTGGTTTGCGACGGGAACGTTGTTGGACTCGGAACCGGCTCGACCGCCTATTTCGCTGTCATTGCTCTCGGCGAGCGTGTGAAGGCGGGACTGAAAATCGTTGGAATCCCAACCTCCGTGCAGACCGCTGACCTGGCGCGCGCAGTTGGCATTCCGCTCACTACGCTGGACGAACATCCGGAGATCGATATCACCATTGATGGCGCCGACGAAGTTGATCCCAAGTTGAACCTGATTAAAGGCGGCGGTGGCGCGCTGCTGCGTGAGAAGGTGGTCGCGTCGGCGTCCAGGAAGATGGTTGTGGTTGCGGACTCGGCGAAGGTTGTTCCCGCGCTCGGCAAGTTTCCCTTGCCGGTCGAGGTCATAGCGTTTGCGCGCGCCGTGGTTGACAAGAAGATTGTGGCGCTGGGTGCGTCGCCCAAATTGCGCACGAGGGCTGATGGCAGTCCTTACATTACGGACAACGGCAATCAGATTCTTGACTGCAGCTTTGGAAAGATCTCTGATGTTTGGGCGCTGACGCTTGCGCTTAGCAATATTCCAGGCATCGTCGAACATGGACTGTTTGTCGGACTGGCGAAGTTGGCGTTGGTGGGACGCGGGGATAGCGTGGAGGAAATGCGGCCGTAATGACCGCTGTCGGGCTTTGCCCGACTGGACGGCCGAGGGCGGCCGTCCCTACGTGAGACGGGCGCTTTGGACAGCTCAGTTCACAATCTCTCGCAGAGCCGCTAACAACCGCTCCACTTCCTCCATCGTGTTGTAGTGCGCGAGGCCTATGCGGAGAAATCCTCCCTGGCGCTCGACGTTTAACTGTTCGGTCAGGTTCAGGGCGTAGTAGTTTCCGTCCCAGGTGAAGAAGCCGCGCTCGCCTAGTTTTGTTGCCAACTCCAATGGCGTGTGCGGATCGATGCGGACCCCAAAGGTTGCACAACGATTCTCGAGGCGCTGCGGGTCGCTGGTGCCGTACAGCTTCAGGCCGGGAATCGCGAGCAGGCCGGAGATCATCTTTTCGGTCATCTTGCGCTCGTGCTCATGGATCGCTTGGTGGGCAGCGAGGATCGCGGCGCGACGAGTCGTGACCACGGGATTCGCGCGGCGGCCGAGTTCTTCCCAGTAATCCACGCAGGCTTTGATTCCTGCGATGCACTCGTGGTTTAGCGTTCCCCATTCCCAACAGTTCGGAATGTTGTCGGTGTTGGGTCGGACTTTATACGGACGCAACCGCTTCAGGTGCTCGCGCTTGCCGTAGAGCACGCCCATGTGCGGACCGAAAAACTTGTAGGTCGAGCAGACCAGGAAATCGCAGTCGAGGGTGCGCACGTCAATCGGTCCGTGGGGAGCGTAGTGGACGGCATCGATGTAACTCAGCGCTCCCGCTTGGCGCGCCAGGCGCACTACTTCGACTACGTTGTTGATCGTGCCTACCGCATTCGACGCATAGCCTACGGCTACGAGCCGCGTGCGGTCTCCGATTTGCGCGGCCAGGTCTTGCATGTCCAGCGTGCAGTCTGCTTCGTTGAATTTTACGGTGCGGATGACCACGCCTTTTTCTTCCAGCGCCTTCCACGGAGAGAAGTTCGCGTCGTGGTCGAGGAGGGTGAGGACGATCTCGTCTCCAGGACGGAGTTCGCGGCCGAGGGCTCGGCTCATGGCGAACGTGAGCGTCGTCATGTTCGGGCCGAAAACGATTTCATCGGCGTCGCAATTCAGAAAATCGCCCATTGCCGAGCGGGCGTCCGCGATCATGCGGTCAGTATTGCGGCTAGTGTGGTACGCGCCGCCGCTGTTGGCATTGTTGCGAGACAGGTAGTCGGCGATGGCATCGATGACTCGCTGCGGCACCTGCGTGCCTCCGGGGCCGTCGAAAAAAACTGCGTGGTGTCCGTTGACGGTTTGGGCCAACGCGGGGAATTGCGAGCGAACCCAGGGGAGGTCGAGCGCGGTGGATGAGGGTGAAACCTGCTCAGCTATGGGCATAGCTGACATTCTAATGCGGGGCGCGTTCTGCGAGGAAACTTCGCTCGCCGTGGTCCAGGAATCCGCAGTAAAAGTTCTTTTCCTATCGATGTCCCATACCCTCAGCGGCTAAAGGCGGATCCGGAAACGGGCCAGTTACCGCAGCGCTGAAGCGCTGCGCCACCCAAAATCGGGCGCAGGGCTGGAGTGTTGCGCCAACCAAAATCAAGTACTGCATTTAGTTTCGGCAACCTGGCAGTGCGCGGGTGAGACTGGCCGCGGCATCGTGGTTACGCCACTCGTTCGGGAGGATTGGGTTTGAATTTTCCTTTATTGGCGGCGTCCAGCCGGATGCGCGTTACTCGCGCCGTTTCCTGGAGCAAATCGCCGGTGGCGCGCGTTCCCTCTCCGGCCATGACCGAACCTGCGGCTAGGGCAAAGCCCAACGCGTCTGCCTGGTCGTCAAAATACAAGATCACTTGTAACGCCATAGATACTTCTCCCTGAGCCTGACTTCGCCGGGCCCGCGTGAAGCGGTGCGCCAGAGTAAAGATCAAATTAAGACGCAGGTGGCGCTGCGACAAACGGGTCGCTAGTAAACTCTGATTGTGACGATTGTCGGAGAATGGCGGCGCCGATGATAGTGCTTTTGTTGGTTCTCGCCGGCGAAACTCTTAACCACGGAGGACACGGGGGGACACAGGGAAGAGAACACAGGGGAAGGGCGATCTGCGTTGCTCCTGAAGGCCATGTTCCGGTGGGTGGCGGGAAAGTCACTTTTTTGTGCGCATGGTTTCCACGGATGACCATCTAACGATAGAATCGTCTAAAGGGAACACGTCTAAACGGGTTACTTGGGGATAGCATGCTGAAGGCGTCGTCAAATCGGGGCGGATTGGTGAGAGCTGTTTGTGTGCTCTCGGTGCTCCTGATGTGCGTGATGGGGACGGTGCAGGCCACCCACTCGCATTCCGAGAACTCGACCACATCCCACCACACCTGCTCGATTTGCGCGACCGCTCATGTTGGGCTTAATACTGAGACGGTTGCGTTGGCGCCGGTTTTGGCTACGACAGCCCTGGCGATTCCTGTTGCAGAAGTTTCCCTGATCTTCCGTCCCGCCTCTACCCAGTTCATTCGTCCTCCACCTGCGCCCTGATTCCGCGCCCAATTCAATAGGTATTTCCAAGAGACCGCGAGCTTTGATCTGACTTGTGATCTGTGATCGGACTCGCTCAGAACCCCTTATTGGAGGAATCATGCATTTGTCTTATAGGAGTTGGCTGGCTGCGGCCATGGTGGTTACCGTGGTGTTGAGTGTTGGAGTTGCGCATGCGCAGACGGGTGGAAGTTCGATCAGCGGTACCGTACTGGACCCTTCGGGCGCGGTGGTTGCCAATGCCAAGGTTCAGATTCATAACGCGGTCAGCGGCTATGACCGCACCACTACTACAGACAGTAAGGGGAATTTCAGTTTTCCGAACGTGCCGTTTAATCCGTATCACATGACGGTGACGGCTACGGGATTCGCTCAATACACGCAAGATGTGGAGATCCGGTCGGCGCTGGGTGTGAGTGTGAAAGTCAGTTTGACGGTGGCCAGCAGCACCGACACGGTTACAGTCGAGGCGGGGGCGGATCTGGTGGAGAACGATCCGACGGCTCACACCGACGTGGATCGCGGACTGTTCGATAAGCTCCCGCTGGAAAGCCAGTCTTCGTCGTTGAGTTCGCTGGTCACGCTGGCGACTCCGGGCGTGGCGGCGGATTCGAACGGTCTGTTCCACAGCTTTGGCGATCACGCGGAGAACTCGTTTTCGCTGGACGGGCAACCGATTACCGACCAGCAGAGCAAGGTTTTTTCCAACCAGGTTCCTCTGGATTCGGTGCAATCGCTGGAGGTGATCGCCGGGGCTCCGCCCGCAGAGTACGGGGGCAAGACGAGCCTGATCATCAACGTGACGACGCAGTCCGGCCAGGGCCAGACCACGCCCCATGGCGCGGTAACGGCGTCCTATGGCAGTTTTGGGTCACCCAGTGTTGGGTTCAACCTGGGCTACGGCGGGCAAAAGTGGGGGAACTTCATCTCCGTGAGCGGCCTCAACAGCGGCCGGTTTCTTGATCCGCCCGAGTTCGCGGTCATGCATGACAAGGGAAACGAAGAGAACGTTTTCGACCGGGTTGACTATAAGCTCTCAAGCGCAGACTCGCTGCAGCTGAACTTCGGCTACTCGCGTTCGTGGTTTCAGAATCCGAATTCGTTCGACCAGCAATTTCATGCCTGCGTCCCTGGGTATCCTTGCAATTCCGCCGGTCAGATCGTCAACCCGCTCACGGGCAATCCTCTGGGGCCGGCGGATCAAGTTTCGCAAATAAAGACCTTTAACATTGCGCCGACCTGGACACGCGTGATCGGCACGAACACAGTGTTCACGTTTGGCGGCTATGTCAGACGCGATCAGTACAACTATTACCCGAGTTCGAACCAGTTTAACGATTTGGCCCCGGATCTTCAGGGCGAGACGGTGGCTCAGAATCGCAAGCTCACTAATGCAGGCTTGCGGTCCAACGTAGCGTACGTGAAAGGGATCCACAACATCAAGGTGGGAGCTACGTACGGACAGACGTTCCTTAGTGAGGATGACGGGATCGGCATCGTCGATCCAACACTGGTTCCTGGGCTCAAAGACGCGAATGGTAACCCCTGCCTCAGCCCGACCGGCCAGCTGCTTGATGCTCCTTGCTCGATTCTGGCGCCCTACGACTTGACGGGCGGCGGAGGTCTATACACCCCGGGAGGACTCTTCTCCTTCCACGGCCACACGGACGTGAAAGAACTGGCACTCTACGGTCAAGACACGATCAACGTGGGAAACTGGTCCTTCAATGTGGGTCTGCGCGGGGATTTCTACAACGGTATCTCTCGAGACCGGCAAGCGGAGCCGCGCGTCGGCGCTTCGTACAATATCAAGCAAAGCAATACGGTGCTGCGGGTTTCCTACGCACGAACCCTGGAGAGTCCATTCAACGAGAACCTGGTGATTGCCAGCACGGGGTGCGGCATCCCGTTTCTGGCCACGCTGGTTCCACCGCCTGGGGTCACCTGTGCAGCGGGAGCGGTTACTCCGGGCTACCGCAATGAATTCCACGCCGGCTTGCAACAGGCGCTGGGGCGGTACCTGTTGGTGAGTGGCGATTACATTTGGAAATACACGCACAATGGCTACGACTTCGGTACCGTCGGCAGCACGCCGATCACCTTCCCGATTGAGTGGCATAACGCGAAGATTCCGGGATATGCGCTCCGGGTGAGCGTGCCTAACTACCGCGGGTTCTCGGCGCAAGTGGTGATGTCGAGCGTGGCCGCGCGGTTTTTCCTGCCGCAAGTTGCGGGGCTGCCCATTATTCCTCCGGCGACGGGCGTTTTCCGCATTGACCATGACGAAAAGTTCAACGAGACGACGCACCTGCAGTATCAGCCGTGGAAAACTGGGCCGTGGGTTGGGTTCAACTGGAGATATGACAGCGGACTCGTAGCCGGCGCGACGCCTTGTTACAACCCGTTGACTGCAACGTGCGCAGGGGCATCGACCACACTCGGTGGCCAGCCAGCTATCTTGATGATCAACACGATCAGCGGCGCGCCCTTAACTGCCGACCAGGAATTTCAGGCTGGGTTTACCTGCAATGGCGTGCATGCAACCATCACGCAAGCGTTGCCAAGCCCGTGCCTGGCGTCGCAGTTCGGGTCCACCCTTATACAGGTTCCAGCGCCGAATACAGAGAACGACGATCACAATCCGCAGCGCATCCAGTCGCGGAGCCTCTTCGATCTCTCGGTGGGCGATGACAACCTCTTCCACCGCGAAAAGTACAAGTGGAGTGTGCAACTGACCGCCATCAACTTGACCAACAAATATGCGCTGTATAACTTCCTTTCGACTTTCAGTGGAACGCACTATGTGACGCCGCGTGCGCTGACAGCTGAGATTGGGTTCCACTTCTAAGGGATGTCCTTCCCCGTTGAGGGCAGTACGGTTTCGACCGTGCTGCCTTTTTTTTTCGATGGTCGATGGTCAATGGTCAATAGTCAATGGCGGCGACTGCCGCACGTCAACTCATGTCGATGATCTGCGTCCATTTTCGGCTTTCCTTCCTACAAACTCGACGACGCCTCGATCCCGTACCGATCGTTCCTGGTGATGCAAAACGTGCAGTTCTGGAACGAGTGACGGCAGTTCATCTCTGCCCAGCGGACCGGTACCGGAGGCGGCTAAGCTCGCGTCGGAATCCCACCGCATGCGCATTTTGCAGATGAGCAGACCGTCCGGTTTCAAGGCAGAAACGATCTTGGGGAAAAGACTGCGGTCCAGGTGATAGAACAGCACGATCAGATCAAACCGAGCCGGTTCAAATTTGTACTCGGAGGCGTCCCCTACGAGAAGGTCGAGTTTGACGTTCAGTTCGAGAGCAGCTTGATTTAGCTTTCCAATGGCGACATCGGAAAGGTCTACCACGCTAACCTGCCAGCTCCTGCTGGCCAGCCATAGGGCATGTCTTCCGAGTCCACCTGCTAAATCCAACGCCACGCCTGACTTCGGGAACGATGGACCCACAAATCTCTCGTAGGCCGAGATGAAGAACGGATCCGGCTCTGTCAGCGAAGGCATGCCTTGCTCGTATTTGAGATCCCAATGCGATCTTTGTTCTTCGCTGCTCATTGTGGCCAATCCACTTCCGACGGGGCGCGCGTTTTTACTGCAGTTTTGCGTACTCTGCTTTGGCTTCGTGGAGGAGGGGAACGTCCGGGTCGGCGTCTTTCCAGGCGGCGAGAAAATTTTGATAGGCGATGCGAGCCTTGGGAGTGTCGCCCTGCTTCTGAAACAGCCGGCCCAACTCCAATTGAGCGGCAATGAACGCTATGTCGGGACCGCTGTGGGATTTCATGTCCAGGGCCTTTTGGAGATCCTGCTGCGCTTCGGCGTAACGTCCAGCCTGCTCGTAGGCCAAGCCTCGGGCATAGAAAACGCCGGCGTTGGCGCGAGCGTACAGGGCGGCGGTGTTAAGGAAGTCAATCGCCTTTGCCGGGTCGCCTTTGGCGGAATTGGCGGGCCGTAGGGCGACGACTGCACGAATCATGGGGACGGTCACGTTCACGGCCATGCTATCGTTCGGATGGGTACGCTGGATTTCGTCGGCCAATGCGATCGCTTTCTGATCCTGGCGCATAATGGCGAACGTCGTGGCCGCACTCCCCATCACAGACACCGTTCGGGATAAGCGGAGCGCGTCGGTGGCCTCGCTGTTGGCTTCGGCGTGATTTCCCACGACTGCTTCGAAGACGGCGAGCTCAGCTTCCATTTTGGCTCGGCCTTGCAGGTGCAGGCGATCCAAAGCATCTCCGTTCTGGCGCGCAAATTCCCGCGCTTGGCGCACTTGGCCGCGGGCGCCAGCGATACCCGCGCGGATTCCGAGAACGCTCGCCTCGCCTTCGGGAGTTGCGGAAGCACTTTGTAGTTCTTTCTCCATGTCGGCTTCTTTGCCTTCACACCAGTCCAACACAGCCAGGATGAGATGGAAGCCGGCAGCCGATGCCTTGTGCTGGAGGGCGGCATTGATCATGGCGCGTGCCTCCTCGGTCCGGTTCAGTCCGGCATAAGCCACGGCCACATTCTCATAGCCGCTTGCCATGTCGGGATCGAGCTCCACGGAGCGCTTGGCGTTCTCTAATGCGTTGTCGAATTGCCCGAGTTGGTTATAGATAGCTGCCAGATTGTTGAAGGGGATGGAATCCCGCGGATAAGTTTGCCGATAGAGTTCGTAGGCGGTAATGCCTTTGTCGAGCTGGCCGCTGTCGGCGTAATAGTGGGCCGTGATGTAGAGCTTCTCGCGCTCGCTGGCACGGTCGCGAAGCTCGAAAGCCTTCTGACGATTTTGCTCCGAGGATTCGGTCTGCCCAAGGTTGTTGTAGATGGTGCCGAGTCGGGCGTAGGCCATGGCGAAATTAGGATCGATCTCGATGGCGTGCTGATAGTTCGGAACCGCAGCCAGTTCGTCACCAATGTTGTGCTTGGCGTCGCCCAAGCTGAGCGCCTTCAACGCTTCGAGCGATGAAGTGGTGGCCATGGAGAGAGGCATATCGTATTTCTGCACCATGGACAACGACTCGCCGAGTTGTCCGCGCAGTTTAGTGGCGGCGCTGTGCAGGGCATTCAGCACATCTTCTTTTCGGTCGGCCTGAGCCTGCTGGCGTCCGAGTGAATCGCCGGAAGCAGCATTGGTTGCCTCCAGACTGATAACGAACTGGCCTCCAACGCTGTCAATGCTTCCGTTCAGCATGGCCTTAATGCCATCGCGCTGGCAGATTTCGCGGCCGACATCGGTGGTGATGCGGTCGCCGGGGCTACGGCCCATGAACTGCAAAGTCTGGCGGATCTTCTGATCGGGGAAGACGTTCAGATACGGGGACTGCCCGAGATCGACGGCCAGCGCCTTCTTGAGGGTGCCATCGAAGACGGGGTCGGCGGTGGTGTTCACGAAATCGGTAATCAGGATCGAATCTTTTTCGGTGAGCGCATGGCCGCGCTTCAGAAACACGAAGGCAATGCCGGCGGCAACCAGCGCGACGATCAGAGCCGGGATCAGCCACAAGGGCAGCTTTCGGCTCTTATCCAGCACTGCGGGGCGGCGGATGGAAGTGCTGGAAGAAGTTGCAGCCGAGATGGTGCCTGATTCGGAGTCGCGCTTCAGGCGCTTCAGGTCGGAGCGCACGTCGGCGGCGCTTTGGTAGCGCAGGTCGCGGTCTTTTTCGAGCAGCTTATTCAGGATTTCCTCGAAATGCGGAGGCAAGTCGGGATTGAGGCGAAAAGCTGGGGCCGGGGGACGGTTCAGGATTGCGTCGAAAATAACAGCGGACGTGTCGCCGCGGAAGGGCACCGCGCCGGTGGCCATCTCATAGAGCACGGCGCCAAAGCTGAACAGGTCAGAACGGGGGTCGAGATCCTTGCCGCGCGCTTGCTCCGGAGACATGTAGGCCACGGTACCGACGGTCGATCCGGGGCTGGTGAGGAACGGTTCGTCCACGGTGGCGGCGGAACCGATGGTGGCAGCGGAATGGAGGGAAGGATTGACGGTGCGCTTGGCCAATCCGAAATCGAGAATCTTGGCCTGGTTGCGGCTGGTCACGAAAATGTTGGCTGGCTTGATGTCGCGGTGAATGATTCCCTTGGCGTGGGCAGCGTCGAGAGCGTCGGCGATTTGCGTGCCGAGATTGAGCAACTGCTCAAGGTCCATCGGTTGGTTGGGGGGCTGGCGGTGGATACGGCTCTTGAGCGTCTCGCCTTCCAGCAATTCCATGGCGATGAAGTGGCGTCCGCCGTCCTCGCCAACTTCGTAGATGGTGCAGATATTCGGGTGATTCAGAGCGGAGGCGGCGCGCGCCTCGCGCTGAAAACGGTCGAGTGCTACAGGATCCTTTTCCGTCTCGGGAGGCAGGAATTTGAGCGCGACATGGCGGCCCAGGTTGATGTCCTCGGCTTCGTAGACTACGCCCATTCCACCGCCGCCCAACTGCGATAGGACGCGGTAGTGGGAGATGCTCTGGCCGATCATGCTCTGGCCGATCACGGTCTGGCCGATCTTCGTCGGGTCGAGCATTCGGGGGAACACTCCTGGGAGAGAGCCACTCATGTTAGGCCGGTGGGTTCGGGCAAGTCAAACCTACCGACTCTTCACCGTTATACGATACGGCGTAGCGAGAAGTTCACCGTTCCTTTTCGTTGGTACTATATTTATTTTCTATGACTTAAGAGCCGCATTTCCGGGATTCGAAGGGTTGAGGCAGTGGGCATGGTCACCAGCTCCTGTTACGGAAGTTTCGCCCCAATTATTCGAATGCTTTCCTGCCCGTCCGGCGCCTGCTATCAATGAGTGTTCACGTGTATTTGTGCCTGGGAATGGTAACCCCGGCTTCCGAGGCAGGAGTGCGTCCTAAATGAAAACTCGCCCTCAATCCTGGAGGGACATGAGCGCCGCGCCACGCTTCTTTATTGCCGTGGTCGTGATCTGCGGGACGACCGTCCTGACCTATTCGGTATTGCACGGCCGGAGCCAGAATCCGCTCAAATTTTTCTGTTACCTGGTAATTGCATTGGCCGCTTCGCGGCTCAAGGTAAACCTGCCCGGCATCACCGGGACGATGTCGGTGAACTTTTTATTTCTGCTGCTGGGCGTGCTGGAACTGAGTTTGTCGGAGGCCATGGCGCTGGGCTGCGCGGCGGTGGTGGTGCAATGCTTCGACCGGGACCGTCCGATCCCAATTCAAGTTGCCTTCAACGTCTGCTCGACGGCGCTCGCTATCGCGGTGACCTTCGCGGCGTATCGCTACTCCCTGTTTCATCGCGCGGTGAAGAACCCGTCTACACTGCTGTTTCTGGCGGCGTCGGTTTACTTCGTCGCCAATACGCTTCCGGTGGCAGCGGTTATCTCATTGACGGAGCGAAGGTCGCTACGCAAGATCTGGTCGGAGTGCTACTTCTGGAGCTTCCCGTACTACCTGGTGGGCGCGGGCGTGGCCGGCATGATGAGCTGGCTGCACGGCTTTACCGACTGGCAGACATCGTTGCTCACCCTGCCGGTGGTCTACCTCATCTATCGGTCCTACCGGCTTTATCTGGGCAAACTCGAAGACGAGAAGAGGCATGTGGAAGATATGGCCGACTTGCATATGCGCACCATCGAGGCTCTGGCGCTGGCCATCGAGGCCAAAGATCAGACGACGCACGACCACTTGCAACGAGTTCGCGTGTATGCGGTCGAAGTGGCGAAGGAACTCAAGATTGACCAAGAAGGAATGGATGCGCTGCAGGCGGCAGCTTTGTTGCATGACATCGGCAAGCTGGCGATTCCCGAGCATATTGTGTCGAAACCGGGACGCCTGACGCCGGAAGAATTCGAGAAGATGAAGATTCATCCGCTGGTGGGAGCGGAAATCCTGGAACGGGTGCGCTTTCCCTACCCGGTCGTACCCATCGTGCGGGCACACCACGAAAAGTACGACGGGACGGGCTATCCGCTGGGGTTAAAGGGGACGCAAATTCCGATAGGCGCGCGCATTCTGGCGGCGGTGGATTTTCTGGACGCGATGGCCTCGGATCGGCAATATCGGCGGGCGCTGCCGCTGCAGGAAGCAATGGCACGGTTGGCGGATCAATCGGGAAAGGCCTTTGATCCGCAAGTGGTCAACGTGCTGCAACGAAAATACGTGGATCTGGAGCAACTGGTCCACCAACGTACCGACAGCCTGGGCAAACACAAGTTGTCGACGGAAATTAAAGATAAAGATGAAGACTCAAAAGGCGAGCCGACCATCAAGCCGGCCGCCGGGTTCGAGGCGCAAGGGCGGCGGCAGTCGCCGGAGCGCAGTTTTCTGGGTTCGATCGCGGCGGCGCGCCAGGAAGCGCAGACTCTGTTCGAACTCAGCCAGGATCTGGGGGCTTCGCTCAGCCTGGACGAAACGCTCTCGGTGTTTGCCGTGAAACTGCGGCGGTCGATGCCCTATGATGCGATTGCGATCTATGTGCGTCACGGCGATGAACTGGTGCCGGAATATGTGAATGGCGACAACTTCCGGCTGTTCGCATCGTTGCGCATTCCGATGGGACAAGGACTCTCGGGGTGGGTTGCGCAAAATCTCAAGCCGATTCTGAATGGCAATCCATCGGTCGAGCCCGGGTATCTGAACGATACGTCAAAGTACAGCACGCTGAACTCGGCGCTCGCGGTGCCGCTGGAGGGCTTGCAGGGTGTGGTCGGCGTGGTCGCCTTGTACCATGCGGAAAAAGATTTCTTCACCTCCGACCACATGCGC
>Ga0116218_1001023_pt1 | contig 18439 bp, 16 predicted proteins | sample Sb_taG_2_FD_88966 | JGI IMG/M metagenome (GOLD analysis project Ga0116218, IMG submission 88966) | Peat soil microbial communities from Weissenstadt, Germany - Sb_50d_5_LS metaG | ecosystem: Environmental > Terrestrial > Soil > Wetlands > Peat | place: Germany: Weissenstadt | collected 2010-09-21 | reverse complement strand
TGTGAGACCGAAACGGGAGGGCTGATCCAAAGGTTCCCGTGCCATGGCAACCCGCGAGGAAGCAGGAACAACTGACCGCTCATGAGTGTTCTAAACACTTGTGAGTATGAGAAAGGTAGCAGTGAAACAAAAGGTATGGTTGACACGAGCGCTCAATCCCATATGATTGACTTACCTGCTGGGCGTTTTCATTACCTGAGCTGGGGAGCAGAACAGGTCGAACTTCCCAGTGCGCTCTTGTTGCACGGTATTACAAGTTCTGCCCAAAGCTGGGTGCGTGTAGGGCCTGCGTTGGCAAACCGCTACCGGGTGTATGCTTTAGATATGCGTGGGCATGGAGATAGCATCAAACCCTCGAAAGGAGCCTATAGTCTCCAATATACTGCTGATGACGCGGCTGCATGTATAGATATTCTGGGTTTGGAACGCCCCTTGTTGATAGGACATTCCTGGGGAGGTGCGACGGCAATGGTACTGGCAAGTAGAGCTGAATATCAGAAGTCTGTACCTCATTTCTCGCATGTCATTCTTGAGGATCCGGCATATAACTTTGGTCACAGTGGCTCAGAAGAACGAGCTGCTTTCTATGCAAAGGATATTGGTCGCTCGTCCGATGAATTGCGCGCAGAAATTACTGCTGACAACCCTGGTTGGACCGAGGTTGATATTGAGGGAAAGATCGAGGCGCTGCATAAAGTGACTCGAGAGGCGGTTATGAGTGTCTTCTCCGAGGCAGGTGAAGAGGGTGATCTACTTCCATTGCTTGCAAATATCTCTGCGCCTACGCTCTTAATTCGGGCTGATACATCTTTAGGGACGACACTGGACGAGGCTGCCTGGGAGCAGGCGAAACGATATTTACCCACAAACAGCCGTGCCGTCCAGATCAATGGAGCAACACACAATGTTCACCGCAGTAAATTTGATGAATTTATGCAAGCGGTCAACGATTTCTTGAGCAAGTAGTGACGTAATTTCTGGTATCTTCGCATTATCCGCGATAGTGCTGCGAGCGATTCGAAGAACTGGACACGAGATCCTTCGCTGCGCTCAGGATGACAATGTTTAGGCACGATATTGCTGTGATCGATTAAGAGCACTCAATACAGCCTTGACAGCAGCAAATTCGATATTCGTATCCGTCGCGGCGCCGAAGAATGTAGTGCCAGAAGATACCTGGATCTGAATATATGCTATAGCCTGAGCTTCGGCCCCTTCTCCAAGAGCATGCTCTGTATAGGTGAGAACTTTAAAATCTGCTATATCATTCTGGTTGAGTGCCTGTACAAAAGCATCAATGGGGCCATTGCCACTGCCGTGCAGTTCGCGAGTGATACCATCAACACTGATGCGAGCTGTACATGTAACAACTTTTGATGCACTTTGCAGTGATATTTCCTCAACAGAGAACGATTCTAAAGCAAACGGCTCGTTCAGATCGAGATACTCCTGCTCGAATGCCTGGTAGATCTGAGTGCCCGAAAGTTCTTCACCGCACTCATCGGCAAGATTTTTGATGATCTTGCCCAACTCAACATGCATCGCCTTAGGCAATTGGTAGCCAAACTCGGTCTCCATCACGTAAGCCACACCGCCCTTGCCTGATTGCGAGTTAATGCGAATAATCGCCTCATACGAGCGTCCAATATCCTTTGGATCGATGGGTAGATAGGGTACCTGCCATAACGCATCGGGAGATGCGTCCTGGGCCGTCATACCTTTATTGATCGCGTCCTGATGGGAGCCGGAGAATGCAGTAAAGACCAATTCGCCCGCATATGGGTGACGGATAGGTACTTCAAGTCGAGTGCAGCTTTCAGCTACAGCACGAATCGCACTGATATCGCTGAAATCCAGGCCAGGATCAACGCCCTGCGTATACATATTAAGTGCAACAGTCACAATATCCACATTGCCAGTACGCTCACCGTTACCGAAAAGCGTGCCTTCAACTCGATCTGCACCCGCCAGCAATCCCAGTTCAGTACAGGCAACTCCCGTGCCACGATCATTGTGGGTGTGCAGGCTAATAATAGCTGCTTCACGATTGCGCATATGCCTGCAGAACCATTCGATCTGATCTGCGTGAACATTTGGCGTTGCAACTTCAACAGTGACCGGAAGATTCAGAATGATTTTATTTTCGGGTGTGGGCTGCCAGATATCAACGACAGCTTCACATATCTCAAGTGCGAAATCTACTTCTGTTGACGAAAAGCTTTCAGGCGAGTACTGCACAATAACCTGTGTTTCAGGCAGTGTGGGTACTAACTCTTTAACGAGCTGCGCACCGCGTGCAGCTATATTGATAATGTCTGGCTTCTCTAATCCGAATACTACCCGGCGTTGGAGAGGCGAGGTCGAATTATAAAGATGGACAATTGCCTTCTTAGCACCATGCAGAGACTCAAAGGTGCGTGTAATTAACTCTTCGCGAGCCTGCACGAGTACCTGGATGGTGACATCATCGGGTATGTGATGATCTTCGATCAATAAACGGACAAAATCAAATTCGATCTGGGAAGAGGATGGGAAGCCGACCTCTATCTCTTTGAAGCCAATATCGACCAGAAGTTGGAACATCCTTAATTTTTCTTTGAGTCCCATAGGGATGGGAAGCGCCTGATTACCATCGCGTAGATCAACGCTGCACCAGGTGGGTGCGGTTGTAATTGTGCGGGATGGCCATTGGCGATCAGGTAGATCGATAGGCGGATAAGGTAGATATTTCTTAATATGAACTTTCTGCATCCCACCCTGTCTTTGTGAGTTAGAAATCAATTCTTTCAGCATGTAACACTCCTTTTCATGATGTCTGGTGAGGTATAAGCACCAATTGATTGAGTTGCATATGCCTGGTAGCAAGTGCGATGATGGTAGTAAATACGCAACAAAAAAGAGAACCTCCAGCTAAATGGGAGGTCCTCCTTGGATACCTACTGTAGATTGGAAGCTCCATTGCTCCCGACAATCTCTCCCTAAGCCGAGTTTGTGGCTAGCCTCATCGTAAGCCCTACCAGACTGCGTAGCCCGTGGAGTCTGGCAAGGCCGGTAAGGGTGAGACGGGTAAGGAGGAAAGCAAAAAGTAACATTGCACATGTTGAAACTGCTGCATAGGCACCGACTTCAATATGTGCGAAACTTATAGTGTTGACTACGTTGAATAAACTTACGCAAACACCTGATACGAAGATATAGATTCCCATAGCATAAACAGAGTAAGGCACTTGTTCAAGGTTATCTTGACCAGTACGGTTGAAGGTTTGCATGAATACTGGTGTTGCTCGCATACTTCTGTTCTTCTCTGCTGAACGCCTACTAGTAGTTGCGTTCCCCTCTTTGACTGTAACTATAGGCAGGAGATGCCAAATGACTGGCGTCTCTTGTATGATTATTCATTCTTACTGTCCTGAGGATACATCGGCGAGTAAATGTTTGTCAACCTCTTGTAGAGTATCACTTAAAAACTGATCAGTCGCCACCCTCATATTTAAACGAGACCTCCATCTTGACACGAAAGGTATGAGGTTTGCCAGGTTCGAGATGGATGTCTTGTTCGATAATGCGGGCGACACGAATGTCCCTTAAGGTCTGTGAGGCTCGGTTGATAGCGGCTGCGGCCGCTTTCTCCCACGATTCTTCGCTGGTCCCTACCAGCGCTATCACCTTGTAAACTCTTTCTGCCATTTCGCTCTCCTTTCAAAATCTGCATGAGATTCGAAGTTAGTCGGACACTTTTGCTCTTTACAAAGCACTACATGAAATATTTTCGATGCGCTGGTACATATACATGATACTACAAAGTGTGAGAAAGACTCAAATTTCAGATTCGTTAAATTGATGCAGCTAACTATGTCATCTGGCACGTTTCATACCGCTGCGTTGAGAAATGCTCGAAAAACGTTGAAACTTTAACTACCATACTTACATTAAGCAAATGAGCATGACGCACTGTGCTATTATTGCAACAGCAAGTGTTTTCACAACTCAGGTAAACGAAGAAGGAACCATGGAGAGTGCTTGTTATGAATAGAACCGACCGTTTATTAGCCATCATCCTGGAGTTACAGGGTAAAGGTAGGCAGCGCGCCGAAGACCTGGCTGAAACTTTTGAGACAAGCAAACGCACTATCTATCGTGACATTCAGGCGTTAGGAGAGGCTGGCGTGCCGATCGTTGCTATTCCTGGTAGGGGCTATTCTTTGATGAAGGGGTACTTCTTACCACCTCTCAGCTTCACAACTGATGAAGCAACAATGTTGTTGATGGGTAGTGATTTGATGGCTCAAAGCTTCGATGCGCAATATCGCTCTGCAGCGCTTTCTGCAAGCCGTAAGATAGAGAATGTCCTGCCTGAGAAACTGCGTAAGGAAGTATATTACCTCCAGGACAGTATCAGGTTTGTAACAACAGATGCAATGGAACGTCCAACTGAGACAGAAAAACTGTTGCAAGTGCGTCGCGCAATTCTCCAACGTAACACGATACGCTTTTGCTACTTTACACGTCATCCTACTTCTTCAGCAGAGTTGGAGGGAGAATCAATGATTCCTGTGCAGCATTCCATATCATCTGCTACTATGACTCCCATCCCGAGCATACGTGAGGCTGATCCGTATGGACTTGTTCATTATTTGAATACCTGGCATGTCATTGCCTACTGTCATCTGCGTAAGGACATTCGAAATTTCCGTCTTGACCGCATTGATGACCTGGTCTTATTGTCAAAGACATTCGAGCGCCCGGCGAATTTCAAGATGAGTGAATCGCAATCAGGACAACGAAGGTGCATGGTCGTTCGTGTGTTATTCGATAAAGAGGTCGCACGGTGGGTCAGGGAATATCGTTCATACTTTACCGCATCAGTAGAGGAAACGCCCGAAGGATTGCTTGTCACACTCAAACCACATCAAGAGAGCGAAGTACTACAATGGCTGCTCAGTTGGGGAAGTCGTGTCCGTGTGTTGGAACCAGAAACACTCCGCAAGAGGATCGCCGAGGAGGCACAGGCGATGCTGCAAAATCATTCAGTATAACAATTTACAACCGGGATGAGCTAGAATACTATAGTGATTGAGAACAGTATTGGGAGGATAAAGCACTATGACCCCCAACAATAATCTACAGAATCGAATCAAACATGTCTTTGTAGTGATGTTAGAAAACAGGTCATTCGATCATATGTTAGGTCTCTCAAGCATAAAAGGTATTGATGCCATTAGCGGACGACCTGCGGTTATCGAAGGACTCAACGCAAATAATGATTGGAACCTTGACCAGCATGGCAATAAGGTATTTGCTACCACACCCGCTGATTGGGCAATGCCTTTCGATCCTGGGCATGAATTCAATGATGTGAAGGAACAGTTATGCGGAGTTGGAGGCGCTTATCCAAATATCAATAACAGTGGCTTCGTCACTTCCTACAGCAAGATTGATCCTGGTCATCCGGGCGAGATCATGAAATGTTATGTTCCAGATCAATTACCAGTACTTACAACCCTCGCACAAGAATTCGCGGTATGTGATCACTGGTTCTCTTCGCTGCCAGGCCCAACGTGGCCTAATCGTTTCTTCGTGCATGCGGCATCATCAGCAGGGCTAGACCATAGCCCGTCACCACTCACATCAGCCGAGTCTGTCCTGTTCAAAGGCTATACATTTGAGCATGGAACGATTTACGATAGGCTTGATAAAGCGAATCTGAGTTGGACTATCTATAAAGGAGATGCGTTTCCGCAAGCACTTGCCATAAGTGGTATGAACATTCGTGCTCTGGAGGGACGCTTCAAGGACTTTGATGACTTCAATGCTGACCTGAATAACCCAGGTTACACAACATCCTATGCATTCATCGAACCAAATTATGGACATGTACTTACGGGGGATTTTACCTGCGGTAATTCGCAGCATCCCAAGGACGATGTGACACGTGGCGATAGATTTTTGAAGACGATTTACGAAACAATTCGTAACTCACCTCTTTGGGACAATAGTGTGCTCATTGTCACCTACGATGAGCACGGTGGTTTTTATGACCACGTTCCCCCACCTCAAGCCATGGCTCCAGGGGATGCCATCACCGATCCAGGAAACAATATCAACCATTTTGATTTTAAACAACTTGGTGTGCGCGTACCTGCCGTGATCATATCGCCTTTTATCCCTAAAGGTGTCATTGACTCTACTATCTACGATCACACCACAGTACTGGCGACCGTTGAAAGTATTTTTGGGCTACAAGCTTTGACTGAACGCGATAAACAAGCACATACGTTGAACCATCTGTTTTCGCTTACAACACCTAGACAAGATACCCCAGCTACATTACCTACACCTGCTAATTCAGGCATCAGTTGCGACGACAATAACGGAACGAGTACTGCAAATAGATCACTCGTAACGGATGCCGCTTCTGCAATGGAGCCAGTACCCTCGTCACTCCAGGGCTTCTTACATGTTGCCTTCTTAAGGGATTTGCAAGCTACACCTCAAGAGGAACACGCAAATCTTACAGCGAGATTTTCGAATATCAAAACACAGCTTGATGCAAGGCTCTTTATGGATGAAGTTCGCCAGAAGGTCGAGCCCTCCAATACGAAATAAACATTTGATTCAGCCATCGTTTCTTTTAAAGAATGTATGGTATGATTTAGGGCGTTGTTAGTAAAAAGTGTTTGCGACAAATACAATTCTGGGTTCCAGGAGGATATGAGTATGAAGAAGATAGCAAGATCAGAGGTTAATGTTGGTAGCCTTCTCGAATCCGGATTTGCTTTCAACTATGATGATCTTACCCTGGTTCCCCGCGTAGTCTCGACGTTGCAGCATCGCGCCGATGCTCGACCTGAGATACGATTGGGTCCATTTCAACTGGCTTTACCTCTCATTGGATCACCTATGCCAGATGTCTGCGGAGAAAAGATGTGCCAGGTCCTGTCACATGAGGGTGCGCTGGGCATCCTACACAGGTTTCAGTCGATTGAAAGCCAGCAGCATGAATTCGAACTGGTACACTATCAAGATGATAGCGAGAATTCTGTTGTAGGTGCGGCTATAGGCATTACAGGTGATTATCGGGAGCGTTTTCAAGCACTGTATGCTTCTGGCTGCCGTCTCTTTTGTCTCGATACTGCTAATGGCGCGCACTTGCAAGTAAAGCAAGCTATGGGTTGGATTCGAGGTCAAGCATCGGATGTGTTTCTTCTAGCTGGAAATGTGGCCTCCGCTGAAGCTTTTTCCGCTCTTGAGGAGTGGGGAGCTGATGCCATCCGCGTCGGTATTGCAGGAGGTTCGGTTTGTGAGACGAGGTCAGAGACAGGAGTGTTCTTACCCACGCCTTATGCAGTAGCTGAGGCAGCTATAGTACGAAAGCGAGCGCTTATTATAGGTGATAGCGGCGTGCGGACACCTGCCGATTTCTGCAAACTACTGGCATTGGGTGCAGATGCGGTCATGGTCGGTTCGGCGCTGGCCGGTACGAAGGAGGCTCCTGGACACATTATTGCGATGGATGGCAAGAAGTATAAAGCGATGCGTGGTGCTGCTTCGTTCTCTGTACAGCAGCAGAGCGGCAACGCAAGCCCAGGGTATGTTGAGGGCACTGAGACATTAGTTCCCTATCGTGATACAGTTACCGCTGTGCTGCATCGTTACCTGGCTGGACTCCAGTCAAGCATGTCCTATATGAATGCTTGCACACTAGATGAGTATCGTCACAATGTTGCCTTCATGCTGCTGCTTTGACTGTAAAATTATTTTGCAGCTAAATCTTCGGGAGAATTTTTTCTATGATGCAAACAGCGCAACCTGTTCTAGTTGGTACGTCTCTCCCTAGACAGGATGGACCAGACAAAATAACCGGACGCGCGCGCTATGCGGGAGACCAGGTGTTACCGGGAATGTTGTATGCACGGCTGGTCCTCAGCCCGTATGCCCATGCACGCATTCTGAATATCGATACATCGCTTGCTCTGGATTTGCCTGGAGTCGTAGCTGTTTTTACCGCCGAAACGCTAGGAATGACCCAGGCAGATATGCTCTCTCGGGCGCAATCCCCACTGGCAGTGCACGAAGTGGTATGGTGCGGGCATCCTGTAGCCATTGTGGTAGGCGAGACAGAGGCTAGCGCAGAGGATGGGGCCGCCGCCGTTGAGGTCGATTACGAGCCTCTATCTGCCGTTATTGATCCTGAGGCTGCTCTACAAGCAGATTCGCCGCCGATTCGCTCTAGAAGGGGTACGAGAGAAGTTGCAAGGGGAGGTGAGAAGGTTACCGTTCCACAAGAGGAAGCGAAGGTCGAGGAAGAGGGACGTTCGCAAAATGTCAGTCAGACGCCTCCTCTAAGGGTGGGTGATATCGAGGCTGGTCTGCGCGAGGCTGAAGTGGTGGTCGAATGTAGTTATCGCACTCACCCTGTCCACCAGTCATATATGGAACCACAATCGGTCACTGTAGCGCCAAGCAACTCAGGTCATCACCTGGTGATCTGGCCAAGCACGCAGGGGATGTTCAATGTGCGCTCGGCAGTTGCCAGTGCGCTTGAGATGCCAGAGCGACAGATACGTGTCGAGTCGGTGCCCATCGGTGGAGGATTTGGCGGGAAGGAGACACTGGTTGAGCCTCTGGTAGCAGCAGTAGCATCCCAACTGCGCAAACCTGTACGATTGGCCTACACGCGTCAGGAAGATCTCCTGGCCGGGAATCCCGCACCACAAACTGTGATTACCGTCAAACTAGGTGCTAAGAGAGACGGCACTCTCACTGCTATCCAGGTCAGAATGATTCTCGATTCGGGAGCTTACCCCAATCCTCTGGCTGGCTTCAGTGGCTTCCATTTCAGCGGCATCTATCGCTGTCCCAACATTGATATTCAATGCGATGTTGTTCAGACCAACAAACCCGGTACTGGTGCATATCGCGCACCAGCAGGTCCGCAAGCGTACTTCGCAATGGAATCGACGGTGCAGGAACTATGCCAGCAGCTTGGTATGGATCCGATCCAGTTTCGTCAGATCAATGCCCTCAAAGAGGGTGATCCAAATATCAGGCATGGCCGCTGGCCGCGCATCGGCCTGCTGGAGTGTCTTGAGCAGATCCAACAGCAACCCTTATGGTTGCAGCGCGAGCAAGCTACGCAGGAAATACGAGGGGAACTGAAGGGCTGGAAGATTGGGATAGGCGTTGCCGCAGGCGGTTGGCCGGGTGGGACGGAGCCTGCGGCAGCTATGTGCAGGCTGGAGCAAGATGGCACGTTTACCGTGGTGGTGGGCAGTGTCGATCTTTCAGGATCAGATGCTTCGCTGGCGCTGATCGCCGCCGAGGAGTTGAGCCTATCATCAGAAGCCGTGAACGTGACCCATGATAGCACCGATTCTATGCCTTATAGCGGCCTCTCTGCGGGCAGCAAGACGATTTATACGGTCGGCTCAGCAGTGTTGGGGGCGGCACGTGATGCGCGCATCCAGGTTTTTGCAATCGCGGCTGAGATGCTGGAAGCGTCCTCCGAGGATATGGAACTGCGAGATGGAAAGGTGATGGTCAAGGGTGTGCCTGAGAAATATATCACGTTGCAGCAAATCGCCGCGAACTCGATGCGTTTTGGCGCTCCTTACGAGCCAGTCTATGGCCGGGGTCGCTCAGCCAATCGCGTCTCTTCGCCTATGTTTGCCGCACATCTAGCAAGGGTTGCCGTTGATCCTGAGACGGGTGAGGTGCGCGTGCTCGATTATATTGCGGCCCAGGACGTTGGCCGTGCCATCAACCCGGCAGAGGTGGAGGGACAGATCCACGGTGGTGTGGTCCAGGGCATCGGTTGGGCATTGTTGGAAGGCATGATTTACGACGAGCAAGGACAATTGCTCACTTCGACACTGATGGACTATGCGCTGCCACATAGCCAGGATGTGCCTACCATCACTACGCTTCTGGTAGAGGTGCCATCTGAGCTTGGCCCGTTCGGCGCCAAAGGTGTGGGCGAGCCGCCAGTAGTGCCGGTGGCTGCTGCCATCGCAAATGCCATCAGGGATGCGGTTGGTGTGCGTATGATGGAATTACCGATGACACCTGAGCTTGTGTTTGCTTCTATGAGAGCGGCATCTTCAGCCTAGTCGTGATAGTGCTGCGAGTGATTCTAAGGTATTGGGTACGAGATCCTTCGCTGAGTAATAGAATGTTGTCAGGCGTAATCACTTACCAATAAGCGAAATGGCAACTCGTCCTCTTCAACGATAGAGAAGCGGTCCATTTGCTCGTGGAAATGATTGTCGAGATTGTCATCATTGACGAGCGAAACTTCTCCTACAAGCGTGCGACTCTCCTCGGCCCAGAATGTGTGGTAACAATATTGTGGGATAGTGATGCTCTCACCGGGCCGCAGGATTACTTTGCCTCCTGCCTGTATCGTATGCTCAAGGCCATCCGTATTCACGATTACGTCACTGAAGCCCAGACCTTCTTCTGGCGTGGAGTTGTACAGCTGTACAACCAGATTTCCTCCACCTCGATTGATGATATCTTCCATTTTGACACGATGAAAATGCAATGGAGTGACCTGGTTGCGATCAACAATCAGGATTTTTTCTGCATACATTTTTCCGCGGTGAGTGGTTAAATTCGCAGGGTTACCATTGCGCAATGTCACAATACATAAACCAACATTGCGATAATCTCCCTGTCCAAAGTCCGTTACGTCCCAACCTAGTCGGCGATCGATAATTTCACGCGCTGCTGCCCTTTTTGACTGCCAATCTTCTGGGGTCCAGTAAGCAAAAGGTGGAAGATTGAAGCCACTTAAGCGGAGAAAGGCATCCGCATCGCGTATGATCGCATTGATTTCAGAGCGTTTCATGAATTAATCCTTTTCTGGTTGTTCTAATGCATCAATTGGTGTTAAGGAAAATTGTTGTATTAGGGCTTCAATATCTCTTCGCTCGATGCGACCGCCTGGACCACTACCTTTAACCTCGCGAGGATCTATACCATAGGTGTGCATCAGCACTCGGACTGGTGGTGATGCAAGTGGCTTGTCGCTCGGAGATGGCACATTGATGGCTGAACCTGCCATATCGAAGTTTGGAGCAGGGGTACGCGGCTGTTGGATTGGCGCTGGCGTTGCTTGAGTAGGGACTTCATCTGGTAGCAAGTCATCAGCCAGCCCAATGTAGGCTATAAGTGTACCTACCTCTACAACCTCGTCCGCTTGATGCACAATTTTCCTCAGTAAACCGCCAGTAAAAGCCTCAACTTCAAGCGTTACTTTATCGGTCTCAACTTCAAACAGTGGCTCACCCTTTTCAACCAAGTCGCCTTCTTTTTTGAGCCATGAAATGATGCGTAGCTCATCCGATGTTTGCCCTAAAGCGGGCATACGCACTCCTTGCAGCACTTTGTATGCTCCTTTTTGTCTATTCAAACAGACTAAGAATCACCGAGCGGATGCGTTCAATGTTTGGCACAACTGCCTGCTCCATGATGGGTGCGAAAGGCAAAGGTGTATCAAGTGTTGCAACACGCTTGATTGGTGATTCCAGATAATAATGGCACTCATCAGCAGCCAGCGCTGCAATTTCAGCTCCCCATCCGCCAGTCAGTGTGTCTTCGTGAACAATTACCAGGCGTCCTGTCTTTCGCACTGATTGCCACAGTGTTTCTGTGTCGAGCGGCACAAGAGAGAGTGGATCGATCACTTCGCACTCTATGCCCTGAGCCGCAAGTTCTTCAGCAGCCGCTAGCGAGCGATAAAGGCTAATATGAGTCGCGACTATCGTTACATCCTTTCCATTCCGCTTCACTACAGCTTTGCCGAGAGGTATAAGATATTCTTCAGTCGGAACATAAGTGGTGAGATCAAATCCACCTGCCTGCTGACGTCCCTTACTTCCATATAACAGCTTGTGCTCAAAAACAAGCACCGGGTTATCATCACGGATTGCACTTTTGAGGATACCTTTGGCATGATAAGCATCAGAGACACAGACAACTTTCAAACCAGGAACATGCATAAAAAAACTTTCCGGGCATTGTCCATGCTGCGCTCCGCGATTTGTGGTACCAACGGGGGCGCGCATCACCATAGGAACACTCATCTTCCCGCCAGACATGTAGCGCATTTTAGCCGCCTGATTCACCAATTCATCCATGCACTCGAACAAGAAGTCTGCATATTGCATATCCGCTATTGGACGCATACCCATCAAAGCAGCTCCAATAGCGGCGCCTGCAATTGCCTTTTCACTGATTGGTGTATCGATGATTCTCTCCGGGCCAAATTCTTCATTCAAGCCAAGATAGACGCCGAATGCTCCACCGAAGCCACCTTTTACTCCGATATCTTCTCCGATAAGAAAGACGGAGGGATCGCGGCGCATCTCTTCGGCAATTGCTTCGCGTAACGCCTCGCTAATTGTAAGCCTTCGCTTATTCTCAACAAAATTGTTTTCGTGGATAGTTTCGTTATTGCCAGTCTCAGTCATCTTATGCGTACACTCCTTCCAGAGCCTGTTCAGGGATTGCATCGGGAGATGTACGTGCAAATTCTGTTGCCTCGTCGAGTTCTGTCTTTACTTCATGCTCGATTTCATCGAAAACAGCCTCACTGATGCCTGCCGCTGCAATGAGCGTATTTCGCAGGCGCACAATTGGATCGCGCTCTTTCCAGAGGGCTTCCTCTTCTTTCGTCCGATAACCACGTGCGTCATTACGGCTATGGCCTACAAAACGGTATGTTTTACATTCCAGCAGAATGGGTCCTTTCCCCGTACGTGCAGCACTGAGGGCCTCTCCTCCGCTCTTGTGAACCGCAAGCACGTCCATACCATCAACGATCTCACTGCTAATTCCGTAAGCGCGAGCGCGATCAGCGACATTTTCTACAAGTGAGACCTTGTGATACACTGTCGAGGCGCCATACATATTGTTTTCACACACGAAAACGATTGGGAGGTGTTGCACTGCGGCAAAGTTCAGGCTTTCATGGAAGGCCCCCTCATTAGTCGCGCCTTCTCCAAAGAAGCAGACTGCCACCTGTCCCGTTTGCCGTAACTTAAAGGCCAACCCCATTCCCGTGACCACAGAATTACCTCCTCCGACAATAGCAATAGCCGGCACCATTCCAACAGCAGGATCGCCTAAATGCATGGAGCCACCTTTCCCACCACAGCAACCAGTTGCTTTGCCATAGAGTTCGGCAAGAGCTTCACGTGGCTTTATGCCCTTGGCAAGAGCATGGCCGTGAGGTCGATGTGTTGAGGTAATCCAATCTGAGGAGGAAAGATAGTCGCATATGCCTACAGCAACTGCTTCCTGCCCCTGATACTGGTGAACGGTTCCTGGTATTTCTCCCTGCAAAAACAAAAAGTAGACGTGCTCTTCAAAACGTCGAAGAAGAGTCATTCGCTTGTATAATGAGAGTACCTTTTCCGTACCCAGTTCGTCGAATATGCTCATACCTCGCTTCCTTTCGTTTTTATATACATCATGTCAATAGTATTTGATTCTTCATAGGGCGGGCGACCATAAAGGCCCACTCAGCCGCTCCTCACCACACTCGCCCCTACATGTCGCGGGCGCGGCGGCTGCTTCCGTAGAGTTGTAAAAATGCCTGTACTTTCGCTTGCATAGACCTCTTTCCCGCGAGTTGGAAATCCTTTTCGCGATGTGAGCCTACAATGTCGTGTACATTCGCAGAACTATCGACAGACAGGACAGACTCGCGAATTCCAGCAAAGAAGGCTTGTTTCAAGCTTGTACCGACATTGAATTTGGCAGCGCCGTAGCGTATTGCTGTGGGTATCGCTTCAGGCGGGAACCCGGTGCCTCCGTGAATAACCAACGGCACTGAGGTATGATCATGAATGGCGGCCAGGCGAGTCAAATCGACGTGAGCAAGACTATGGGTGAGAAGGTGCACGTTGCCAATTGAAACAGCCAGGCAATCGATACCTGTCCGCGCAACAAATGATGCCGCTTCTTCGGGATCTGTGAGTGAAGCTACTGAAGCATCAATGCCCTGCTCTGTTGCGTCTGGAAGATGGCCCAGTTCCGCTTCGACAGCGATATACTGGGCATGCGCGACACTGACAAGCTCACATATTTGCTCAATTGCAGGTTCAACTTGCCATATGGAAGTGTCGAGCATGACCGCATTGAAGCCAGCCTGCATGCCTGTAATGCATTGTTGATACGTGTGTGCTTCGTTGAGTAAAAGAGCAACAGGCAAGCGAGTTCGCTCTGCAAAAGTAAGGCCAATATTTCCGAGTATCTCGATGCCGCCCATATCCAACCAGGTTTCGGAAACCATCATGCATCCGAAGCCCACTATAACCGGAGCATTTTCAGCCTCGGCAGCCTCAATCACCGCTTCAAGTGAGTAACTATCCCAGGCTTCAAAATAGCCTAGAGCGTATCCACCTTCTTGTGCCTTTGAAAGGAGGTAGGGTAATGGTACGATCATGGTGCAAACCTCTGTATATGATAGAGAGAAGTGGTATTCGATGACTCATTAAACAGTTTTGAAAGATGTAACCGACAACTGATGCGATTGTAAATATTTCTCTGCTTCTGGACGTGTGAAGACACCTCCGGTACAGCCTAATTGGGTGCATGCAGAAGCGCCGATCAAGCTAGCGAATTGTAAGGAGTCTGCCAGTGTCCACTGTTCCAGAAGGCCTACAATAAAGCCTGCCACAAATGCGTCACCAGCACCCGAGACATCAACGACTTCAACAGGAAATGCTGGAGCCTCAAGCGTTTCCTGGGTGCTCATAAGTAATGCGCCATTCTCTCCTCTGGTAATGATTGCGATATTGCAACCCGCATGCAAGAAAAGTTCTGCTTGCTTCTCTGGATCGGTTTCGCCCGTCAGTATGGCTGCTTCTTCGATATTAGGCATGAATACATCGATAAAAGGAAGGATCGGCATGAGATCATCTAGAGTTGGGTGGTCGCTACTGGCAGGAACAACAACATCAAGAATAGTACGAATCCCTTTTACTTTCATATTGTTGAGCAACATAGCTATTCGTTGAGGGTCAAGGCTGGGAAGCACGCAATAGCCTCCCAAAGCAAAAACTTGTGCTTGCATTGCTAATGGAACGGAGATATCTTCCACACTGAAATCAGCGTTTGCGCCTATAGTATGGATATAGCGCCGATCTTCACCAGTGACTGGCAAAATAACGGTCTTTGAAGTACCATGAGTTGATGAGCGGCACAATGCGTCGGTTCTCACGCCACTTTTCTGCAAATCCCGTTCGACTGCATCTCCAAATAGATCCTTTCCTACTTTTCCGACGACACTGACTGATACCCCCAATTTCGCGAGCGATATAGCCGTGTTGGCTGCGCAGCCACCCGGCTGAACAAGAAAGTCTTCCGTGACGACTAAATTCCCTCCTGTAGGGAGCTTCTCAAGTGGGGGAACAAAGAGATCAGCGACCAAAATACCGGCGCAGATAACAGAAGGTGGCTGCATCATGATATGCTCTCTTTCTTTATCGTGCCCCATTACTTTATTGCCCCTATTTGTAGTGGTTTTTGCAGTATACCATATTGAAGCACTTGAGCTTGAAGCATGTTGGCTTTCACAAAAATAGGTTGAACTGTTTGTTCGAAAAATGGAAAATACTATGTAATCTTAAAAGTAAGAGGCACCTACCACTCCTAAATTTTGATGATTCAGTGGAGCAGCAGGTGCCTCTTATCCCAATTGAAAAATTTTATGCTTGTTTATCGACTGAGTGTTATGAAATGTGCAAGATTATGCGTCCGCGACCATGACGACTCTGGCTAAGCTCATGGGCTTGCGAGGCTTCGCTAAGCGGAAATGTAGTGCCGATAAAAACCTTTATCTGTCCATCGTCAATCAACTGCGCGAACGTACTTAGAAGCTCAGTGTTGACCTGGGCTGAGAATCTTGTTATATGTATGCCTAACTCGCGTGCTTTGGCCTCATCGGGCTGACCAGCGATTGTGACGAGCGTACCACCTCGCTTGAGTGCAGGCAAGACACCAGCAAGCGCGGCTCCACCAACGGTATCAAATACCAGGTCGACATCATGAATTTCATTTTCAACACGCTGCTTTGTATAATCAATAACTGTTTCCGCTCCCAACGAACGCACGAAGTCCACATTGCTTGTAGAGGCTGTGCTGATCACATGAGCCCCTTTCCAGCGGGCGAACTGGACTGCAAAAAGGCCAACACCGCCAGCGCCACCCAGAATCAGTATACGTTGGCCGGGTTGGAGATGGCCATGATCGAAGATACCCTGCCAGGCAGTTGTTGCGCCAACAGGAATGGCTGCCGCCTCTTCAAAACTCAAGGTTCTGGGTTTCGGCGCGAGTGTATTCGCAGGAGCTATGCTATATTCTGCGTATGACCCTTTAGAACTGCGACCAAAGACTTCCTGTCCAGGCTGGAATATGCTGACACCAGGACCTACTTTTTCTACAACCCCAGCAAGATCGGCACCTGGCACATAGGGGAAATTTGATGGCATAAAGTCTTTCAACATACCTGAACGAATTTTCCAATCCATGGGATTAACGCCTGCTGCGTACGCACGTACAAGCACTTCGCCTTCGTGCGGCTCTGGTTGTGCAATTTGTTCAAGTTTGAGCTGATCCACATCGCCGTAGCTGTGTACTTGTATCGCATTGATAGTTTGTGTTGACATATGGTTGGTATATCTCTTTCTATTTATGTTATAGGGTAATACTGACACCCTGTTCCTACAAACACTTACATTTTGTTAGATATTCCAGGCTGATTTGTTCTTGATACTTGTGTGGTTTCAATCCTACGGATTGATTTTTAAAATGAGTGAATCGTGAGTTTCGAAATATAAAATCTGAAGATAGTAATAGAAAAGGTGAGTAGAGCAGGATAGTTCCTGGATAGGTATTGGATTTTCATGTAACAAGCACAACACTTTCTCAATAAGATGGGATAGAATGGTGTATATACCCGTAAAGGTGATAAGGGAAAAGGAGGCTTTCTCTTTATACATCGATATTCAGGAGACTGAAAGGAAATGAGTATGACACAACCACCACAGTTTGCGCGAGAGAGTGCCAGTGATCAGTACACACCTAAAAAAGAGGATAAATTTAGTTTTGGTCTCTGGACAGTTGGGAATCGTGGTCGCGATCCCTTTGGGGATTTCGTTCGTCCTGCACTCAATCCAATTGAAAGCGTGAAGCGGCTTTCACAACTAGGAGCATGGGGTATCAACCTGCATGACAACGACCTGGTTCCCATAGACGCGACATCATCCGAGAGAAATCGGATTGTGCGCGAGTTCAAGCAGGCTTTGAACGATTACGGTATGGTGGTGCCAATGGCAACCACAAATCTCTTTTTCCATCCTGTTTTCAAGGATGGAGCTTTCACTTGCGTTGATCCGACGATTCGCGCTTATGCTTTGCAGAAGACAATGCATGCGATTGATCTAGGCGTTGAATTGGGAGCGAGTACCTATGTATTTTGGGGTGGACGTGAGGGAGTTGATTCAGAGGCAAGCAAAGATCCGGTTGTGGCAATTCAACGCATGCGAGATGCCATCAATTTCTTATGTCGATATGCCGTTGACAGCGGTTATACATTGCGCTTTGCTTTAGAGCCTAAACCAAATGAGCCACGCTCTGACACGTATTTACCAACAATTGGTCATATGCTCGCTTTTATTGCTACTCTTGATCATCCGGAGATGGTAGGAGTCAATCCAGAAGTTGCACACGAACATATGTCTGGTCTGAATTTTGTGCATGGTGTGGCACAAGCCATAGAGGCAAAAAAGCTATTCCATATTGATCTGAATGATCAGAAAGGACCACGTTTTGACCAGGATCTACGGTTTGGCAGTGAGAATATCAAGAGCATGTTCTTCCTGGTAAAATTATTGGAAGAGAAGCAGTATACTGGTTCACGCCACTTTGACGCTCATGCTTACCGCACAGAAGATGAAGAGGGCGTATGGGATTTTGCCCTGGGTTGTATGAGAACTTACAACATGTTCAAGGATAAGGTACGACGCTTTCAAGCAGACCTGGAGATACAGCAACTGCTGCATGAAATCAATAGCGGAGATTCGACTTACGAAAAGATATTGGGTAGTGGCTATAGTGCAAATGTAGTAAGGCAATTAAAAGAGGCTGTATTTGATTTAGATGCTCTGGGGCAGCGAGGTTTTCATTATGAGCGACTTGATCAGCTTACAGTCGAGATTATTCTAGGGATGCGTTGATACTTACGACACGTAGGTATACAACTCTCAAGTTGTAGCCTGTACTAGCTCATCAAAGCCGAGACGAAACTCCATCAAGTCAGTAGGTAAAATTTTTGAGTTCGACGGGTGTATGAAAAAGTTGTAGGTGTCAAGCCAGCAGGCGAGATTGATGCTCCCAAAACGCGTCGTAGGTACGATTGAGCTTAGCCGTG
>Ga0116218_1001019_pt1 | contig 18487 bp, 16 predicted proteins | sample Sb_taG_2_FD_88966 | JGI IMG/M metagenome (GOLD analysis project Ga0116218, IMG submission 88966) | Peat soil microbial communities from Weissenstadt, Germany - Sb_50d_5_LS metaG | ecosystem: Environmental > Terrestrial > Soil > Wetlands > Peat | place: Germany: Weissenstadt | collected 2010-09-21 | reverse complement strand
TATTGTCCCCTTCACTCTTTCGAGGTTGCAACTATTTCTAGTAAGGGTAAGTCAGGTGCAGACGAGATATTCCGATAATCTTGGCTTGCGCACTCTCCTTTGCCGCTTACGCGGCGCACCACGGAAGAAGCTGTGATGCACATTCACGGACGCATTGAAGTCGGCATGGCACTCGTAGTGGCAAGCTGGGCAAGCAAAGAGTTTACCCCCTCTGCCTGTGATGCGCTGTCCTGCCCGGTACGTGAACCTCACGCCGAGACAGCCGCAACGCGAACAATACTGCGAAGTGCCATGGGGATTGACTTCCACGCTCACCACGCCAATGGCATAGGCTTTTTCTTTCGCAAGTTGATTGATTTTGCCTTTCAGCTGGTTGGCTTGCTTGCGATTGAGCCTCCTTGATCTGCTGGCACCTTTTGCGTTGATCTTGCGTAGCCGTTCAAAGACCAGTACACACTCAGGGTACTTCTCGCAGACCTCGACAATCGCTCGTGCCGTTTTGTGCGCGCAATCCAGGTTCTGACGTCGCACATGTGCCCAGAGTTGCTGATTGCTGTGCTCCCCCTTCACCGCTTTGCCTGCTTGCCATTGCTTCTTTGCCACCCGTTTGAGATGCTGATAGCGGTGCTGATCCAGGCCGTGATCTGAGACAAACTGGGTTGCTTTGATCATCCCATGCTGGCGCACGGTAATCACGGCGAGGTGCTTCACATTCAGATCGACTGCCACGGTGACCAGATCAGGATCACGCTTGCTTTCTACGATCTTTCTGGCTTTGATGGTCTTGGTTTGCAAGAAATGAATGACCGCAGACTGCTTGCTCAGGATCAATGTGGGGCTTGCTGTCTCCCATCCACTTTCCGCTCGTCGGCGCTCAAAATAGCGGTTGTAGCAGATGGGATAGTGAACCCACATCCACCCAGTACCCGTATAGACCTTGAGGCGGATAAAACTCTTGCGCACGTCCAGTTCATCCAGCTCCAAAGAGAAGGTACCCGCGTAGAGAGTCGGGTGATTAGAAGCCGTGGGGATGCCTGGCTTCCCTTGCTTTTTGCCTGATGCGTGCCATTTCCTAACGCTGGTGAGATAGCCTCGTGCTTTGCCGATCACATCTTTGATGACCGAGCGGCGATAGCGATTGGGCAGACCCGGGAACGCACGGCTAAAGTTCCACTCTGGCAGTGGAGTCGGATGGTCAGGGGTTTCGACCGTTTGAAATTCGGCCCAGGTGAGCAAGTTATCGGCTGAGATCACTTGCTCACGCACCTCTCCGGTCTTCTTGGAAATGACCTCGACCCGCTCCATGAGCTTCTCAGGATGCACCAGAAAAAAATCCAGATAGAAGCGGCGAGCGGCATTGAGAATGCTGACCGTTTCAGTGAGATGCTCTCGTTTTCCTGGATTGGTCCCGCCCTGATCTCGTGTGGAGAGATCAAGCAAGAGTTTGGTTGTTCTGGCGGTTTGTCCCATCAGCTGCTTCTGCTTTCAAACAGTCGCTTCCGTGCATGTGACACACACGAGCACATTTCTTTTGCTCGGCTTCCGTACAACCTGCCTGAAAAGACCGTGACAGTGTTGAGCACATCGGCAACCAGTTCTTCAGTTGGCGTCTTCACTTCGGGGGTTCTACAACTTCGATACATACCTGTTTCCAACGAAAAGTCTCTTTGAGATAGCCATAGCCAAAGCGCGCCCAGTGTGCGCATTGGTGAAATACGCTCGTTCTGTGACTCCACAGGTGCTTTTGCCTGGAATCTCGAAAAGCCCTTCCATGATCACTATGCTACCTCCCTATTCTAAATACCCGGACCAAAAGCGGAACCGAGGATACTCGAGTGATGCACTCTGTTAGATGTGAGCACGGCATCAGGGGGCCTTGGAAGGCTCACGATAATCCCAGTCCAAGTGGGGCTTCGGTAACATATCTTCCGGTACCCATTGCTGGCCTTGTCCATACTTGCCATGATACTCCTTTAAGGTCTCTCCAACAAATTCAAAAGTCAATTGACATATACGAAACCCTACAGGTATATAAATAGTGGTTTGGGTGTGATTAGCAATTTCCATAGTCCAACGACTGATATAGCCAACATCGCCAACACCAGCGCAACGACAAACTGATAGCCCCGACCTTGCGACCGTACTACGTGAATACATTTTTGCCAGGTAGCCATTATGCCCACCGATAATTTCTTGCGTATGAGCCAAAATGGTCGTCCCAGGCCGAATAGCGATCTTTCCATCCCCAGCCTGACGAGGTTCCCCCCAATAGCGACGAATATCATGAGGGTTATCAAGGTGTATAACATCTATATTCATGTCGCCCTGAAAATACCATTCACCCAGTCGACAATCGTAAGAATTTGTTCCCAATTGACGCTCGTCAAATGGTTCGATGATAATATTGTTGCTTTTCAACTCTTCCACTATACGCTTGTCAGAAAGTAACATGCCGTGCCAACTCCTTCAGAAGAAATACAGGGTGTATAAGTTATAACGTATTATTCTCTTCCTCTATCTTATTATCAACTGGCAAATTCCGAACAGCATCAACTTCTACCCAGATACGCTGGGCTAAAAGGCGCGCCTCATCCTCGTCTGTCAAAGCATGTTGAAAAGGGAAAAAAGCACGATCATTGCTATGGTGATGTATCCAACGGCTTATAATATTGATCTGGTCTACCTCTGCTTTGCCAACAATAGCAGGTGGTTCTCCAAGCAGATCGGCTCTATGAAGCAGTTCCTGGACAGAGCTTTTCATTGCACCCGATTCATGCTGAATACAAAGCTGCTCTAAAAGGCGGCCATGACGTATCAGGAAAAGCTCGTTATGTTGCTCGGTGGCTGATGGATAGACAATAATGAGGTTATTGGCTTCGACTGCACCTGTAATTAAACGTTGGCCAATTAATACTTCATCCACACTGCGGATAGTATCACGCAGCCATGCTGCACGTTCAAAGTTCATTTGATGAGATGCCTCCAACATCTGCCGCCGCAAGCGATCAAGAAGGTCTTCGCGCTCTCCACCGAGAAAAGCACATACCTCTTCAATTGTTTTATGATATTGCGCTGAATCGGCAACGGCTTCCCCCATGCACGGCCCTGGACAGCGATTCAGGTGCAGGCGCAGGCAAGGGTCTGATGGTTTGCCTAGAGGTGGTAACGCACGAGTACAGGTACGAATGGGAAATACTTTTTGGACCAGTTCGATAGTGATATCAACAATACGACGGCTACGAAAAGGTCCGAAGTAACGAGCGCCATCGGCAGCTACCTCTCGCGTTGCATACACTCGTGGGAAAGGATGTTGGATATCGATTTTGATAAAAGGATACAATTCATAGTTACGTAATTGAACGTTATATGTAGGCTGAAGCTCTTTAATGAGTTGTGATTCTACCAGTAAAGCCTCTAACTCAGATCCAAGCACACGCGTTTCAATCTCTTTGACATTCTGTAAAAGGCCATCCATCTTGCGTGTATAGCCTAGAGGCTGATTGTAATAGGATGCAAGGCGATCCTTGAGACACTTAGCCTTGCCAACATAAATGACCTGTCCATAGGAATCTTTCATTAAATAGACGCCTGGCCTGGATGGAAAGTCTCGTTTCCAGGCGGTATTCAGGAAGAGTGTTCCGGTCGGTCGTAAAGTGGCTGATTGCGCCGCGATTTTACCATCAGCACGTAACTGTTCAATTTGTTTCGTGGTGGTAGCCTGTGTAATATCACCACTCCAGGCAACCGGCAATTGCAAACGATGCCTCAGATGTCCAAGTGTTTGAATACCTTGTTGCTGCGCCAATTCCAGTAATTTTACGAACACAGCAGCCGTGACTCTGGCATCTCCCAAAGCGCGGTGGCGATTCGTCGTAGTTATTCTGAGGTGGTTTGCGACACTATCAAGTTTGAAACGTCGTAATGTAGGGAGAAAGCGGCGTGCTAGAGGAATCGTATCCAGTCCATCTATGGGGAAATCATAACCTAGTAGTTGTGCTTCATAGGAGAGAAAACCTATATCAAAACCAATGTTATGACCAACTAGAATAGCTCCATCAATAAAATTCAAAAAGTCTGGGAACACTTCATGTGATTTCGGTGCTGTAGCAATCATTTCCTGCGTAATGCCTGTAAACTGCACGATAAAAGCAGGTAGACGAACACCAGGATTAAGCAGACTTTGAAACGAGTCGATCACCTCACCTGCACGCATGCGAATACCAGCAAGCTCAATTACTCGGTGATGACCAGGGCGGAGTCCAGTTGTCTCTGTATCCAGAATGACGAACTCTATTTCGTGAAGAGGTCGCTGCGTACTACGCCATGCAAGAAGCGCCCATTGATGTTCCTCAATCTCTTCAAACATTGAGGAACTTCGAAGGGCCTTTCGCAACAATGTGAGCCAGATAGCCTTGTTACTCTTGTTCTCGCTTTGTGTGACGCCAAATAAGTGTTGTAACAAGAGATCTTCAGAGACAGGATTGCCAAAACCCTCTAACAATTCGTGCGCGCGTCTCAGCAATACCCCTTGCTGTGGCACTGTGCCTGCTTCCGCCTGCGCCATCAAGAATGTTCCCCCTATGATCCTGCAAAAAATAGATCATGTGTACAAGAAGAATAACATGCGAGGGAGAGCTTTGCAAGGGAGAAGTGACTTTTTCAGGCAGGATTTGTTGTGCCCTTAGAACACTTGTGTTAAAGTGTCAGTAATATATCGTTTCAATGACAAATGAGAAATAAAATGAATGGACCAGAGTTACAAGCGAATATAGATGCATTGCGGGAGCTAGTCCAGAGTAAGGGCTGGACGATTCTTGATGAAAAAGAGATACAGTCTGGTAATCAACTACTGGTAACCGACGGAATTACCAGAATCCCTTGCTCATTCTTTAACAGTGGCAAAGTCCTTATTCAAGGCAAACCAGGTGAATTGCAGAGGCAACTTAAAACATGGTGGGACACAAGAAATGGCTTGTCCAGTGAACCAGTAGCACAGGGAGCTGCCCAGTCGTCTTTTGTTGAAATACCAGCCACAATTACAGCGAAAAACCACACTGGCAAACCAAGATTTGGGTTAGACGAGTCTGGTAAAGGAGATTATTTCGGTCCTCTTGTAATTGGCGCTGTGTTTGTGAATGAGCAGACCGAAGATAGGCTCATTACTTTGGGCGTTCGGGATAGTAAACTTCTTTCTGACAATCGTATGCTTGAATTGGCGGAACAGATCAAAGCCATATGCCCTCATTTTGTTGTACCAATAGAGCCTAAACGCTACAATGAGTTATATGATAGAGTGAAGAATCTCAATCGTCTTCTTGCCTGGGGGCATGCCTGGGCACTGGAAAGTTTGTTGGAGAAGGTATCGTGTAATCTTGCCATTGTTGACAAATTTGGTGATGAGTCTTATCTACGTACTGTTCTTAAGGAAAAAGGTCGTCAGATCACTGTAATTCAACAAACACATGCTGAAGCGGATAGTGCGGTGGCAGCTGCATCCATACTAGCTCGTGCCAGATTTGTACAGCTTCTGGAACAATTATCCAAGAAAGTAGGCAAGACTTTGCCAAAGGGAGCGTCAGATCCATCGATTGTAGTGATTGGGCGCGAGCTTGTTGCTGAGCATGGTAAAGATATGCTGAATGAAATCGCAAAACTGCATTTCAAAACAACCGATGCTATCCTTCAAAGCTAAAAGGAAGAGCCTTTAGACATTTATTTAGAAAGTCAGTATTGAACATGTATACAGAATCCGGCATACTCATCCCAACTCCTCCATTCGACTTTGACAAGTCTCTAAACTTCTTAGGAGTGTTCATGCCAACTAAGCAGGAACAGACCGTCTCCGTACACACTCTGACTAAAGCAATCAGTATTGATGGACAAACCATTGTTTTCCAACTGATCTCAATTGGTACGGCAGAGAACACTCGACTGGAATACACACTTTTTTCTGCTGAACCCATCAGCGAAGAAACGCAAAGTGCTGTAGTCGAACGAATGACATTCTTCTTGAGCATGAAGGATGATCTCCAGCCCTTCTATCACATTGGCCGAGAAGATGTAGACTTTGCTCCAATAATTGAGATCCTGTATGGGTACCACCAGGTCAAGTTCTTAACGCCATTTGAAAATGCGTGCTGGGCTGTGCTCACACAACGCAATCCGACGAAACTAGCCCAAAAGACAAAGCAGGCATTGATTGAGAAATATGGTAACCAATTAGAAGTGCAAGGAAAGGTCTATCGGGCTTTCCCAGAACCTATCCAACTAGTTGTGGCTCATTATGACGAGATTTTGAAGGTGATCCGCAACGATCGGAGAGCAGAATACCTGATAGCTACAGCCAGAGCATTCAGTGAAGTAGACGATGATTTCCTGAAGTCAGCTCCAGACGAAGAAGTCGAAGCCTGGCTGCGCAACATCAAGGGAATTGGAGAATGGTCGGCAACATTTATCATGATTCGTGGGCTGGGGCGCACGGAATATATACCCTTGACCGAGACGAGACTGCTTGAAGCAGCTTCCAAAGTGTATGGTCATGGAAAAGAACTGAGTCGTGAGGAATTAAAACGTCTGGCGGAAAGATATGGAGCCTGGCAGGGATATTGGGCTCACTATTTAAGAGTTGGAACTTAGCTGGAACTTTATAAGTTACTTATTAGTTATCTGAGCTATTCCTCCTGGGTGATCTATTTTTTGTGATCAGACGCAAAAGCAGGAAGAAGACAACGCCAACAACAATCATACTGAGGCCAATAATAAGCGGTATATAACTGTTCTTACCAAAAACGTCTAGATTATAAGTGATTTGTACGGTGAAACCGGCAATGAGAATAGTGATAGCTATGCCCATCGTGGTACTGATACGTTTTATACGCATGCATCTGTAACCTTTTCAGATTTTTTACGTGATGTCCTATTTCAGAATTTCTGCCATTGTAACATAAACAGCTAGAGAAAGGTTTAAGTAAACGATGGATAAAGTCAATCTCAAACAGAAATTTAGTATGTTCACCGATTACTGGAGCCCAAAAATTGTGGGCGAGCTCAACGATTCCCATGTAAAACTCGTCAAATTGAAAGGCGAATTTGTCTGGCATCAGCATGAAACAGAGGATGAACTGTTTCTTGTTGTAAAGGGAAACTTGCTGATTAAGCTTCGGGACCAGGATATATTCTTAGAAGAGGGCGAGTTCGTCATTATACCAAGAGGTGTTGAGCATCTACCCATCGCCAAGGATGAAGTACACGTATTGCTACTTGAGCCGAAAGCAACGCTGAATACAGGTAACATTAACAACGAGAGAACAATTATTGATCTAGAAAGCATTTAATGCGTAGCGGTGATAAAAAACCTATCTATATAGAATATCTACTCAAAGCAATGTGAGATTACGATCTTGTAACAGTTGTCGCACTTGTAACGATTGTCGCGCTTGTAACGATTGTCGCGCTTGTATCTCTTAAAAACAAGATGTGCAGATGATTATTCTAACGATCTGTGAAGAAGATGCAGAAACACCAGGAATTTAACGTGATCTTCAGGTAAATTATAACTTTTACTGAATGTGAAACGTTATAATGCAGAGACACTTACAATCGCCAAATTTTATAGCCGTCGAGAGGGGATATATGGTCATCAAGAAGGCCACTCGGACATCTACGAGGAAGCAACTAAATACAAATACTATTGCAACAGAAAAAGATATACTACATCTGCCACTTTTGCCAATTCGCAATACAGTCCTACTACCTAACCTGGTTACACCCTTAATTGTAGGACAAGAGCAATCGTTAAAGGCTATCGAAGAGGCAATGAAGAAAGATCGCATCTTGTTTGTAGTTACACAATTGAATGAGGACCTGGAAGATCCAGGTCTGGATGATGTATATACAGTCGGTGTAGAGGGTATGGTTGATCGGGTACTGAAGATGCCTGATGGTACGACCAGTGTGCTTCTACACGGCCAAAGACGTTTACGCCGTCTTGAATACACACAACAAACTCCTTTTATGCGTGTGCGTGCAGAAATAATAAACGAAGATACAGAACGCACTCTCACAGTTGAGGCATTAGTACGAGCGACCCAGGCTCTCTTCGAAAAATGTGTAAAACTAAGCAATATCCTACCTGAAGAGGCATATATCACTGCTATGAATATCGATCAACCAGGCTGGTTAGCAGATTTTATTGTCTCTGCTATAGAACCACCAATTGCAGTTCGTCAAAGTATCCTGGAAGCCTTCAGTATCGAGGAACGATTGCAGAAGACTTGTATCTTGCTTACAAAGGAATTGAATATTCTGGAACTAGAGAATCAAATCCAAAACCAGGTACAGCTTGAAGTTGATAAAAACCAGCGGGAATATTTTCTACGAGAGCAACTAAAAGCTATACAACGAGAACTAGGTGAAACAGATCCGTCATTTCGCGAAAATGCAGATTTAGGTGAGAAGATACTGTCCTCGAGTATGCCTGAAGAGGTAAAAGCCAGGGCAAACAAAGAGCTAGATCGCCTGAATTCGACACCATCTATGGCTCCCGAAGGAGGGATGATTCGCACATATCTGGATTGGCTTATCAGTCTTCCCTGGAACAATACAACTATTGATCAGTTGGATATCAATGAAGCGGCTAAAATTCTCGAAGAAAAACATTATGGCCTTGAGAAGGTAAAAGAGCGCATCCTTGAGTATATAGCTGTGCGTAAACTCTCTGAAAATATGCGCAGTCCAATTCTTTGCTTTGTGGGACCTCCTGGTGTTGGGAAGACTTCACTCGGCCGCTCAATAGCCGAGGCACTCAATCGCAAGTTTGTTCGGCTATCGCTGGGAGGTGTGCATGACGAAGCCGAGATTCGCGGACATCGACGCACTTATGTAGGAGCGTTGCCTGGCCGAATCATTCAAACAATGAAAACAGCGAGCACCACAAACCCGCTTTTTGTGCTTGACGAAATCGACAAGATCGGTGCCGACTTTCGGGGTGATCCATCAGCAGCATTATTAGAGGTACTCGATCCCGAACAAAATCATGCATTCTCCGATCATTACCTGGAGATACCTTACGACCTCTCAAAGGTTATTTTTTTAACCACAGCGAATGTCTTACATCCCATTCCAGCAGCTCTGCGCGATCGTCTTGAGGTTATTGAACTCCCTGGGTATACAGAAGAAGAAAAAGTACACATTGCCCGCAAGTTTTTGATCCCCAAACAAATGCAAGAACATGGACTAAAATCTTCACGTGTTGAAATTGACGATGAAGCCTTACGTCACATTATTCGGGACTATACATTTGAAGCAGGCGTACGCAACCTGGAGCGCGAGATTGCCTCAGTGATGCGCAAAGTGGCGCGCAAAGTGGTAGAAGGGAGACGTACCAAAACAAAAGTGACTGTGGATAAACTAGTCGATTACCTGGGTTCGCAAAAACATTTCTACGAGCTAGCTGAGGAACAAGATGAACCAGGGGTTGCAACTGGAGTTGCATGGACCAATGCTGGTGGAGACTTGATAACTGTTGAGGCTACACTTATGGAAGGACACGGCAATTTGACACTCACAGGGCAACTTGGCGATGTCATGAAAGAATCAGCACAAGCTGCGCTATCTTATGCACGCTCACGTTCTAGTCAGCTAGGTGTAGAAAACAGTTTCTACGAGAAGTATGATATACATCTGCATTTACCAGCAGGCTCAATTCCCAAAGATGGACCATCAGCAGGCATTACGATGGCGACTGCATTAATCTCTGCACTCACAAAACGAGCTACCCGACGTGATGTTGCAATGACGGGAGAAATTACATTGCGAGGTCGTGTCTTACCAATAGGTGGAGTCAAAGAAAAAGTTCTGGCAGCGCATCGCGCAGGTATCACGACATTTATTCTCCCCAAACGCAACGTAAATGACCTGAATGATGTTCCGAGAGAAATAATGAAAGAACTTCACTTTGTTCCAGTTGAACATATGGACGAAGTTATAGCTATTGCCTTGCATACTCCAACTCTTTCTAAAGATGAACAGGAAGTGATACCTGTATCTATGAAGAAAGTAAAATCTAGAAAAGTTATAACTCCTAAGGCAATTACAGGAAACCGAGCGCTTCATCTCCCGTGATTGATCCCTTGGATGAAGCGCCGTTCCATGTTTGGGGAGACGATGGGAGCGCACTCGGCGGCTTGACAGCAACGAGCTCACCTGCTAGAATTGGAAGAGATGTTCTAGCTACAGAAAGCGTGAGATTCATGGGCACCAGGAGCGCCAGGGAGCGTACCTCCCCTACCACCACGAAGACGGCGACCTTTCTACTCGAACTGCCGCTGGCGGTGAATGCCGGGCAGGCCGCACGCCTGCGGGCGCACCTGGAAGCCGCGCGACAAAGGGGCTCCCCCCTGGAAGCAGAGCCGCCGCTACCAACTCATCCGACGGCGAAAGGCAACTCGCGAGCGCATACTTGCAGCTCACCGCAAGAGCGTGCACGGGCAACTAGCCCACCAGATCGTGGCATTGGGCCACACCATCATCACCGAAAATATCTCCTACACAGGCTAGCAGAAACGCTACGGCAGAAGCGTGGAAGCACCGCCCAGAACCCCCCGTGCTTGAGCTAGAGGGAGTCTTCAGAAGTCAGATTGGAGTACACCGCTGACCCCTTTCAGTGAAAGTAAAGTAGTGTCAGGAACCCCATAGCTCTGCGCTAGGGGCTTGAGAAACGGCTAGCTCAAGGTAACTTTCTGACTAGTGGGCTTCTCAGGTGAGAAGCAGCAGCGAGAGAGGCTACAAGAACGTCTAAGCACCACCCTAACTTGGACTGCTTCCAGCCACGCCGAAGCTGACGATATCAATAGAACGATATCTACGCCTCTCTTGCACTTACGAAGGGTCATTTCACCCTAGCTTGACTAGGCGAAAGGAAATCCTTTTTCATGCGCATACCAGTTGTTGACAGCAGAGGCGTTCCAGAAATGCCCTGCACACCGGGGAAGGCCCGACACCTTTTGAAGAGTGGCAAAGCGCGACCCAGGTGGAATAAGCTCGGTCTGTTCTTCATCCAACTTTGTTACGAGCAGGAGCCGGACAATCAGCCCCTTGTCGTGGGCATTGATCCTGGCAGCAAGTTTGAAGGCTTCAGTGTCGTCGGCATCGGCGAGACAGTGCTCAACCTGATGGTCGAAGCGCCCACGCATGTCAAGCATGCTGTGGAGACACGCAGGGCCATGCGCAGGGCAAGAAGACATCGCAAGTGGAGGCGCCCCAAACGCTTCGACAATCGACTCAACCGAAAGAAGCGTATTCCACCCTCAACACGCAGTCGGTGGGAGGCGAAAGCGCGGATCGTGGCTCAGTTGTGCAAAGTCTTGCCGCTTAACCACGCAGTCCTTGAAGATGTGTGCGTCCAGACACACCAGGGAAAAGCTCGCCGTTGGAATGCCTTGTTTAGCCCGGTGCAGGTTGGAAAAGAGCACTTGTACCGACTCTTGCGCGAAATGGGGCTGACCGTCCATACCAGAGAGGGCTGGCAAACGAAGGAGTTGCGTGAACAATACGGCCTCAAAAAGACGAAAAGCAAGGGCCAACAATCCTTCGCCTCTCACGCGGTAGATAGTTGGGTGCTGGCAGCGTCGATCAGTGGGGCCGAAAAGCCAACATGTACGCGACTGTGGTACATCGTCCCAGCAGTGCTGCACCGCCGCCAACTGCATCGCTTGCAAGCAGCAAAGGGGGGAATCCACAAACCCTATGGGGGTACCCGCTCTCTTGGTCTCAAACGAGGTACGCTGGTTCTGCATAAGAAGTATGGGCGCTGTGTGGTAGGCGGTTTTGATCGACAAAAGAGAACGATCAGCCTCCACGATTACCGAACGAACAAGCGATTGACCCAGGGAGCGAAGGTGGAGACATGTCGCGTCTTGACCTGGGTGGCATGGCGCTCCTTTCTGGTCGCTCAAACATCTACTCTGTCCAAAGGCACGAAGGGGAGAAAGGCCACCCATCCCACCGTGCCCCTACAAGGAATGCCTGCTTCCTCCCCATCTCTAAAGAGGAGGGATATCCGCAGGCGGGAGGTCTGATGAAACTTACGCCCAAAGAGCAAGATCGGCTTACTATCTTTACACTGGCTGAACTTGCCCGTAAGCGACGGGCACGAGGGATTAAGCTCAATTACCCGGAAGCAGTAGCACTTATATGTGATGAAGTAATGGAGGAAGCACGTGCAGGCAAGGGTTATGATGAGGTAATTACACATGGTATGCAGGTACTGACAGAAGCTGATGTGATGGAAGGGGTACCTGAGCTCGCATCAAAAATCTATATTGAGCCACTCTTTGACGATGGGACCAAACTTGTTGTACTGCACCATCCTATTCGAAGGGAAGAAATGGCTATCCAGGAAAAAGAGCGTATTCCAGAACCTTCTCTACCGAACACAATCACTATTAATGCAGGTAAACCAACAATTACACTCACAGTTATGAACACATCAGACCATCTTGTACAAATCACTTCGCATATGCCTTTTTGGGAAATTAATCGGCGCATGCACTTTGATCGTGAAAAGGCCAGAGGCTATCATCTAGACATCCCCGCAGGTGGTGCCATTCGTTGGGAACCGGGTGAAACGAAAGAGGTGCGTTTGTGCCTATTGAAATGAGCCGCGCTGAATATCATGCGCGCTATGGTCTCACAACAGGCGATACGCTACGCTTAGGCGATACAAACCTGAACATACGTATCGAGCACGACTACACCTCCTATGGAGATGAAGTGCTGGCAGGATTCGGTAAGACAGTGCGTGATGGATTGATGGCAAACTCCAGATTGGGTCGGGAGAGCGAACTAGACATTGTACTGACCAACGCCATTATACTCGATCCAGTGCTAGGCATAATCAAAGGCAACATTGGTATCAAAGAAGGTCGCATAGTTGGCATTGGCCGAGCTGGTAATCCAGATATCAGCGAAAACATTGACCTCTTGATTGGGACAAGTACTGCTGTCCTACCCTGTGATGGCTTGATTGCTACACCCGGTGGTATAGATAGCCACGTACATTTGCTCAGTCCGCGCCTGTTTGGCACCGCATTATCTTCGGGCATCACCACTTTTGTAGCAATGGATGCAGGACCAATGTGGAATGTAGGTGTCAATCCCGATTTCTTTTTGCAGCGCATGTTCGAGACATTTGAGGATGTTCCGATTAATGTGTGTTTTCTGGCTAGAGGGTGCAGCAGTCGACCACAGGGTTTGATGCAGAGCATAGAGGCCGGCGCAGGTGGGCTGAAAATTCATGAAGACCTGGCAGCATTTCCCAGTGTCATCGATTGCTGTCTCTCAGTTGCGGAACAGATGGATGTTGCCGTCGCGATGCATACAGACGGGCTGAACGAATCAGCAGAATTGAGTGATACTATTGAGGCAATTGCGGGCCGAACAGTCCATGCTTATCATGCTGAAGGTGCAGGGGGAGGACCTTATGATTTACTTGAAATCGTGTCCCAGCTAAACGTGATTCCTTCTTCTACGAACCCGACCATTCCTTACACTGTCAATACTGTTGCCGAACACTTTGATATGATCATGGCAGTACATGGATTGAACCCTGCATTCCCCGAAGATGTGCTGGCAGCAAAACACCGCATACGGCCAGCCACCATGGCAGCAGAGACACCACTGCATGATCTCGGGGCGATAAGCATTACAGCTTCAGATTCGCTCGGAATGGGGCGTATAGGCGAGACAATCCAGCGAACATGGCAGATGGCTCATGCGATGGAAGCTCAGGAAACACCGAAAACGGGTGCGATTGATTCAAACAAGCGTGTATTGCGTTTTCTTGCAAAATATACGATCAATCCAGCAATTACGCATGGTTTAATTCAGCATGTGGGATCGTTGGAACCGGGAAAGTTGGCAGATGTCGTATTATGGCGTCCGCGGTCCTTTGGTATCAAACCAAACCTGGTCATCAAAGGTGGCATGCCAGCCTGGGGTGCTCTTGGAGATGGTAATGCAGCCGTAGAGGGAGCTGAACCAAGAGTGTATGGCCCGCTTTTTGGCGGAAGAGGTCATAGCGCTGGTGCTCTCTCAATTACGTTTGTTTCGCAGGCTTCGCTTGATGCTGGATTACAAAAACGTGTACACGGTTATCGCCAACTTCAACCTGTGCAAAATACACGCACTATAGGCAAAAAGAACATGCTATTCAACGATGCAACCCCTCCAGTACATGTTCATCCGGTTACCCATGAAGTGACGATTAATGGAGAGAAAATAGGCATAGAGCCGCTCAACAGCGTTCCGCTGAGCAGGCTCTATATCGTTTCGTAGTTTCTTGATTAATCTGGTGGTAACTCCTGGAAAATCATCTTCACGTTGATGCCACGACTGGTGTTTACGGCCCGCATCACAAAGTAGATCACTATTCCAATCAAGAGGAAAATGAGCGCCCAACCTACGCCACTGGCACTGGACAGCGATAGGTAGGATGTGACAGAGGTCTTGAGACCTTGATAAACAGGGTAACCGAATGCTGCTGCGTACACAGGGACAATAAAGATCAGCCAGATGATCCCACACCAGACCAGGCGGGGCAAGCCCAGGAATCTGCCTGTATTGTTGGTGAGCTGGAAGAGATCAGGGCGACGGAAAGGGATCAATATGGCATTTAACCCCGGCATAATCCATGTGAGGCCTGCCAGCAAGATGCCAAAGAAGATTGTGCTCGCCAGGGACAGGTTAATAGGGATGGATGGAAACAATTGATTAATGAACGTGAATAGATAGAATACGCCTCCGATCAAGACAGCAAGGACAATTACACGGAGTGGGGCGTTCGTGCGTTCATTCACGATGCTGAACCATTCGGGTACCTGCCGATCGAGCGCCCAGGCCAGCACAATACGCGAGAGGAAGATCGCATACACAGGGCAAAGCAGGATGTTCAATGTGATGTTACCCAGCGCCACGATCAGCCACAGTGGCCAAAATTGCGGATGCACAGCAGTTAACATCACTGGAGAAAACGGTGGCTGACCATTGAGAGGTGCACCTGCACCATTCCAGTAAAGGTATCCCCAGGCATTGACCATGGTAAAACCAAAGTGAAATCCCTGGACATCCATATAGACGGAGTTCATGAATACGGCGAAGATCAGCGCTCCGATTACTGCAAACATGACTGAGCGCCTGACATTACCTTTTACTTCTCCGGCAATATACGAGGAGAATTGGAAGCCGATATACTGGAAGAGTATAACACTCACCAGACCTGCCAAACCAACCAGCCCTAGCAAAGAGAAGTCAGGACTCCCAAGCGAAAAACCCGCTTTGGTTGCTGAATCGATAATCGCTTTGGAGGATGTGCCGAGAGCGGGTAATGCATTGCTCATTGAAACAGGATCAACGGTGAAAGCACCAATGAAATTGATAGCAACCGCGACAATAGCAAAGATAGTAAGCCCCATTACAACTTTGTGGAACGTGCGCGTCTTCAAGACCGCGATAACGGCAATCACTAACAAGATAATGATTCCAACAATTAATTTACTCGTGGTATCCTGGAGCCAGTTTGTAGCACCGCTAAAGACGCTTGTCGGGAAAGCAACGCCGAGCAAGATGGCTGTGAGTTGGATATTACGTATTGCAACGATAATTTCAAAGCCAATGATGGTAAGAGCCGACATGACGAGCGTCCAACTCTCAATCCAGCCCCAGAACGGGCTAATGATACGAGAAGTGAAAACATAATCACCTCCGCTGCGTGGCATCGCAGTGGTGAGGCTGGAGAAGATCATCCCCAGGAAGTAACAGGCGACTCCCGTGAGAACAGCCATATAGGCATATGCCGAGATACCAAAAGCTACCCATTCCGGGTAGAGCGCATAGAAAGCAATGGCCCAGCCTATTGCCGTTCCTACAAAGGCAGCGATGTTGAAGAAGAGCGCGTTTGTCATACTGACATCGCGCACCAATCCAGACGCCTGCCTGACGAATAATCCACTTGGAGCAGTAGATTTTGCCATGAGTGCGAACCCCTTTCATGCTGTAAGGGCGCAACTCACATTGTGCCTGTGATGAAAATCATGATAAAAGAGGCGCAATGATTGATGCACCCTGACTTATCCCTGGACACGAAAAGACCGTTCCAGCTTGTCTTTACCAAGATCAAAAACAAAGCCGCGCAGGATGCCCTGGTTGGCCTCGCTTCCAGCATTGAAACAGGTTGTGCGACCAATCTTGCTTTGACCACCGGATTCGTGTACATGACCATGCACACTGACCAGTGGTTGAAGCTCCTGTATAGCTCGTCGCACGCCTGTACTTCCAACAGGAACTCGCAAGACATCGCCCATTGTCACTCTGGGACGCAACGTCTTATCGAGTTCTGGGGCAGTATCTAAACCACTATCATAAGGTGGAACGTGAATCATAAAGACAGCGTTTTTTACATTGTTAAGGGTACTTGCTCCCGCTTTCACACGTTCGTAATACTCTTCTTCGCTCCATTCTCGAGGAGTATGCCAGGGGGTTGGATTAGCATACTCGAAGCTGATCATCTCGTGAAATTCGTTTAGATGAATGGTTTTACCGACGGGGTTGACGACATAGCTCGATTGCGCAATCATGTCGTCGACGCCAGTATCATCGTCGTTACCAGGCATCATGTAAAATTGCACACCGCTCTTGCCAATACGTTCCTCAGCTAAAGCTACCCACTCGCCTACGCGCTCGATCATTTTCTCACGAAATAATTCGTGCATGAGCTGCTCATCAAATCTCAGAGAGTCGACCTTGTCCTGGTCTGTTACGTAGGGATAGTAGCCAATATCGGAGATACTATTCTCCAGGTTTTGCAGTTCTGTCGAGGTTTCTATGTTGTAATCTTTATCCAAAAAGGTAGCAGTATAGCGTCCATTACCCTGTGCGATGATTGGAACAATGGCCTTGCCTGTTAGATCACCTGCGATAAGGACAACGTGGGCTTCATAGACGTTCATTTTGATGGCGTTGAGAAGCTTACGGTAGGTACGATTCGCAGCATGCAGGTCGGAGCACATATAACAGCGAAGATGCTTTGCCATGTTCACTCCTCTAGTAGGGGATAACTCTAGAGCGCCTATCAAGCATAGGTGAAGTTACAAGCAAGTATACAGTGACTCACATAAAAAATCAATACTTGTGAAAACCTTTCATTCACTCATTTTATGGTCACAGTATACATTCAAAAACGGTACTCATGTATAGGGGTGTACCAGATACTAGCGAGGTTCTTCAGGTAATTCATACCAGCGGACGCGCTCACCCACCATCGCTCGTGCTTTCCATGACATCGTTTTTGGGTATGCTTCGATATGAGCAAGTAATGTATCAATGCGTCTTGGCACATCCTCGGGGAAGTTGCGTTCAACGGCAAAAGTCCTGGTCTTTTTCAGGTTCATATCCAGTGTTTTATGTAACCCCCAATCATTCGATGCCAGCTTAGAGATATATTGAGAGTGAATACCACGATCATCATTGACAATATCATAATCAATAAACAGAGCTACAACATCCAGCAGATCTTTCTCGTTGACTTCAACAATCTGCATTTTTGTAAGCAACAGATCAGCTGGCGACAGGGTACGCTCGTCAACATACATGCGAGATCTGAAGTCGATGTTATGGCACATTTGCATGCGATCAATGAATATATCGACTTGCCTACCATGTTCATCATCGTAAAAAAGCAATCTTTGATGTCCGTGAAGCGCATTAAATGTTTTGTTACCAGAATATCCTAGTTTTGCAAACAACGTCCTTGTTTTTGCACCAAATTTGGATAAGGTTGCGAAATCCAGATCTTTGTACGAACGCCTCAATTGTTCATGAGTTCTTGCACTCTGACTTTGAAGGTAGATTGCCAGTCCACCAAGTAATCGAAGGGGAATGCCTTCAGCACTGGCTGCATCAAGAATACGTACTGCTTCTTCAGTAATTTCAGGATCTGGTCCTTTGATATCGCTCATACTACTTTGTGCATGCGACGTAGAGTCCTTACTCTGCATTCAGAAAGACCTGGAAAAAAACGTCGCTTATCCTTTCTCAATGTGGAGATTGTATCACTTTTCAAAGCTTTATGAAAAGACACAATTTTTGACAAAGGTCCAAAAAACTTGACTCTGACTGCTACTCGCCATATAATTCAAGCATGAAGAACATTTGTTCTTGATGGAGGTAACGCCAGATGGGGCAAGCCAGCAGAGTCACTATATTGCTGCTTGATTTGGGCACACGCACCAAGGGAGGAGCCAATACCGAGAAACGTGCAGCTCTCGAAGCTACGGCAGAGCTGCTTACTGCAGCACGCGCCTTCTACATCGACTTTTGTCTCGCGCATGCAGACAAACTTTCCGAGCGGGTCAGCTATTACAAGGAACCTGCCAGAAAGCCCCGTCTCTTGAGAGCGGGGATGAATGGCTAACCCCTTGACGTGTTTGTACTG
>Ga0116218_1001013_pt1 | contig 18535 bp, 14 predicted proteins | sample Sb_taG_2_FD_88966 | JGI IMG/M metagenome (GOLD analysis project Ga0116218, IMG submission 88966) | Peat soil microbial communities from Weissenstadt, Germany - Sb_50d_5_LS metaG | ecosystem: Environmental > Terrestrial > Soil > Wetlands > Peat | place: Germany: Weissenstadt | collected 2010-09-21 | reverse complement strand
TGGGTTGTGTAGCTGCGGTAATCGATACCGAATCCCCATCGCAGCCCAGTCCAGCGGTTATCCAGACGATGTGGACTTCCTCCACGCGCGTTCTGGTCGCCATGCTGTACCTCCTTGAGCGCTGTATGCTCATGGCCTGTTAAAATTCCAAATACTAAGAAGCCACAGTCGCATTTGACTGTAATTCCCGCAGTACATTCTCGTACACTACATGGACAATAACCGGGGAGACGATAAACATCATCTTGTAATACGCTTTGAATTCTGTACAGATTACATCATATAACTACCAGATAATAACAACTACTAAAGATATGCTATAAATGATTGTTGTGTTTAAGCTCTTTTCTTAGCAAACTCTCATGTATTTTAATGAAGTATTAATGTAATGGGCTATGATATTGAAGAGTATAAATTATGAAAAAATTTTGTAAGTTATTCGAGTTATTGGTGAGATTTGTCTCATCGCTATCCCTCATATAACTTACTGGCTATAGCCTCTAAACGAGCGAGTGTCAGCTCTGTAGGCCGACCGAGATAAGTCTTTCGCCTGCCGGCGCTACCCCATGTATAGGCGTACCAGTAGGCATGGCCATGGGCTCGTTTTTCTTTTCGTGCGATGAAGCACCCGGTGGTTCCAAGAAACTCGAATGTGTCAATCTGCTCGATAAGACGCTCCCACTCCGCGTACCCAAAACACCTGCACGACTCTTCACTACACAGCCCATAACCTGAGGCACATAAATTCTCCATCACCTGAACAACCACTGTTTCTGTAAATCTTAATGTAGATTCCTGACTTTTCTTATTGCTGGCAAGGATCTTCTCAGTTCCTTCATGCTCAAGTGCTTTCCTGAGGTGACGTACCCCCAGGCGTATACGCGCTTTGACAGTACCGATGGGAATTTGACAGCGTTGTGCGATTTCTGTATGTGTCCATCCTTCAAAATATGCGAGTTTAATTACTGCCTGTTGATTTGTGGGCAATCGCTCCAAACACGCGTGCAGTTCTTCAATCTGTGCAGAACTCCATGCCTCCTCCCAGACGTCCGATATGGCAAAGCGCTCATACGCTTCAACCTCCTGCCACTTCACTTGCTGTAGTGTGGAACGGCGGCGCACGCTGCGTAAATAGTCAACTGTGTGGTGGTAGATAATGGAGAAGAGCCAGCCGCGGACTGGTCCCATTTGTGGAGAATATGATCTGGCATTCTGCCAGACAGCGAGGAGAGTATCTTGGGCTAACTCTTCGGCGACCATTTTATCAGCGGTCATGCGATAGGCAAACGCATAGAGTCGTCCTCTGTAGCGATGACAGAGACGTTCAAGTGCCCACATGGCGCCACCAGCGATGGCTTCGATCAGGAACTCATCACTGAGCTCGTCTTCTTCCATGTTTTCTTTCATTTCTTGTACAGAATGAAATCCGATTGTTGCACCTGAGCTTTTCTAGGAAAGTGAAATACGCGCTGTGATGCAAGCTCAGCCTATGATTAGCTACCTTTCACGAGTACATACACTTGCTAAACATAACCTAACCCTGGATACAAATGTAACCTACATAAGTATAGCTCAAAACCTTCAAACGTAGGATCAATTTACCCTACGTTTGAAGGTTTTGAACGTTAACCTGGAAGCCAAATCTCTACATTTTCGACAAATACTGAGTAAGCCGACCGTCTCCCTGTTTGGTATGGCACCTCCTCAACGAGGAAAACATTTCCGAACTGGTAGTATTCTTATGCTAAAGCGGTAGCTCTTCTGGTGCGAGGCTAACCATACGCAATGCTCGCTCAATATACTCACGCTCAACTAAACGTACTCGTTTCAGGCGCTGAATCGAACTGGAAGAGATGGGTGTTGATCGATGCTTCGCCACGATCATTAATTGCCACGATGTCAAGGTCGATGCTACGGGCCAGTGCAGAGCGGAGGACCAGTCGACCAATACGTCCAAATCCAATGATGCCAATTTTCATTGAATTTGCTCCACTCAAACGAACATTGCATACAACTGATTGATCATACTTCAACTTCGTCGCGCTGCCGGGCACGCAGCAGATGATAGACAAGAAAAAGCTGGGTAAGCGCTAGAGGATGGCTATGCCGAACCTGTGAATCGGAATATTCACCCAGGTCATCTGGTGTAGCTACCCCGCATGCATCTAGATGATCCAGAATACAACGCTCCAGAGCAGCTGCTGGCTCATCTGGGATAGAACCATCGATCTCCAGATACTCTACAGCTCGGCCACCTTCGCGTCCCAGCGTCGAACGCACACAGCCCGACCGATCTTCTGCGATGACTTCAGTAAAATCGGGGTGGTGTAGCGTGCCATGTAAGGTTAGTCGTACATTGAGGTGGGTGTCTCCATCTTGCTCATAGTGGGTCGACGATCCAGGATAGAAGGAAACCACGACATCTGCATGATTACGCTGGGGGCGGATATAAGTTGCCGAATCATGCTCACGCATAGCGAGTTCGCTTAAAACTTCTTGCTCAGAATATCCACGTTGGGTCGAGTCACGCCATACCTTCCAGCGCCATCTCAGTTTCTCAGGTGGATCAAGATAAACACAAACACTATAGGAGTTGCGCATCTCCTGCCGGTACATCCCCAGCAAACCCTCGACGATCAGAAAGTGCTGTGGGACAATATAATCTGGCGGCCCAAATTCCCCCAGCTTGTGATCGTAACGCGGCTTGAGGATGGGTTCTCCGGCACGCAGCAGCCGTAAATGCTGCGCCATAATGTCGAGATAATTGCATGCCGGGTTCAATGGGGTGATGCCCAACTCCTTGCGTTGTCGCCGATTATAGCGGTGATAGTCGTCAGTGCAGAGCACTGATACACGCTCAGGTCCTAAAATCTGAGCGATGCCTCGACTCAACGTCGTCTTCCCAGCAGCGCTATCTCCTACAATCCCCAGGATGATCGGACGCGTGATTGTTTCAAAAGGTAAAGCCATACTGTTTTCCAACCTCCTTGTGCCATGTAACCTGGTCGGTCTCCCGATGCAATGGTCTCTCTTTCCCTTGTACTTGGGCCTGTTTCTCAATACTAGTCATAAGATGAGCAGAGAGCGAGTGTGGCTAGTCTCCTGACAATCACAGTTCTTCCCTCCCTGAGTTATTCCCATGTAAAATGCTACCTGTTATAATCTATAAGATCAAGTGGCACTTTCATATACGTTGTATAGATTGGAGCTTTTATATGAGATTACCTCGGCTTGACAGTCTTTCCATTCGTCAACTGAGGGTCTTTTGTACGGTTGCACGGCTGCTGAGTTATACACGAGCTGCGGGGGAACTAGGCTGCCAGCAGCCCACTGCCTCTGCACTTGTGGGAGAGCTGGAACGTGTAACGCAGTTGACCTTGTTAGAGCAACGGGGTAAACATATCACCCTGACTGATGAAGGGCGCGAACTGTATGCTCATGCACAGCAGGTGATTGCGGCAGCGGACGAAGCATGGTGGGCCATGGTAGAGCGACGTGGGAGTACGATATCAGTAAGTTTGACGCTCCGGGTTGCTGCCGATACTACTGTGGGGACGTACGTCCTGCCGCGTTTGCTGGGAGATTTTCACAAGCATCATCCCAATGTGGAGCTTAAACTGACTGTAGCCAATCGCGCTGCCGTTCGAGCCTGTCTCCTGTCTGGGCAGGTCGATCTGGTTATCGCTGGCCGACCTCCCGAGGTTGATGGATTATTGACAGAGCCTTTTTTGGCCAATCCGCTAGTAGTGGTTGCCTCACCAGAGCATGTCCTGGTTGGGCAGAGCCACATAACCCTGTCTCGATTATCCGAAGAAATATTCCTGCTGCGCGAGGAGGGATCGGGAACACGGGCTGCGATGGAAGAACTGTTTGAGGTTGCAGGGATGCCGTTGAAAGTTGGCATGGTGCTCGGGCATGTCGAAGCCATCAAACGGGCCGTTACAGCAAACCTGGGTGTAAGTGTGCTCTCAGCGCTGGCCGTGAAACGTGAAGTGCAGTACGGTAACCTGGTGATATTGGATGTGGAGCATTTTCCGATTCAGCGACGCTGGTATATCGCGCGTCTTGCCGAGCGCCCGATGACTTCCAGTGCTGAAGTGTTCTTAAAGTTCTTACGTGAGTACAGGCAGGAGAACCAGTGAGGTCTCATCACCCAATAAACTTTGAGGCTTGATACTCTTCATCGGAGGCTAGTCTGAATCAATCATGCTTTCCAGGAGAAGCTTTCTGAGTGTGTTTGCTGCCAGCGACAGCCTTCTGCCTTTGGCATGTACAATGTACCATTGCCGTTGCAGCGGGAAGCCTTGCACATCTAACTCGACCAGGTCCCCATTGGCTAGTTCGACTGCAACAGATTCTTGAGGGAGCACAGCAATCCCTAACTCGGCAGCTACCCCCTCTTTGGTCGCTTCGATGTTGCCTAGTTCCAGACTGGTCGGTATAGGCACTCCGGCCTGAGCAAATTGTAGCTCAGTAGCCAACCTGGTGACAGATTCTTTCTCGCGCATTAGCAACGTCTCCTTTTGCAGATCGTGAAGTGGAATAGTGGGGCGGCCTGCAAATCGGTGAAACGGTGAGGCCACAACCAGCAGTTGGTATGGCCTCAACAATTCGACGACGAAACGCTCTTGCTGCTCGACGTATCCCATCACTCCCAGATCTATCTTGTAGGTAAGGAGGTCTTCTTCAATAGTACGACGGTGTGCTATAAGCAGAGTGATATGGATCTGTGGATAGCGGGCGTGGAAGGAGCCAAGCAATGGAGGCACGACATAGGTACCTGCGCTGATGCTCGCGCCTATTACCACACTTCCACGCTTGAGAGTGTGAATCTCATGTACGACCGGAGTTGTTTCAGCAAGCCTTGTGAGAAGTCGATCTGCATGGTTCAGGAAATCCTGACCCGCAGGAGTTAGCACAATTCCTCTGCCACTGCGTTCGAAGAGGCGCAGACCAAGTACGTGCTCGAGAGTCTTGACCTGTTGTGCGATGGCGGGCTGCGAGAGAAAGAGAGCCTCGGCGGCTCTTGTATAGCTGAGATGTTGCGCCACAGTGCGAAAAACGGTGAGTTGATGTACCGTGAAGTCAGTTTGCTCAGTACCTCTATCAGATTTGATAGATTCACGATCAGACATTTCAGCAATATCCATGAAGCTTTTCAAAGGATCACATCACAACATTTACGACTTACTCAAACTATCCAATTTCAATGCGCGGGGTATCCAGCAGCGTGAACTATACATAGCATAGCACAAGTAAAGATCACAATGTGTCCACCAAATCAATATATAGAGTCTGCTCTATGGAATTGATAGCAAACTGCTACTACAACTAATAATTTTGTCATGATACACTTCTTGCAAAGATGGTCATTACTCAAACCACTAGGAGGTATCAGCATGACAACAGAGGCCCTTACCCAGCAGAGAAGTCGCTGGGCATCAGGGGTAATCCCCTACACTCAGATGGGCTACTGGAAGCCTGACTATGAGCCGAAAGACACAGATATACTATGCGCGTTCCGTATTGTACCTCAAGAAGGTGTAGACCCAATTGAAGCCGCGGCGGCTGTCGCAGGCGAATCCTCCACTGCCACCTGGACCGTCGTCTGGACCGATCGTCTGACGGCACATGAGAACTACCAGGCCAAAGCTTATCGAGTCATTCAAGTTCCAGGTACAGATCAGTACATTGCGTACATTGCCTACGATCTAGATCTGTTTGAGGAGGGATCTATCGCGAACCTGACCTCCAGTATCATCGGTAACGTCTTTGGCTTCAAAGCACTCAAGAGCTTGCGCCTGGAGGATATGCGCATCCCCCCTCATTATGTGAAGACTTTTCAAGGGCCACCCCATGGTGTCGTCATGGAGCGCGAGTACCTGGATAAGTATGGTCGTCCCTTACTTGGTGCCACAACCAAACCAAAGCTAGGACTTTCCGCTCGAAACTATGGGCGTGTGGTCTATGAAGCGCTGCGTGGTGGTCTTGATTTTGTGAAAGATGATGAAAATATCAACTCGCAGCCATTCATGCGCTGGCGTGACCGCTTCCTCTATTGTATCGAGGCAGTAAACAAGGCCAGTGCCGAGACTGGTGAGGTCAAGGGACATTATATGAACGTTACTGCCGCTACCATGGAAGATATGTATGAGCGTGCCGAATTTGCCAAAGAGCTGGGAAGTATTATCGTCATGATTGACCTGACTATTGGCTACACGGCGATCCAGTCTATGGCGAAATGGGCCCGCAAAAACGGCCTGATTCTCCACCTGCACAGGGCTGGTCATGGTACATACACACGTCAGAAAATACACGGTGTCTCTTTCCGTGTGATTGCCAAGTGGATGCGCCTGGCCGGCGTTGATCATATCCATGCTGGTACCGTGGTTGGCAAGTTGGAAGGTGATCCGATGACCATTCGAGGTTACTACAAGACGCTGCTAGGCATGAAGTATGATGCCGATCCAACTCTGGGGCTGTTCTTCGAGCAAGATTGGGCTTCAATGCCCTCGGTCATGCCCGTTGCCTCGGGTGGGATTCATGCTGGGCAGATGCATCAGCTACTGCACTACCTCGGTGAAGATGTAGTGCTCCAGTTTGGTGGCGGCACCATTGGACATCCACAGGGCATCGCGGCTGGTGCAACAGCGAATCGCGTAGCCGTTGAAGCGATGATTCAAGCACGCAACGAGGGGCGTGATTACTTTAATGAGGGGCCTGAGATACTTGAGAAGGCCGCGAAGTGGTGTGGTCCACTGCGTGCCGCACTTGAGATTTGGAAAGACGTGAGCTTCAATTACGCCTCGACCGACACGCCTGATGCTACACCTACCCCTAGTTATTAGTGTCTGGAAAAGGAGTTTTTACCATGGCTTTTCATCTGACCCAAGGAACATTTTCCTTCCTGCCGCCATTGACCGACGACGAGATTCGTCTGCAAGTGCAATACTGCCTGGATAACGATTGGCCAATCAACGTGGAGTTCACAGACGATCCTCATCCGCGCAACACCTATTGGGAAATGTGGGGACTTCCGATGTTTGACGTGAAGGACCCGGCTGCGATTTTGTATGAGATCAATGAGTGCCGCCGAGCCTACCCCTATCACTATATTCGGGTGGGTGCTTATGACCGTAGCAAGGGTCGGCAAACTATCGCCCTTTCGTTCATCGTGAACCGGCCACCCAACGATCCTGGCTTTGGCCTGTCTCGCCAGGAAGCACATGATCGTGTCATCCGCTATACACTCCATAGCTATGCGACGGACAAGCCAAAGGGGGCGCGATTCACCAACTGATCTAATTGAGTAGGGCAAACCAGATCGAACGAGGGCTTGTAGAATTCGGAGGAGACCATGAGCATGCTTCCACCAACTCAGACTGACGAACCTGACAACGTAGCAAATCCAGACCTCGAAACGGCGAGTGACATCAGCGTAGATGTATCGGACGTCTTGAAGGAGTCACAGGTTATGGAGGTGCTACAAAAGCTTGATCAGGAACTGGTAGGGCTTAAGTCTATAAAAACACGTATTCGAGAAATCGCAGCCCTGCTCCTCATTGATCGGATGCGCCGTAGTTTGGGGTTAACTGCCCAGCCGCCTTCCTTGCATATGTCCTTTACTGGCCAGCCAGGCACCGGGAAGACGACCGTTGCCATGCGTATGGCGACCATCCTGCATCGGCTCAGCTATGTGCGCAAAGGGCATCTGGTTGCAGTGACACGCGACGATCTGGTTGGCCAGTACATCGGTCATACTGCACCCAAAACAAAAGAGGTCCTTAAGCGGGCAATGGGCGGTGTGCTCTTCATTGACGAGGCCTACTACCTGTACCGCCAGGAGAATGAACGGGACTATGGTCAGGAAGCTATCGAAATTCTGCTTCAGGTGATGGAGAACCAGCGCGACGATCTTGTCGTTATTCTCGCAGGCTATAAGGACCGCATGGAAACCTTCTTCCAATCCAACCCGGGTATCAGTTCACGCATAGCGCACCACCTCGATTTTCCCGATTACGCACTCGAAGAACTGCTTGTGATCGCTCAGCTCATGCTTGCGGAGCAGATGTATCGTTTCAGCCCAGAGGCTCTCCAGGCTTTTGAGGCCTACCTCACGAGGCGCATGCATCAGCCTCGTTTTGCCAATGCTCGCAGCGTGCGCAATGCACTCGACCGGGCACGGTTGCGCCAGGCTAATCGTCTCTTTGCTAGAGGTGGAAGAATCTCAAAGTCTGATCTGATGACCATTGAAGCTGAGGATATTCTGGCCAGTCGCGTGTTCAGTGAGGAAATGCCGGACAACGAGCAATAGTTCTGCTCTGAAGAGACCAACAAGGTATCTGGTGACCAAATGTGAGAGCAGAATAACCTCAAGGATCATGCCTGCACTACCCATTCGTGATGCTTGTCAACATCGGCGGATTATGTCCACATTTTTTCCATTTCTGATCTCCTCTAACTCTACAGGAAAATGCCTTCAAAGTAAAAACATGTAATTCTATCATTGTCCTTCCCTCCAAAATCTGATATATTGAAACAGACACAGTAAACCTCTAGCCTGCAATGGAGCAAATGACCATGACAGCACATGACACCGCAGCGATTACGCTGAAACGTACCCCACTTTATGAGCAGCATGTTGCCCTTGGCGCGCGTATCGTAGAGTTTAGCGGCTGGGAAATGCCTGTCCAATATAGTAGCATCTTGGAAGAGCATCGTGCAGTTCGTACGCATGCAGGCCTTTTCGATGTCAGCCACATGGGAGAATTCAAAGTCGATGGCCCAGATGCGCTTGCATTCCTGCAACATCTCGTTCCCAACGACGTATCTCGCCTTGCAATCAATCAAGCTCTCTACACCCAGATCTGTTTGCCCGATGGTGGTACTATCGACGACCTGATTATTTATAAACTCGAAGACAAGCACTATATGCTGGTCGTCAACGCAGGGAACATCGATAAAGACTTTGCCTGGGTCGAGAAACAAGCCAAAGATTTTCATGTTCAGATCATCAATCAGTCGAACACCACTGCGCTACTTGCTCTACAGGGGCCTGAGTCTCAGTCCATTCTGCAGCCCATGACAAAAGTAGATCTTTCTACAATTCGTTACTACCATTGTGAACCGGGATTGGTGAATGGCATAAACTGTATCATCTCACGAACAGGATACACCGGAGAAGATGGCTTCGAACTCTATTGTGCCTCGGTGGATGCTCCTAAACTCTGGAATGACTTGCTCGCAGCCGGGAAAGATCATGGATTACTCCCAGCCGGGCTGGGAGCGCGTGATACCTTGCGTTTAGAAGCCAGTTATTGCCTTTACGGACATGAACTCGATGAGGAGACCAATCCATTGGAGGCTAGCCTCGGCTGGACTGTGAAATTGAATAAGGATGAGTTTATCGGGCACGATGCGTTGCTCAAAGCTAAAGAGCAGGGCCTAAAACGCAAACTTATTGGCATCGAGATGGTTGAACGAGGTGTATGTCGTGGCGGCTATCCAATTTATGAAGAAGATCAACAGATCGGCGTCCTCACCAGTGGAGCGCCCAGTCCGACTCTCAACAAGAACATCGGCATGGGTTATGTCGAAGCCTCGCAAGCCATCATTGGCAAAGCTGTTTTCGTTGACATACGTGGAAAACGCGTCGCGGCGCAGATCGTAGCCCTACCATTTTACAAACGACCAAAGTAGGAGCGCAATTCATTGCACCTTGTTAGCTCTCTTGGGCATTATTTTTGAAGGGAGACATTTATTTATGGCGAGCCTCAAACATCCTGAACACTTAAAATACAGCAAAACAGACGAATGGGTACATGTAGAAGGCGATCAGGCAACCATCGGCATAACCGATTATGCCCAGGATCAGCTTGGTGATATCGTCTATATTGAATTACCCTGGGATCAGGGCGCGAGTGTCTCACATGAGACCAAGTTTGGCGATATTGAGTCTGTCAAAGCGACTTCTGAACTTTTTTCACCTCTTAGCGGTGAAGTTGTGAGTGCAAATCAAGAATTGAAGGATCAGCCAGAGCTCGTCAACGACAGCCCTTATGAAGATGGTTGGATGCTAGTTGTTAAGATGACTAACCCTGATGAAGTTGATAGTCTCATGAGCGCCGAAGAATATAAAGCCTATCTACAGGGTAGATAGTCGAGACCGAGAATAATCATTTTCACAAGTATACAGGCATTGTAGAAAAATGTAGTGGCACCCCTTGCGGGTGCCGGGTTACCCACACCTCTAGTGGGTGCCAGGTTACCCCATCAGGGAGAAGAATTTGTATGAGTTACATACCCAATACGCAAGAAGACCAGCAGACCATGTTAGAAAAGCTGGGAATCTCTTCATTAGAAGACTTGTTGACGCCAGTACCTGAAAATGTGCGTCTTCGGCGCGCCCTCGACCTTCCTTCTGCACTTGCTGAGCCAGATCTCAAACGTTTATTGTATGGCATGGCGGCGAAAAACAAAAATCTGGATTCGACGATTTCTTTTCTGGGTGCAGGGACTTACGATCATGCTGTTCCGAGTCTTGTTCCGCATTTACAGCGGCGTTCAGAGTTCGTAACCTCATACACGCCTTACCAGCCAGAAGTTAGCCAGGGTATGTTGCAGGCAATTTATGAGTTCCAAACAATGGTTTGTCAGATCACAGGATTGGATATCGCGAATGCCTCCCTTTATGATGGAGCCACCGCGCTGATAGAAGCCGTGTTACTGGCGATAGGACCCGGTGGACGAGGTGAAGTAGTTATCTCGATGGGTGTTGATCCGCAGTATCGGCGTGTCCTACATACCTATGCTCATGCACGTGGCTTTAGTGTCAAAGAAGTGCCAACACGCGATGGGGTTACTTCAATTGAAGATCTGGATGCCGCGGTCAATACATCGACTGCTGCAGTTATTATCCAGCAGCCCAATTTCTTTGGCTGTATTGAAAATATGCGAGCCATTGAGCCGATTGCTCATAAAGGTAAAGCAGTCTTTGTTACAACAATCACTGAACCAGCTTCTTTAGGTGTGCTGGCTTCTCCTGGTGAATATGGAGCCGATATTGCCGTTGGTGAGCTTATGAGTTTTGGCAACACTATGAGCTATGGAGGTCCGGCACTTGGCTTTATGTCAGCACGGAATAAATATATGCGTTTAATGCCGGGGAGACTGGTTGGTCAAACAATTGAAGAAGGTGATCAGAAACAAACAGGATATGTGCTGACCTTGCAGACTCGCGAGCAACATATCCGTCGTGAGCGAGCCACTTCAAACATATGCACCAATCAATCGTTGCTGGCCGTTGGTGCCACCATCTATCTTGCAGCGCTAGGTAAACAAGGTTTTCGCGAACTTGGCGCATTGTGTATTCAAAAAGCTCATTACGCGTTCCGCCAGATTTCCTCTATACCCGGCTACAAGGCACCATTCGGCACTCCATTTTTTGATGAATTTGTCATTACTGCTCCCGTTTCGGCTCAGAGGCTTCAGCAACACGTTGAGCAAGCGGGTATCATTGGCGGCTATGCACTCGTCAATAGTTATTCTGACATGCCAAACGACATACTCTTCTGTGTTACAGAAACACGAACTAAAGAAGATATTGACTACCTCGTAAAAGTGTTAAGGGACTTCGATTCATCCCACCTGAGCGAAGCTAGACGCGACAGCGGCGTTGGTGGGATGGATATCAAGGACTTCGATTCATCCCACCTGAGCGAAGCTAGACGCGACAGCGGCGTTGGTGGGATGGATATCAAGGAGGTGCAAGCATGAGTATCGAAAGTTTGATTTTTGAAAAAGGCGCTCCTGGCAGGCGCGCTGCTACAATGACAGCTATGGATGTGCCTGCTGAATCACTTGAAAGCATGATACCTGAAAGTATGTTGCGCAAAGATCCTGCCGCACTGCCGGAGGTAAGCGAGATTGAGATTGTGCGGCACTATACTCACCTTTCGCAGAGGAACTTTGGCGTCGATACGGGCTTCTATCCCCTTGGCTCCTGTACGATGAAGTATAATCCAAAGTTAAATGAAGATATGGCTGTTCTTCCAGGTTTTGCCCATATTCATCCTTTACAACCTGATAGCACTGTCCAGGGCGCTATCCAGTTAATCTACGAGTTAGAGCAATATCTTTCCGAGATCTCGGGCATGGCACGCGTTACCCTACAACCCTCCGCGGGAGCTCATGGCGAGCTAACGGGGTTGATGCTCATCAAAGCCCATCATGAGAGTAATGGCCAGGGACATCGTAATCTCGTATTGATCCCAGATAATGCGCACGGCACCAATCCGGCTAGCGCAACCCTGGCCGATTACAAGTCTGTCGAGGTGAAAACAGATCCACTTACGGGTGGTATAGACATCGAGCATCTCAAAGCTGTGCTTGACTCAAATGCAGCTAATATTGCTGCTATCATGATGACAAACCCTAACACGCTAGGTCTCTTTGATAGCAATATTTTGGAGATTGCGACGTTGGTACATGATGTTGGTGGACAACTCTACTATGATGGAGCCAATGCCAATGCCGTACTCGGCATTACTCGTCCTGGTGACATGGGCTTCGACGTGGTGCACTTCAACCTGCATAAGACTTGTAGCACACCTCATGGTGGAGGTGGTCCAGGCGCAGGTCCAATTGGCGTCAAAGAACACCTCGTACCTTTCTTGCCCGGCCCGCTACCTGCTCTGGGTGATAATGGCTACTATTGGGCTGATCAAGGACCACAATCAATTGGTAAAGTTCGTGCCAACAATGGCAACTTCGGCGTGCTGGTGCGTGCCTATACCTACATTCGCACATATGGGCCTGATGGCCTTCTCCATGTAGCGCAGAGCGCCATCCTCAACGCGAACTATATCAAGCAGGAGTTAGCAACCGACTATGAGATCGCATATCCACAAATCTGCCAGCATGAATTCGTAGCCACAGCAGAGCGCCAGAAGGACGAATATGGTGTAACAGCACTTGACATTGCCAAGCGTATCCTCGATTTCGGCATGTATGCGCCAACCATCTACTTCCCCTTGATCGTGCACGAAGCCCTCATGATCGAACCTACTGAAACGGAGACTCGCGAAACGCTGGATTACTTCGTCAGTGTTATGCGGCAGATCGCTGAAGAGGCACGTACAAATCCTGAGATTGTCAAAACCGCCCCGCATACGACACCCGTTGGGCGTTTAGACCAGGCGTTGGCAGCACGCAAGCCCAACCTGCGCTGGACTCCTGGACAGGAGGTAACGCATTAAAAGTTGGCGGCTCAGGTGCCAAGAGCTCTTGAGCCGCCAACTTTTAATGCGTTACGTATCCGCCCTTAACCCTACCTCAATCCCGGTGATTATGTTACAATTGCCTGGATTTTTACAGCAAATTCTACCAATGACGAGGATTAAGCATATATGCAATACGCGATACTCGGTGGGGGCGCTTTAGGGTTGGGAGCAGCCTATAGACTGACAAAAGCTGGTCATTCAGTAATGCTCTTCGAACAGGAAGCAACTGCTGGCGGCCTGGCCTCGGGCTTTCAAATAGGTGATGCCTGGCTAGAAAAATTTTACCATCATCTGTTCCGTACAGATACCACTGTCATCAAACTTATACAAGAGTTAGGTTTAGAAGACAAGCTGGAATGGTCTCACCCTCGCACTGTCTGTCTCATCGACGGAAAATTCCAACAGCTCGATTCTCCTATGACACTACTGAAATTTTCCCCCTTACGTATTGATGAACGTCTGCGGGTAGCCGCTGTAGGCGCCCTTCTCAAACTAACCGGCTCAGGTCTTTACGAAGGTAAAACTGCTGAACCGTGGTTGCGAAAATGGATGGGCAAGCGACCTTACAGTATGATTTTCGAGCCATTGTTTAATGCCAAATTTGGAGCATTGCGTGATCAGATTGCTCTACCATGGTTCTGGGCACGTTTTCACGATCGCACGACCTACCTGGGCTATATGCGTGGCGGCTTTCAGCAGCTCTATGATCGTTTAGTAGAGCGTATCGGCCAGGCAGGTGGAAAAGTTCTGCTTGGTACTCGTGTTGAGAAAGTGGGACCAACCGATGATGATCGCTGGGAGATTCAAACCAACAACGGGACCTGGACGGCTGATCGTGTTATCACAACCTTAGCAACCCGTCTGACCTGTCGTCTTATACCAGCATTACCCGAGGAATATCGTGCCAGTTATGACTGGGGGCAGGCATATAGTGCGCAATGTCTCATCCTCTCCCTGGATCGTCAGCTTACCGATAGCTATTGGATCAATCCTTGCGATTCGGGTTATCCTTTTACCAGCCTTGTTGAGCATACCAACTATCAACAACCTTCAGAGTATGGTGGTCGGCATCTCGTATATCTTGGCAACTATCGACTGATGGATGATCCACTATTCAAGATGCCCAAAGAAGAGATCCTGAAAGAGTTTTTGCCGCACCTCAAACGAATTAATTCCGCTTTTGAGCCTGAGTGGATTCAGGAGAGTTGGCTCTTCCAGGCTCCTTTTGCGCAACCCATTGTCACCACAGACTATCGCGATCATATTCCTCCCCTACGCACTCCTCTCAAAGGCTTGTGGGTAGCCAACATGTTCCAGGTGTATCCTCATGATCGCGGACAAAACTATTCTTTTGAACTTGCTGATCGCCTAATCCAAGAACTGGAGCATTGATGTAGGTTATACTTTATTCCGAAAGAAGCAGGCTATACACCATATATCGGCTTTCCCCGGCCTTATAACACAAGATATAGTAGCTGAACTCTTACTTAGGACATTTGCTATTGTCAAAACTCGCCAGCGTATGCTATACTACTTTTGAAGCAGGGAAGGTGTGTAGTTCGTGTAGCGTCGCTTAACAACAACGCTCGAACGAATCAAGCACTTTCATGATTAGAATGGTTCACTGGATAGGGCCAGCGAATCACTTGCGCGGATCGTCAACACCGGGGTGTAGCGCAGTCGGCTAGCGCGCAGCGTTCGGGACGCTGAGGTCGGAGGTTCAAGTCCTCTCACCCCGACCAGGATGGCACAATCGCTTACTACAAGTGGTGTCACACAAACAGGTATCAACAGGAGTCATAGATGAGGGCATATCAGGTACATACAACATCCAGAACAACTGGATGTTGCAATCTGATAGCCGTCTACCAGTGTTCATACATCGAACATTGGACGGGCGGGAGATGCCACACCGTGCCAAATCTACCTGGACGCGCAAACGACTTCAATCCCTATCCGTTCGGTCGTCGTCACAGGCGGCGGTAGAAGCAGAAAGGGACGGATCTATCCATTCCTTTCGCTCATTTCAAGCTTCTTCCTCGCTGTCTGCATTTGGAATCGGTTCCGACAGAGAGGAAGGAAAGTCTTTCATGGCCGTTCTTGTATTGAACTCCTCGCTCCAACCTCTATCAGTCATTCCTGAACGTCGTCTCATTGTGCTACTTTCCAAGCAAAAAGTTACCTTTGTAGATGATAATTTGCGACAGTTGATTGAAGAGAGTATTCAGGCTCGTCGTCTAGAGTTAGAACGTCCCGTGATTGTGCAGTTGCTCGCCAATGTTCGCATACCACGTATGGCTCTTCAGCCCACTCGTTCCAATATCATGTTACGTGATGAAGAAACATGCCAGTATTGTGGGAAGCGCAGCCGCGAACTGACACTCGATCATGTCATACCACGTTCCCGCGGTGGGCAGAGCACATGGGAAAATCTCGTAGCATCGTGTAAAGCATGCAATGGTAAAAAAGGCAATCGCCTACCCAAAGAGATCAATATGCGGTTGCTTCGCCAGCCTCGGCCGCTCACGCAGGAATATGCCGGATTTTTCTTGCTCCGCTATCCCAAATTGCGTGAGGCGTACGAAGAATTCCTGCTCAGCGCACAGATTGGTAGATCACACAGCCTGAGCGCTTGATCCAGGTTTCATACCTTGCTGTTGAGACAAACTAAACGGGAGTGCAGAGGGCCGCAGCTCTCTGCCAGGGTTCGGGGTGTCCCCGAAAAAGGCCTTCTCTCGCCGCTGCAGGCGGCGAGAGAAACAAAACAAAATGTGGGGAGTACTAGCCAAATCTCATCTGGAATGTTTCTTATCGTTGAATCGTTTAAATACTAGAAGGGAATCATATAGTGCCCTTGTTAGGAGCAGCAATGTTCCTGAATTGTGCTTGCACTGCAAGCAAAGGTGGAAAATGCTCAACCAGATAAACGAAAACGAAATCAGCGACGAACCGCTAACAAACCAGAAATTAGCTCCTACATACCTCTGTCTACACGGTCATTTCTATCAGCCTCCCAGAGACAACCCGTTTACAAACCAGGTTCCAATTGAACCTGCTGCCACCCCATTTGCCAACTTCAACGAAAAAATAACGACCGAATGCTATCGTCCTAATGCGGAAGCGGGAAATTTTGACTACATCAACTTTGACTTAGGACCCACTTTAGCCAGTTGGATGGAAAATGCTCATCTAGATGTGTACGAGCGTTTAATCGAAGCTGACAAGAATCATAGGGCTATCTATGGCGTTGGAAACGCTATGGCCCAGGCTTATAATCATACAATCCTTCCCCTGTCCAAAGGGCGAGATAAACGCGCGCAAATCCTATGGGGTTTAAGCGACTTCCGTCATCGTTATGGGCGTGAAGCTACAGGTATGTGGTTGGCAGAGACCGCCGTAGATGTAGAGTGCCTTGATTTACTTGCGCAGCATGGCATTACTTATACAGTGCTTGCTCCCTGGCAGGCTGTTACTAACATAGACCCTTCTGAACCATACCTGGTATCCCTACCTGGTGGTCGCAGCATAACTGTTTTTTTCTTCAATGCCCCGCTTTCGGGTGGCGTCTCATTTGATTCGAACATGACAAATAACGCGGATCTCTTCGCGGAAAGTTACCTGCCTGAACAACTTGTCCAGAGTAAACGTAATGCTGGAGAACCCCAGATCATTCTTATAGCCACGGATGGCGAACTTTACGGACATCATAAGCTATGGCGTGATAAATTCCTGACCCATTTGATACAAATCGGGGCGCCGGGTTTTGGTTTCGAAGTCTGTTCATTAGAGTACTATATGCATATGTTTCCCCCTACGAAAGAGGTGAGTCTGCGTACTCCAAGTGCCTGGAGTTGTGGGCATGGAGTAGCTCGATGGGACCAGGGTTGTGAGTGTACTGAAGGGGATAGCAGTTGGAAGGGTGATCTGAATCATGCCTTGAGAAATCTCTCTGAAAAAGGAGATCAGCTTTTTGAACGCTATGGCTCTGAAACGCTTACTGATCCCTGGTCTGCGCGTGATGCATACCTACCTGTTCGTAACGGGTGGGAGACGGTGGAGAGTTTTTGGACGAAATATAGCAAACTTCAACAAACTCCCACTGATCAATTACTGGCGCAGAGAACATTGCTGTTGCTAGAAGCACAGTATTATCAGCAATGTAGCCGTACGAGTTGTGGCTTCTTCTTTGAAGATCTGGACCGCATTGAGCCGCGTAACAATATTGCATGCGCCCGCCGGGCTATAAGCCTCATCTGGCAAGCATTAGATATCGATCTTCAACCCGAATTCGTACGTGATTTGCAGAAGGCGAAAAGCTGGCGTGCTTCGCTAACTGGGGCAGATATATATCGGCAACTGCCTGTGGTGCATGAAGATCAGTTGCCGCCGTTGTCACTCTAGTGTTCTATCAAGCTTGATGAATTTGCTGAAAATGTAGTGGCACCTCTTGCGGGTGCCATCATTGTCAGTTTAGTACATCGCGATTTGCGTATTCCAGTCTGTATTCGCATACACCCAGGCTGCATCATTTTCTTGCATATTAACGCAGCCATGACTACCGTTGCCCGCGAAGGATTCGTCGCCGCCAACGTCATAATGAGGGAACTGTGTGCCAGGACCAAAGTTCACCCGCCACCAGGCATCATGCACAAAGAAGCCACCCCAATGGTACAGAATTGCATAATGAATGGGAGTAGGTGGATACCAGTAGGGTGAACCAGGTGGATCTGACGATTTGAACTCATCAGGAGATTTCCGATCTTGTACCGTCCAGACACCCGGTAGGGCTGGGCGTTCTACTCGGCCTGTTGTTACCTGGAAAGATCGTATCAGCTTGCCATTCATATAGACACGCATGGCTTGTTCAACTTGTGAAATCATCAATACCATACCGTGCTTCAGGTTTGGATAATGTTGCATCATGAGCATATCAGTAGCATGCACCTGGTTATATGGTGTCCGATCGCTATAGTCCTGCTCCAGCATATGCAGGTTGAAGAATTCGTTATTCTCCTCGTCGACCACTGCCTGATAATCAGATGGAAGGTAGGCCCAACCCAATTCTCTATTCAACCAGTACCCAATGCCGGGCATTGTATAACCTGCGGTAAGAATATAGTTTTTGCCATCGAATTTGTCGTGGTATGCGTGTGCATTCCCCCACGTATTGGCTTCATGGTCAAGTGCATTGATGAGATAGTGGGAAGCACCTTGCACAAGGTCGTCATGCATAGATGCAATGTCCGCGTCGATTT
>Ga0116218_1001011_pt1 | contig 18556 bp, 22 predicted proteins | sample Sb_taG_2_FD_88966 | JGI IMG/M metagenome (GOLD analysis project Ga0116218, IMG submission 88966) | Peat soil microbial communities from Weissenstadt, Germany - Sb_50d_5_LS metaG | ecosystem: Environmental > Terrestrial > Soil > Wetlands > Peat | place: Germany: Weissenstadt | collected 2010-09-21 | reverse complement strand
GATACTGTGTCTGCATAAAGATCACCTCCTGAGGGTGCTTGATTTTCGTTTTCACTACTTCAAGTCTATCTCAGGAGGCTTCTTTTCGCTAGCTCTTCCCTAAAATTCGGGATGACTCATGTTATCGGTATAGTATGTCTTCGCTCGTTTCTGATTACATCTTCAATATAGAAGAGACGGCCAGCCACTTCTGGCTACTATGCATTAGGCGTTGCTGCCGCTGCCGGTGTTCCGGTCGGCAGACTTTGCAGGATTGATACGCTGGTGGCATTGATTACGCCTTGAGCATTTGCCGTGCCAGTGATCGTGACCGGAACTCCACTTTTGAGATTTTGAACCGAAGCGGTCACCTGAGCCGTGATGCGCGTGGTAGGAGTCAGGTTCACAATGAAGTTATCGCCACTTGCATTTGAAAGGGTCACAGCGTTTCCGCTTATCTGGCTAATCGTCCCATTGACGACCTGGCGGTTCGATCCAGCTCCGAATGTTCCTGGTGTGCCAGTCCTGTTTCCGCGAGTGAATTGGCTCCTGCATTGAGTAGGGACAGAGCCTCGCGTGAATCCGCCTTGTGAGCTGCGAATACTCATTGTCAGCGCAGAGTACGTGTTATTCGCATTCTCCATGATAGTAACAGAGGCAACCGAGCCAGTTTGTAAACTTGAGGCTGGGACTGTGGATGTGCGCACAAATCTTGTGGTACTGGTAAATGTGACTTGCGTTTGCTTTCCTTGCAGGCTGGTCACCACTATGTTGTTGGCGCCAATATTTTGGATCGTGCCGACGGTTATTGTCGGACATTTCGTAGTCGCTGAAGTGGTTGACGTGGAAGTGCCCGAACTCGCGCTGGTGGTGCTGCCACAGGCGGCCAGCAGCACAGCTAAAACAACAACAGGAATTACTGCTATGAGTTTTTTCATTGTCTGTCTCCTCTATGTTTTAAACCATATACTGATATTTTCCGTGCTACGTATACTATGACGTGCCTGGTTTGCTGACGAACATGTGAACAGCTTCTCATTCTCTTTGATGGCCAGTAATAACTAGCCCAAAACTGCCTGAGTAGTATATAATTTGCTCACCTGGCATTCTATAATACGCCTAAAAGGTCATAAAACATTCAATAAAATGTAAAGTTTTTGCAAAATCACATGGACTCCTATATGAAATTTCTGCAAATTGCGCACGCAATAGACTTATTGTAGATTGAGTGTTCCAAGATGTCGATCAGTGTATGGGTAATGTTTAATCAAAAAAGTGGTAAGTTTTGCATATATTCGAAATTCACTCATCTTTAAAGTAACGGAATTTTAGAAGTTCTGTCATTAGAAAAGAGAAAAATATGAATCCAAACCGCCGTCAACGCCCCTCTGGAATCACCATATTGGCATGCTTCGAATGCATGGGCGCAATTACCTGTGTCGGCTTGCTCTTCTTTACCAATCCCGGATCGCGTGACTTTATCGCCTTGAGTATCGGGGCGATACTCGGTTTCATTGTTGTATATAGTTTGTGGACACTGCAATTCTGGGCATTCTGGCTCACGGCCGCCTATGAGTCTGCATCGATCGCATACGAACTCTTCATTATGACGCAACCGGAATATAGAAGTCTGCACATACTTGGTCCCATCTTCGGGATACTCTTGAGCACTATCACGCTCGGCTATATATTCCTTGATCGCTCCGTAATACCCGTTTTCCGTAAAGTTGCTGCATCATAGAAAAGCCATTAGTCGATAGAAAGTTCTACATACAATACCCCTTCTGACCAATCCGAAGTGGAAGCCAGGCATGTTCCATCAGGGCCGAAAATATATCCTCCCCCTGGAAAATCTTCATCAATAGCGCCTTTTTCACAGCGCATTTGGACCAGTCCAAGCTTGATAGTCTTCATAGGAACCTTCTATTACCCCAAGAATATCAGGAGTGGATTCTGTGCTGAGAATGCATCATGACAGGTCAATTCAAGTTTGACCTGCCAGGAAGACGTATTTGCATCACTTGCATCACTTGTAACATATTTTTTGGCAAATATTAAGAGGATAGATCATAGGATATCCAATGTATGCTTGACTTCGTTTGTCGCACTTGTCGCGTTTGTTGCACTTATCGCAGATGTATCACTTGTAACAGAGATCTTGGCGAAACTTAGAAAGCAATGCTTGCAAATTGAGGTGCGAGAATCATGTTATTGCTGCGTATATTTCATAAGGAGAGACAAGAAAGCTTCGAGGAGAAAAAGAAAGAGGTCCAATCATGAAAGTCCAACTCTTGCATCTGCATTGGGGACGAATCTTATTGACTGGCTTACTGGTCGTAATCCTGGTCATCATCCTCAATACGGTTTTGCTTTGGCTCGCCGGTCAGATATGGCCCCAACCAAATCAAGAATTGATGCTCGTGCAGTTTCTTTTTTGGAGCACTTTCGTTCTACAACTCCTTTTGACTGTTGGCGGTGGCATATGGGTTGCACAAAATGTAGAAAGAGAGGCTTCTCTACACGGCTTGCTCATGGGCCTGGTTATTGCTCTAATATTCATCCCTTTCAGTCTGAGCTTAATCTATCCTGCTGTGGCGGTACTGGTAAGCTTTGTTCTGACTGTTGCAGCAGGCTGGCTAGGTGGCGTCCTGGGTAGTCGAGGGCGGTAGAAAAAGCCACGCGGTCTTCTTTTCAATGTACTTTTCAATCGCTCTTCGAGGCAAGGTAGTAACTATTCGCGATATCCCCTTTGACGTGTTTCACCTCAACGTGTGTGAAACCTGCATCGCGTAACATCTGGCTGGCGACTTGCTCACCCCACATTGTCCCAAGCCCGACCCCATGATCCGCCAGCGAGACGGTCATGCAATGATTGCACGAAATCGTGTAGAGAAATGGTGCCAGGGGATGCTTCATATTCTCTTCGAGCAGGCTCGAAGCTCGGATATCGAGCATCAAAAAGATGCCTCCAGGCCGTAAAGCTCGCTCAATGGCCTTGAGGACTTCTGCCGGTCTGGCCTGGTCATGGATCGAGTCGAAGGCAGTCATAAAATCATAATGGTCCTGGACATCTAAGCGTGAAACGTCTCGCGCCTCGAAATGCGTATTGGTTAGACCCAATTGCCTGGATTCAGCTTGCGCAGTAGCAATACCCTCCTGTGAGAAGTCATAACCTGCAAAGCGGCTTCTGGGGAAAGCCTGGGCCATGATGTTGAGAGCGTGACCACTGCCACAGCCGATATCGGCGACGTCAATGCCTGCCCGCAAGCGCTCCTCCAGACCCGCTACCAGCGGCAGGATCACCTGGAGTAAGCTGCTATCCATCACATACAAGCTCTCCTCGGCCATGATTTGTTGGAAATCCGGGAAGGATGCATAAGCAACGCCACCACCTTTTGAAAAACAGTCGATGATCTTTTCGTGTACTTTCGCGAGCATGACGATGTATTGCATCTGGAAAGCCATGTTCTGCATTCCAGCATCTCGAGTTAACCACGCCGCGTGTTCAGGGGGCAAATGATAGGTTCCTCGACCAGGGTCGTACTCAATAATACGACCGGTGACCATTGCAGCCAGCCACTCACGCACATAACGCTCATTCAGGCCAGTGGAGTTGGCAATTTGCTCGCTCGTGGAGGGAGTCATGCTACCCATACTATCGAACAGGTGAGTTTTGTGACCGATGCTTATCATTAATGACAATGCACCATGGTTCATTATACTCAACATCTGCTCAGCAAACGCTTCAGACTTTCCCATGTCGATATGCTGTTCGCTGTATTGATTAACGTCTAATGGCATGCTGCCTCCTTGTTTATCGTTCTAAGTCTATGAGATTACCTGTTTCGCTCGCTTCAAGTTTCAGAATGTACTCTTCGATCTCTTCGCTCCGTGCGTAAGCAAACCCCTTGCCCCAGTATTCCCTCCCAATCCAGTAGGTGATTTCCAGTTTATCGAACTCTTCATCTGATACTACGATATACCAGGAAAACTTTTCACCAGAAAGTAGAATGTTTACGATGAGCTGGGATGTCAAAGACACAAAGGACTCTAACAGCCGTCAATCCCAAACTTTAACATCATGCTAGCTCAAGTCCTGATCCTGGCATCGATAGGAGATAAGATGCGCATTGATGCAGATTAAAAAATAGACTCAGAAACCTGTAGGCGCACAATTTATTGGCGCACCGCCGATTTATCGGCCAATGGTCCATCGATGTACTTCTCAGGCCGATAAATCGGCGATGTGCGCGATAAATCGGCACCTACAAAATGACCGATTTTGGTCGTTAAAGTTCATCATCGGCTCTCCGCTTCCACTTTAATGAAAATAAGGCATGACTTCCTCGGCTAATAGACGCATTGAGCGTTGAACTGGTGCAGACGGCATGCCTCCAAAATCCAACCAGAACACGAAATGCCTGTTATCCAGGACAGCTTGATGCTGCTCAATCCAGTGGATGAGATCACCAGGGGCGCCAAACCACAATGGGTTCCGTTCCTCCAAAACTTGCACCTGGTGTTGAGCATGACGAATATCAATGCCGTGATGCTGGTGAACGATATAGCGCAGCATAGCCTCTCTCCCTTGTTGTTGCGCCTCTGATCGCGTTGGAGCGACACACGTAAAAAAGATGAGTGGGAGCTCGTACTGGCTGGAATCGCCCCCGGCGCCGAAGTAACCTTGCTGGTAGACTTGCGCCAGCTTCGCCATCATGAGCAAACTCTCAGCACTCAAGTGAGGCATCGCAATAATCGGCTGAACAGAATTGCCTAGCGCGACAAAGGATTCCTCTCTCATAGCAGAGAACCAGTAACGCGGTAGTGGTTTCTGCACAGGCAGCACATTGAGCTTCACCCCGTCAATCTGGTAGTAATGCCCTTGAAATGTCACCGGTTCTCCACTCCAGGCCCGCTTGATGATCTCCCAGCTTTCTTCGAAGCGGTTCCTGCTCTCTTCTCGATTCTGCCCAAAAGCAGCAAACTCGTGTAGATAGCTGCCGCGCCCGATGCCCAGACCCAGGCGCCCCTGGCTGAGCAGATCGACCAGCGCGTAATCCTCGGCGAGAAGCAGGGGATGCCGCAGCGACAGATTAGCAATTGCCGTGTTCAGACCGATGCGCTGCGTGCGCTGTGCAGCAGCGGACAATAGAACAGCTGGATTGGGACAGGCCAGCGCGAGGTGTGGAGTGAGATAGCCGTGATGCTCCCCGATCCAGAAAGCTTCAAAACCGAGACGGTCCGCCTCCACTATCTGATCAAGGAGTTGCCCATAGAGTGTAGAGAGCGAGCGCGAACCATCTTCATAGTAATCCAGAACGGAGAAGAGACTAAAGCGCATCTTGATGTTCCTCCTCCGGATGTGATGCGATTTCCCGCAAACGATGACTCGCTTCGACGCCGTAATCCATCCCATATATCACCTTGAGCCGAGCAACCTGTTCAAGGGTAAGATCGCTGAACGGAGTTTTCCCGGCAAACGCGTGCAGGACAATCCCTTCAAGCAGGTCACCGAGTGAAATGTCCAGGTACTCAGCCAATCCTTTGAGCACTTTGACCATTCGTTTCTCCATCCTCGCCCCGGTTTGCACGCGTTCGATCAGATGTTGGTCGAGTGGTTTTGCTTTATCCTCTAAGTGGTTCATGTATTTGCTCTCCTTCTAAGACTCTCATTTTGATGTTATCAATGTACCAATGTAATATGATAACATCATACAAGATTCTTTGGGAAAAAGCAACGAGAGATATTACTGTTCAGATTGTAAGTCCTTCAGGAATGCCAATTTGTACAGAAATAAAAATGCAGGCCGCGAGCGTCTAATATGTAAAAGTTTCCGTCTGTCACCTCTAGCAATCTTATCGTAGCGCCACTTTTTGGACACATGTGAGTTGAAAGTATTGACATAGAGCATTTCTTGTTTCCTTTCAAGTGAGGTGGTTCTTGGCAAAAATACATCTGGTTACGCTTCGTGATGTGGAGCTGCGGCTTGTTCAGGAGTGGTGGTTTCGCAATGCAATGCTCTTCTTTGCTCGTGGTTTCAGGCACATTTATAGCTTCGCGAGGAGCCTATGGATATCGCCTCTTTTCTGGTTGATGGTGACGAGCTCAGCTTTTGCGATATGCGATTACATGTTCCTCGATACAGTTAAGACCTGGTCGCAATTGTTACAACAACTAAGGTCTCAGTGGTGGGCCATTCTGGTTGTCTACGCCCTACTCTGGCTTCTCTGGTGGGCACTGCAAGCTCGACGCCATTTAGTGGTCGAGGAGTTTAAAAATTATGCCGACAAGCAATTTGACGCGGACATTCAAGGACTGGCGACGCTGCTCGTAGTGAGGCTCGGCAAACTGCACGGGTTGTATCGCACTGTTGATGAGCAACGAGCAATCCATACTTCTGTCTCAGAGAGTGAAACCATAGATGCTACCATCCAGGTAGAAGATATCAGCGCATTTTTAAGAGATGCTGTGAGCAGCAATTCCGAGCTGAGTCTCGGCCCGCTTAAGATTCCCGTTGGTATCATCATGTCTTTCTTTGGACGCCTGGTGCAGGGCCCACGCCTCATTGGAAGTGTGCATAGAAATAAAGAGAGCTTAATTCTAACTGCGCAAATAGTCGGGGGAACGTATCCATATAAGTGGCGGGTCGAGCTTCCAGTAGCAGAGCAGCATAGTGGTGATCTTGTCAACATGGTCGAGGAATTAGCTTATTACATATTCACCGACATTGAATTGCAGGGGTCTGTACGCTGGCAAGCAACGCTAACCTTTTGCGATGGTTTACGCGCATATCGTGACTGCTTGCAAACACCGAAGGACAGGGTAGCAAATTTGCAGAAGGCTGAAAAGCAGTTTATTAGAACACTAATAGAGGATACAGAGTTTAATTCAGCTTATTACAATCTGGGTGTTGTGTACACAGAGTTGGAGCAGGAGGAAGCGGCTGAAATCGCCTTTGATAAAGCCATTGCACAGGATCCGAACTCGTGGAGAGCTTATTATGCGTTAGCATTGAGCCGTTTTGCGAGCAAAAATTACTACAGATCTGAACAATTTTGCAAGCGCGTCATCGAATTGAAACCAGGACCAGCAGATATCGCGAAGGCATATCAGTTACTAGGTTTGGTTCAACGAAAACAGGAGAAGCAGAATGATGACCTCAGTAGTTATATCGAAGCTATTACTCATTCCTGGGTTGCTTTGTGCTCAGCTACGCTCAAGAAACGCGATGAAACAACGGCAGAAGATAATAGAGTTGCGCAATTAGCAACGCTAGCGAGCGCCTGTTTAGCCGATCTCGGTACGATGTATAACGACATGGTAAAAGCACATGACAGTGAAAGAGATAATACACAAATTACGACAGCACAAATTGCAAGCAATGTATCTGGGTTTAAGAGGTCGTCTCTTTGTTCAAAAGCTGAAAAGTTGCTTAAGCAAGCTCTCTCTCTGCAACATGCTGACGCTACATACTACGCTTCGTATCATTTTCAGTTGGGCCAGACCTACTTACTGCAAAAAAATTATGGCGAAGCTTTGCATGAGTTAAGAGTTGCAACTCGCATTAATCCTGATCTTCCTGAATACTGGGCCTTTTTGGTCCAGGCTTACGCATATAGAGAACATTGTAGGAATAAAACTGAAAAACAGGAAAAAGCAGATACAAATAGAAAACATAGTGGGAATAAAACTGAAAAACAGGGCAGAGCACAGTATCAAGAATTCATATTTGAAACGATTATAGATTTCGCTTCAGAAGTACAGAAAGAGGAATATAAGCAGGTGCTTAGGAAGGCACAAGATGCAGCCTGTCTTTTGGATCATACAGGTATAACATGTACACGTATCAAGGAGCTTGAGGCATTCTTAGATATGGCATATTTTCTAGAGTCGCTATGTAATGCAGTGGTATCGGAGAAGCTGGAAGATCTGAGAGCAAGATGTAAATATTATAATGAGCCTGGTTATAAACTGAAAGATCCCGAGATTCTTACATTAGCAGAGTCGTGTCTCGCAAAGAATCTGGGCTATGATCAACTGGTACAAGAACTAGAATTGCTGCATCTGCAACATAAGAATCAGCATCTGAGATATGCTGCTATTTCTCTTGCTCTTGGGAGACTCTATCTTCACTCCCATAGGGAAGTTGACTGCAAAATATTGATAGACGAATTGATGCGGTTGTTTGAGAAATTCAATGCTAATAATAGAGAGTGGGAACACGGACAACTCTATCGTATGATAGCGGAGTTATGTTACGAGGCGGAACAACTTGAGCAAGCCGCAAAATACTATTCAGGCGCTATCGAAGTACTGAAGCAAAAATATCCTCGTGAAATCAGGTCGCGAGACCTATGGTTAAAACTGGGCAACGTTTTCTTAAAACAGCAAGCGTATAATGAGGCATGGCAAACAGCTCGGGATGCTATTAAACGCGAACCGCTTTGTAGTGATAATTATAAGTTGCTTGGTGAAGTGTACTTCATAAATGGAGAGTTTGATCTAGCTATTGATGCATGGCAAGATGCTCTCGCGCGGGAGAATATTACCATGAAACTTCCTCACGATCCTGAGATTTACCTCAACCTTGCCAGGGCCTATGAGCAGCAATTGCGGCAAACTGGTGATGAAGCTCAAAGACAATCTCTGTTCTCACTTATCCGAACATGTTGTGATCAGGTGCGAGAACTTGATATCGACGAGCAGTATAAACAGCAAGTAAACTGGTTGCTGCAGCGCCTTCAGCTCATCAGGCTAGGAGTGACGAATCAGCTCCCAGTGTCATCCTGAGCGCAGCGAAGGATCTCGGTGCCCAGCGCATGAGATCCTTCGCTGTGTTCAGGCCGATGCGCTGCGTGCGCTGTGCAGCAGCGAACAAGAGAACAGCTGGATTGGGACAGGCCAGCGCGAGGTGTGGAGTAAGATAGCCGTGATGCTCCCCGATCCAGAAAGCTTCAAAACCGAGACAAACCGCCTCCACTATCTGATCAAGGAGTTGCGCGTAGAGCATAGAGAGCGAGCGCGAACCATCTTCATAGTAATCCAGAACGGAGAAGAGACTAAAGCGCATCTTAATGTTCCTCCTCCGGCTGCGATGCGATTTCGCGCAAGCGATGACTCGCTTCGACGCCGTAATCCATCCCGTATATCTCCTTGAGCCGAGCAACCTGTTCAAGGGTATGATCGCTGAAAGGAGTTTTCCTCGATATGGAAAAGGTATAAGGCATTTGATAATTATGATGCTTCTTTAAGCCTGGTATGATATACTTGCCATAAATGAGGAGAGAACCAACCTCTCTTAAATTGAGGCAGACAAATGAGCCCAAGATCACCGCGAATTACTGCGGTTGAGCTTCTACGAGCCTTGAAGCATGCTGGTTGGCAACCTGTAAGACAGAGCGGCAGCCATGTAACCTTAAAGCATCCTGATAAGCCAGGAAGTGTTACTGTTCCTAAACATGCTAATGTAATTATTAAGCCTAAGACGTTATCTTCAATTCTGGAACAGGCAGGGCTTACGGCAAATGAACTGCGGGAATTGCTTTGAAGCTGGAGAATGAAGGAATGAGCGAGTATCAATACACTATCATACTGCATCCTGATACAGAGGAGGGAGGGTATACTGTAACAGTACCAGCTCTACCCGGATGTGTCACTCAAGGGGAGACTCTCGAAGAGGCTATTGCAATGGCTAAGGATGCAATTCGTTTGCATGTCGAGACTCTTATAGCTTATGGTGAGCCAGTCCCTGAGGAACGTGAGCATCCACAGGCAATCATAATTAACGTAGCGGCCTGAGTGTTGGCTAAAATGTAGCACACTCGCCTGTCATTCTGAGCGTCGAGCGAAGAATCTCGATGCCCTGCGCGTGAGATCCTTCGCTTCACTCAGGATGACAAAACCTACATAGGATGACAAGTGGGTGCTCTTCTTTCGAAAAAACCCAGCTCATACTCTGATCTGAGCGATCAACCTCTCAGCGAGATCACCAAACAGCGGCAGCTTATAATACTCCCCCCGATGTGCTTTCACCATCATCACAATCCAGCCGATGAACATAACTAACCCCAACGCAGCTCCGATAGCGCCAAAGAATGGCAGGTAACTGCATATCCCTTCCAGGATACTGAGGATGCCAAAGAAGAGTAGCGACTGCATCGCGTGGAAGCGCACAAAGCGGTTTTCCCTCTCGAGCAGGAAGAAGATCAGACCTGTTACCCATCCGAAGAGATAGCATAACAAGCCAGCGGTTCTGGCTCTCATGCCCAGTGATGTAGTCTCGTATGGGCCAGCATCACCCATATGTTGAGCAGAATACTGTTGCTGGTACCCATACTGCTGCTGGCCTGGAGAGTTTGGCTGGTATCCGTACTGTTGATAGCTACCAGGCGGGGTATAGGGCTGGTAACCCTCCTGAACTGGCGGTATTCCCTGCTGGTAAGCGCCAGGCTGATTCGCGGTAGATCCAGCGGATGGCTGTTGGGCCTCCTGTCCTATATCGTCTCCAAGTGGAGTTTGCATTTTGTTAGACAATTCATTCATGATCATGCACTCCTTTCGTATGCAATGTCTTTCTACTCTTTCAGTATAGGCGGTGGAAGTCACTGCGTTATCACAAATAGCGATTGAGCTATCACAGGATGATCATAAAATCTACTGGGGGAAATATCTTCTTGTATGAAACGATATATTCTCACCGGGACCCCCGGTTCAGGAAAAACCTCGATTCTTCATGAGTTGAAACGTCAAGGCTATGCAGTCGTGGAGGAGGCCGCAACCGATGTGAATGCACGTGAACTGGGGCTTGGCAATCCTGAGCCGTGGTTGCAGCCCGACTTCATCGATAGCATTGTCCGATTGCAAAAGCAGAGGCAACTTGAAGCAGCAACGTCGCCTGATGAACTGCAATGGTATGACCGTTCGCCAATCTGCACGCTTGCCTTAAGCCGTTATCTGGGATACGCTGCGTGTCCTTCCCTATTAGAGGAAATTGAGAGAATTGAGCGGGAGGGTATCTACCAGAGACGGGTATTCTTCATCGAACATCTTGGGTTTTGTCAGCCCACCGAGGTGAGAAAAATCACCTTTGAAGAAGCTCTCGTTTTCGAGAAAATCCATGAAGAAACTTACACCTCTTTGGGCTACGACTTGCTCAAAATTCCTCCTGGAGCTCTTTCGCAGCGAGTCCACCGTATCATACAATGGACGGAATGAACTCCTGGTACACGCTTTCTTTTCACCAAAGTCGTGTATGAACCAATATCTTACCGATTTCCCGACTGAAATTTTACTCATATCCTGGCATTTTCGGCCTATAATATGCTTTATAAGTACATCGGCATATTATAGTTCACAGGCTGTTTTGATTCGTAGATGTTTCTCAAGCAGCTAATAGTCTGGATGGAAGCTCTATCGATGAAAACACCATTGAATTGATACGTACAGTATCACAGAGGTCCTTTCCAAATGAGCAACCGGCAACATATGGTTCACAACCAGTTTCTGAGTCTGAGTGGATTTTGTTTTTTTTCAGAGCGATTTCTAAACCGAACAAACGCCAGGAGGAGAGACTCGCCATCACGGCCCCTCAATGTGCCATAATGCAGGTATGAAAGAACCTGCAATATTGTATCTCATAGTAGGGCTTCCAGGGGCTGGCAAGACAACAAAAGCCAGGCAATTAGAAGTGGAAGCCTCTGCCTTGCGGTTGACTCCTGATGAGTGGATGAAGACATTATTTGGAAGAAATGATCAGGCAACAAGAGATGCCCTGGAAGGTCGTCTGATCTGGATAGCTCTGCGTGCTCTTCAGCTTCATACCAACGTCATCCTAGATTTCGGATTTTGGAGCAAAGACGAACGGTCGTCTCTGAGATGGATCGCCAAGCAAATAGGAGCGAAAAGCCAAGTGATTTATTTGCCTCTTGACCCAGAAACGCAACGGAAGCGCGTCCAAAACCGCTTTGCAGAGACACCGGACCAGACATGGCCGATGAGCGAAGAAGAACTGACGAAATGGCGTGCGTTCTTTCACGAAAACGAACCGGATGAAGCTGAGCTGAATGGTACCATTCTGGAAGACGCCCCTCCTGGATATGAGTCTTGGTCTGCCTGGGCGGCCTGGCGCTGGCCGTCGTTCCCCAATGAATATGCATGAGCATTTGGAATGCTACGATGAGAGCCTGATTGGGATGTGTGGTGTATTGCTGATCATGTTCGTATGAATTGCAGCGGTACTGGCCGTGATTCTTCAGCCAAGTGAATCATAATCTGGCACATTACCCATATTGTGGCAGTGAAACCGGCTTCCGATTGCTGTTTTTTCGCCTGAATTCAGGCAAACCTATTTACTGCCGCAATATGTATCACAAATTTGAATCGCTGCCAGAATATCCTCCATAATAATTATTAACACATCAATATAATGCCGCTTCTGGCCTCAAGCTACTGCCACGATATGGGTAAGAGCTATTGCCAGAATGAGGGTAAAATCACACCGACTCATAACAACTTTTCACCAGCATGCTGATTCAACACGAGTCTCTCCGTTCAGATGAGAAAAGAATATGAACACGGCTCGACAAATATATTGGAATATGCTACTTTTTAGCAGGGAGTCACGGTACATACAAGATAGCGCGACTAGACAGCGACAAGATGTGGCGCTAGACTCAAAGAAAGTCCAGGCGTTGGACGAACAGAAAAGAACACCCAAGCACAAATAGCTTTGCTCGCACAGGCAAAGGCGTGCAGATCATCAAACTCGTGCAAAAGGACGGTGAACAGTGCAAACATTCCCTACAACCGAAGGCTTTCTTCCCTTTCATGGGTATCACACATGGTACCGCATTGTCGGAAACGGCGAAGAGCCAGGCAAGCTTCCCTTGCTGGTTCTCCACGGTGGTCCCGGAGCCTCATACGACTACCTGGAACCGCTGGAAGCCATGGCCAAAACCGGTCGCCGTGTCATCTTCTATGATCAACTCGGTGGGGGCAATTCTGATCATCCACACGATCCCTCGATGTGGAGCGTCGAACTCTTTCTTGAAGAGCTGGGTGCCGTGAGAGAGGCGCTGGCACTTGATCGCCTGCACCTCCTCGGCCAATCATGGGGAGGAATGCTGGGCATGGAGTATGCCTTGACACAGCCGAGCGGCCTTGTCAGTCTCACGGTCGCCGATTCTCCTGCTAGCATCGTTCAATGGATAAGCGAAGCAAACCGGTTGCGTGCTCAACTGCCCCCAGAAGTCCAGCAAACCTTGTTATATCACGAACAACAAGGTACCACCGATTCGGAGGACTATCAGAATGCTATGCTGGTTTTCTACCGCCGTCACGTCTGTCGAGTCGAGCCCTGGCCAGAGTGCGTGACGCGTTCCTTTGACAAACTGGCTCGCTATCCAGAGGTCTATAACACGATGAATGGCCCCAGCGAGTTTTATGTCATCGGCACTCTCAAAACCTGGAATATCACCGATCGCCTGCATGAGATCAACGTTCCAACCTTGTTGCTCTCAGGTCGCTACGACGAAGCTACTCCCATCATCGTGGAAACGATCCATCGCAGCATCCCTGGCTCAGAATGGATCATTTTCGAGAACAGTTCACACATGCCTCACGTGGAAGAGACGGACCTGTATGTGCAGGTGTTGAACAGGTTTTTAACTCGTGTTGAGGGAGAAAGCTCGTAGGGGTATCGTTCAAGCAGGGTCTGTGGCCACTTCCGCTGCTGCTCAGAATGACAGGCAAAGCAAGGGAGCCCCCACCCATCCCCGAGGGCGACCGCGAGGGTCCCCACCCTACTCCACTCCGCTCCCGCCCTTACAAAGAGACGTGGCGACTGCGGTCACCCATCGCAGTCATTCATAGAGCCATCCGTGTAGAATTATGTGAAGAGGGAAATACGTATGCCAGGATACCAGAAACGTCACCAAACAATCTTTGCCACCGTACGCAGCGAAGGCGCGATCCTCCCGATGTACCTGCTGCAGCGCATTGCGCAGGGTGACGCGAACCTGCAAGGTCTTGCGTTTCACAAATCGATTTACTGAAGCAGAATATATTCAACCTTATTGCCGACCAAGTAATGACATTTCTGGTAGCAAAGTACTCGAAACGAATGCTCATTAAGCACAAATCACCAAAGCTTGCAGTAACATTTTCGATTACTTGTCCGATATTTTTGGCTATTCAATTGTCTCCAAACGCCAGCCACTTAGCGAAAGCTATTCGTTCCCTCTCATTCTTCATCTTCCTCTCCTCGATGATGAGCTGATCAATCCGGGGTAAGTTAACCGGGCGTAAAACGACACAGCCTGCTGAAAAAGCCATGTTTAAAGCTCAACAATAAATTACGATGCACTCTCTCAAGCTCTAGAACATTCGAACTGTAGTCTGGTTTGCAGAGTATTCAACTTGATTGAGCTTCTCTCACATCCCTCTCGAAATTTGTCGAGGCCGTAAGCGTCTACGTTGTTGTCCAGCCTATCAGATTGGCATCTGGACTCGAAGCAATTGTCTCTGGTGTTCCACCGTTGATTGAGCCAACCAGGAGTCTGTTCGAACCACCACTGCGATTGAATACCTCTAGCGAGTAATATGCGCCATCACGCGAGGCATTTGCCCATTGTGCATCCATTCCCCAGTTAAACGTGGTAATAAAACCAATATCCTCAGTTTCTGTGCCACTGAGAAGGGACGAGTTGCCGATGAGCCTTGTCAGCCCGGTACCGTCGATGTTGATTTTCCATAGTCCGTTATGGCTAGTATTGGTGTTCACATTATTGACCAGGAATAACAATGTGGTACTCGAAGCAACGTGCAGGGCTGTGATCGCATCGGTTTGTGTGCTGTAGATGGTCTTCGCAGGTCCACCCGTGGCAGGCTGTACCTGAATGTGGCTCGGACCACCAATCACCGTCTTGTCCCCAAGTTCGCACTGGGAAGCCTCACTAGAAAACAGTTGTGTTCTATCAATGCTGCTGGCTGCATCGAAACAGTGGGGAGGAGCATTGAGAATGAGTTGTTTTTCGCCAGTACTGGTATCTACCAGATACAGATTCGATGGAACCGTTCCGGGTGTGAAGCTACTCGCATACAAATGAGTGTTATCAAGCCATTCAAGAGGGAAATACAGCAGGTGCTTGCTGTCATACCCTGTTGTCTGAATGGCTCCCGTGACTACATTAAGCAGCTTGAACGTCCAGGTACTCTGGTCGCCTGGAGTCTCTATAAAAGCTACATACTTGTTATCGGGTGACCACTGCATCCAACCAAAGCCGCCGCCAGATGCACAATAGAGCGTCTGCAATCCCTGTCCATCCATCCGAACCAATTGGATGGCAGCTACGTCAGAGATATTTGTATGCATGAAAACCCATTGTCCATCAGCTGAAATGCGAGCTTCAAGGACAGCGCCATTTCCAAGCACGATGGTGTTTGTCGTTTGAGTAGAGACGGTATAGCGCTTCAATACGAGAGTCTGGCTGTAGACAACGGTATTCTGCTTACCCAACGCAAGCGGAACCATGACGGCGGCTCGAGCGGTTCCTTCAGGCGGGCAACTGGTCTGCGTTGCTGGCATCGCTGTCTTGCCCGGTGTTGGTGTTGACGTTCCTCCTGATGTTGTGGCGCCAGCACAGGCAACCAGGAGCATCGCAAGCAATAGCAGTAGACTCGTAAACACAAAAAGTGGTCGACGTGGTGAATACATCCATGTTTTCATCATCTCTTGCCTCCTATTTCACATCAGCAGAACGTCCTTTTGAGAGAAAGTCTTTCTCAGGTTCCACTTGCTGTTTTTGGTGATGATGGCACGGCCAATCCAGTGTTGAGGAGTGTGCGATACGTTGTCCAGGCAGCTATCGCAGCAAGAATAGCTCCTAGTAAAGGTATAAGACTCAGCATTGTGAGATACACAAATGCTAATCCCGTGAGGAGAGCCGCTACGGTAGCGCATCCTAGTACGAGCAGGAACTCAAGCCAGCCACGGCTGGGAAGAAGAGCCTCGCGCACCTTGTCCCACCTGGCAAAGTACAAAGCAGAGCCTAGCCCTATTCCGCTGCTAAGCAATGCCAGCAGTACAATGTACAGAATCAAACCTGGGATCTCACCTGCAAGCAAGAGATTAACCCATGGACTACTCATTGCACCTGGTGAAATTGCTGTGCTTTGATTGAGCATTTGCAAGGCTTGCAGAGCATAGAGCCCGGCTCCCAATACGATGGGCATCACAATCCAGTAGAGTAAGCAGAACCCCAACGTTTCCAGCCAGGTGCGTAACGCTTTTACACTGCGCAACCTGAACAGCGCCAGCCAATAGGCCCCAGCGCTGGAAATTGGTACTAACATGAAAGCGAGCCAGAGAAACCCCTCCCCTTTATCAAGCATTTCATCAGATGCGCCCAGGGCCCTCAAAGAAAACATCCAGAGGGGAAATGCAAGCATTACTGCTACCACTACAGCCACTCCTGCAACAATGGTGGTAGTTATCACACGTTCCGAGGTAGTAGCATATTTGGAATCCACAGTGGTGTTTTGAACGGGAATGTTCTGATACATAGAAAGCCTCCTTTCTCAAGCCTCTCAGGAGAAACACCTTTCTTATACAAGAATACAGCCCGCATATCACTCTCGCATCACGGTAACAGTTTCTACCATCAGAAAGCAGTCACAAAATTCCTGGTCGTACGCTCTCCTGGTGCTTTGCCTGTTGCAAGCGAGGCGAAAAGTTGGGAAAGCGGCGTGTTGGCCGGGAGGATTCCTCGGGAGGTGGTCAACCAAGTGGCAAGTACACTAGCCACCACTCCCAGAATCAGGGTTGTTCCAAGGAAGGCGATGCTTTTCCAGAGGATATCACACAAGCGTACCCACCAGAGCATATGCGCTTTGGGAGCGTTCTGAGAAGACGTGGTGGCGGTCTCCTGCAGGACTCTCATTTCATCGAAACTGGCTTTAGTACAGATGAGGTAGGGTTAGGATCCTTGTAAAATTAGATCACAACTTAATGCTGTTCTAGAATTGAGCTGAGAAATGCAAAGATAGAACAGAAAAAACGGCATTGCGATTGTTTCCGGCTGCTCTATTGTACGTTCTTCGCCGACTTTGATGCCCTTTGATTTAGCCTGAGAGGGGATTTTACGTCCTACTAAATCATTTTTGCAAGCATCCTGGCTTATAGGTCATCTAGAGAAAGAACAGCAAGATACAGACCAGAAGCCTCACAATTGGTGGCTAAGCATTCATGTGTGAGCCAAGCCTCCCGTTAAATTCATCACTTACAATATATATCTACACTTTCCCTTGACACATGCGCTACCGTATTATCCCCCAGCACCAACTCGTCCTAGATTGTTCTTTCTGTAAATAAGTAACCCCCTCGAAAATCCCTCCTCACAGCCCTACTCACCCTCAAACAACCCCAACGAACAAATAATCTGCGGCTCCTCCGGCTCCGACTGCTCATGCACCTGGCAGAGACGATTATCTTCACGTAAATTAGTCACCAGATTGGCTAACTGATCGTCATCGATACCACTGCGCAGTTGGCGATTGAGTGTATCCCTTGCGGTTTCCTGGAGCGGGTAGCGATAGATTTCCTCCATCGCGCTGTACAACTCTGGGGGTGGAGGAAGGAGTGTATCTTTTGTCTTCTCAACATGCTGCTTGAGTCGCTCATAGGTGCGCCGACGCGCACCCGAAGGCGACCCAAGTTGTCCGCCAATGTTGCGCGTTTCTTCTTCCATAATATGCTCGACGCCTTTTCGGACCAGGTCGTGTTGTTCCGGGGGGCGGCCAATGGCTTTCGTATTGATATCGCAAGCAGCAGCTCGCAGTATCGCCAGTTGCGACTTCGTGACGTTTTCACCATTGCGGTTGATCCATGCCAGGGCATCATTGCCCTCCGAGGTACGCATGTATAGTAGGACTCCTTCGGGCGCTGCAACACTGCTGCGATGCTCGCGCGTTGAAAAGATCACATCTGGTAATTTCTCGATAATGCCTTTCAATTTAGGATTGGCATCGATAGCGTTCTTCCAGATTTGATATGCCTGGGACGCAAGGTCAACCTCGGTATCAGCCTCTCCATCCAGGATACCAGCTTTCTCATTGTAGAGTTCTATAAAGGTAGATTTCGTAGAGTCACTGAGAGCTCCCCCGGTTAAAACAGGGGGGTTCTAGCGTTCCGTCCACGCTTCCAACTTGCCTCGTCGGAGGAGGAAAGCAGGCTCTGGTGTGGGTTCGCTTCGACTTCTGGGCAGACGCGCTCCGGCTCTGGCACAGCCAAAGCTTCTGGGCAAGATGTGCCCTTCATTCGCGCGTTGGTGGACTCGTTCGTGTGCTGCCCGCAGGCGCGCTTCCGCACCCTCCCAGGGAATAACATACTGGGCACACGAGGGGATGGGTTCTGCTGGATCAAGATAGGCAGCCAGAAAGGCAGAGTACAGGTCGCGCTGCACCGGTCCTACTCCACAGGGACAGGTGTGCCAGCGTTGCGAGAGCGGCTTTTTCACCGCCTTGCCGCAGCCATGACACCATTGGGAGAGCCGGGTGCTGCGTGTGGGAACTTCGGTCAGG
>Ga0116218_1001001_pt1 | contig 18659 bp, 16 predicted proteins | sample Sb_taG_2_FD_88966 | JGI IMG/M metagenome (GOLD analysis project Ga0116218, IMG submission 88966) | Peat soil microbial communities from Weissenstadt, Germany - Sb_50d_5_LS metaG | ecosystem: Environmental > Terrestrial > Soil > Wetlands > Peat | place: Germany: Weissenstadt | collected 2010-09-21 | reverse complement strand
TGCCGCTGTCGTCGAACAACTTCTCCTTCGCCGCGTAGTAGAACAGGAAGCCGTATGTCAGATAACTCGCTGCGATGATCAGCCAGTAACTGACGATGCCGGCAACGTGGGCAACGCTCCAATCGTGAGTGCGAACCCGAACTCTTTCCGGATCAGAAGCAATCGTGGCCATTCCACGCCTCCTTTGTGACGAAAACTTGACGGTCGAAACACTGAGAACGGCCTTACGGCTGCCCATCCCAAGATCGCCGAGCATCCGCGGTGGTTTCCTACTGATCCGTGGCCCGTGGTGAGCCACGGAACGGAGCCCGCTCAGCGAAGGCGCGTGCTCGTCGTCAACGCCGGGTCGAGCAGCCTGAAGCTGAGTCTCATCGACGGCGAAGACCGCACCGTGGCTCAGCGCGAGCTGGCCGCCCCGGACGCCGCGGTCGACCTCGACGAACTGAGGGCCGCGCTGAGCGACGGGCTTGCCCAAGCCGATGTCGTCGGACATCGGATCGTCCACGGCGGCGAGCGCTTCCGCGACCCGGTGCTGATCGATCCCGCCGTCGAGCGGGCCCTGCACGAGTTGGTGGAGATGGCACCCCTGCACCAGCCGAAGTCGCTGGCCGCACTCGACGCCGTCTCCAAGGTGCTTCCGGGGGTCCCGGCCGTCGCCTGCTTCGACACGGCTTTCCATGCCACCCTGCCGGCGGCCGCGCACACCTACGCTCTACCCGCCGCGTGGCGCGAACGCTGGCGCGTGCGACGATACGGCTTTCATGGGCTCTCGCACGCCTGGATCGCGCGACGTGTGCCCGAGCTGCTCGGGCGTCCGGCCTCGGAGCTGCGGATCGTCAGCGCCCACCTGGGAGCGGGAGCCTCCCTGTGCGCGATCGCCGCAGGCCGCTCGGTCGACACCACGATGGGCTTCACGCCACTCGAGGGCCTGGTGATGGCGACACGCTCGGGGAGCGTCGACCCCGGTCTTCTTCTGTGGCTGATGGAACGGACGGGGATGGCGGAACGGCAGCTGGCGGAAGCGCTCGAGCACGAATCCGGGCTGCGCGGGCTCGCGGGTAGCGCCGACATGCCTGAGGTCCTCGCGCGTGCCGCCGGCGGTGACGAGGATGCGCGGATCGCGCTCGAGGTCTACGTACACCGGCTGCGGGGTGCGATCGCGGCGATGGCCGCCGCGATGGGCGGCGTCGATGTCGTGGCCTTCACCGCCGGCGTCGGCGAGCGCTCGCCGGAGATCCGCCACCGCGTCGCCACCGGCCTTGGCTTCCTCGGCATGGCAATCGATGAGGACCGCAACTCGGACGCGGCGGGCGATATCGAGATCACCGCCGCCGGCGCGACGGCCCGGACGTTCGTCGTCCATGCTCGTGAGGATCTCGAAATCGCCCGCCAGACCCGCTCCGTGGCGGTTAGCGTTCGACGCTGATGATGCGCGCTGGAATTCGGATCTCACTGTGCGCTTGGGCGGTCGCGCTGACGATCGGCGCCGCAAGCGCCGCCGCTGCCTCGCGCCCGGGCCCGTACTTCCTGGCGCCGTTCCGGGTTCACCAGAACGCGTACACGTTCGGGCAGACGCCGTCGTGGACACGCACCGGCGAGGTGCTCTCCCAGGAGGACGACTCCGCGGGGATCCTCCAGGTGTACCGCTCGAGGCTCGATGGATCGCACATGCACTGCCTGACCTGCCACGCCGTGCCCGGTCCCAACGGCTTTCCCCAGGAGCGACCCCAGGGTGACTGGATCCTGTTCTGCTCCTACGGAGACCAGCCCGAGCACTACGGCAATCCGTGCCTGGGTGGCTACGGCGGCGATCTGTATGTGATGCGCCCCAACGGCACCGACGTGAGCCGCCTGACCCAGAGCAGCGACCCGGGCGACGGCGCCGACTTCGACGCGCCCGGCGGGGTCCCCTACGACAACTACCACGCGTACTGGTCGCCCAACGGCCGCCACCTGGTGTGGACGCGGACGGAGGCGTTTCCGCTGTCGGAGGGCGGACAGCGGTGGGAGATCATGGTCGCGGACTTCGTCTCACCGAAGCACGGCAAGCCGCATCTCGCAAACGTGCGGGTCGTCGGCCCGGCCTATGGCGTGTACGAGACGCAGCACTGGGCGCCCGACGGGAGCGGCTTTCTGTTCACGGCGTTCGGCCCGCGTGAATCCCCGTACCAGTCGACGCCACCGGGATGGATGAACCAGCAGCTGTACTTCATGCGCCTGTACGGCCGTGGCGCCTCGCCGGCGCATCCGCGTGTCACGCAGCTCAGCGACAACCTGCCCGTCTACGAGGAGCAGGCGGCGTTCACCCCCGACATGCGCGACGTGATCTTCATGACCAACCGCAACACGCCGATCGGCTCGTGGTACGACGAGGTGATCGCCGCGGCCCAGCGGACCGGCTTCGACGCACCCGACCCTGGCTCGACCGGGACGGTGCAGTTCCTGGCTGACTTCTCGGACCCGAACTTCCGAAGCGACCTGTACATGCTCGACGTGCGCACTCACGACCTGCGCGAGCTGACCGACTTCCACAACGTGGTGCCTGAGTTCAACTGGAACCGCACCTACACCGAGCTCTTGTGGTCGGGCATCGTCGGCGGCTCGGACCACAACTACGTTACACGCGTGGGGAGTTTCCCGACGCTCACCGCCAAGCAGCGCCGGACCCCGAGACGGATCCCCGCGCCCGGCCTGTACGGCCAGCCGATCGACATGAGCCGCGTCACCGCGTCGCGGCCGGCCCGCGCGACAATCGCCGCGGCGGGTCAGAACGTGCCGCAGACGGGCCGCGACAAGCAGACCCTCCCAGCGGTCGTCGTCACCTATTACGGGCTGTGGCTGCAGCAGCTGAAAGCGCTCGGGACCGCCGCCGGGATCGACATCAGCAACCCATCCTTCCTGACGTCGTCGGGCGGCTAGCGATGTTCGACCACGTCACGATCCGCGTCGCCGACCGCAAGGCTTCCGAGCGCTTCTACAACGCCGTGCTGGCCCAGCTCGGGATCGACGAGACCTACCGGACTGAGTCGTTCTCGGAGTGGCAGGACTTCATGGTCGCGCAGGCGCAGGGCGAGCATCCGCAGACGCGGGGACTGCACGTCGGCTTCGTCTCGCCGACACGCGAGCAGGTCGAGAAGTTCTGGCGGGCGGGCACCGAGGGGGGCTACACCAGCGACGGTGAGCCGGGGCCACGACCCGAGTATGGCGAGGACTACTACAGCGCATTCCTGCTCGATCCCGACGGCAACAGCGTCGAGGCGGTCCACGGTGGCGACCGGGGTGAGGGCGCCATCGACCACCTGTGGATCCGCGTCGCGGACCTGGCCGCGGCCAAGCACTTCTACGAGACGATCGCGCCGCACGCCGGCCTGCGGCTGGATCGCGACGGGCCCGATCGCGCAACCTTCGCCGGTAGCAGCGGCACGTTCTCGCTGGTGACGGGAACGCCGTCTGAGAATCTCCACATGGCGTTTCCGACCGACGACGACGTGCACGTGCAGCAGTTCCATCGGGTCGCAACCGATGCCGGCTACACCAGCAACGGCGAGCCCCGCGAGCGGCCGCGCTACCACCCCGGCTACTATGCCGCGTTCGTGTTCGACCCCGACGGCAACAACATCGAGGTCGTCAACCATCACCGGACGTAGGGAGTAGGATCGGCTCGTGCCCGAGGCGAGTGCTTTCGTCGATGAGATCGCCAACGAGCTTGCGACGTGGCCGGGCGTCCACATCACGCGGCGCGCGGACGGCGCCGCGCTCGTCCTCTACGAGGGCAACGAGCTCGGTGTCCTCTACCCCGACCAGGGCTTGGCCGAGCTCCCGTTCCTGCTCGCCGAGCATGACGAGTTGATCGAGCACGGCGAGGCCGAGCCGGCCGAGCTGACGCCCGAATCGACCGGGGTCAGCCACGGCCTGCACGGGCCGTCGGACGTGACCGAGGTGCTCGAGCTGTTCGACCGCCGTTACCGCGACGTCCGTGGCGAGGACGACCCCTACACCTCCGAGGACCCCGGCTACTGAGTGGTCTCCGTCGTAGGTTCGGTAGCTAAGCGTTTCGGATGATCCGCAGGATCACCGGGCGCGAGGTGTGACCCGCCGCGTCGAGCACCGCGGCGAGCTCATCGTCGCGGAGCTCCTCGGCGGCCTCCACCTCGATCACCAGCGGCTCGTCGCCGGTGCCGGCCTCGGCGATCACGCGACGGACCTCGTCGGCCTCGCGGGCAAGCCCTTCGGGTGAAGGCACCGCGTAGACCGCCTCCCCGCCGTAGGGCGGCTCGAGGTTCCCCCGCTCGTCGGTGGCGCCGACCTCGATCACGACGTCGTCGCCGGCAACGCTCGCCGGCGGGTCCGTGCCCAGCTGCCGGTCGATCGCGCCGCCGCGCGGAACCTGGATGATCAGTCGCGGCTGGTAGGCCATCGGCTCAGGTGCGCTCGGGGATGGGAGTCTCGATCTCACGCTTGAGGATCTTGCCGGTGGGGCCCTTCGGTAGCTCCTCGAGGAACCAGATGTGGCGGGGGTACTTGTAGGCGGCGACCTGGGACTTGACATGCTCGCGCAGGTCCTCGGCGCTCACGACGGCGTCCACTTGCAGCACGACGGCCGCCCCAACCTCTTCGCCGAGTTCGGCGTGGGGCACGCCGAGCACCGCCACCTCGAGCACGGCCGCGTGCTCGTAAAGCACCTCCTCGATCTCGCGCGGATAGACGTTGTACCCGCCGCGGATGATCATGTCCTTCTTGCGGTCGACGATGAACAGGAAGCCGTCTTCGTCGCGCGTGGCCAGGTCCCCGGTGTGGAACCAGCCGTCGCGCATCACCTCGGCGGTCGCATCGGGGCGCCGCCAGTACTGCTTCATCACGTTGGGGCCGCGGATCACGATCTCGCCGATCTCACCGTCGGGGACCTCGCTGTCCTCGTCGACGAGCTTGATCTCGACGCCCTCGATCGGCGTGCCAATCGAGCCGGCCTTGCGCGGCCGATCCGGATGGTTGAACGTGGCGACCGGCGAGGTCTCCGACAGCCCGTAGCCCTCGAGGATGATGCAGTCGAACGCCTCTTCGAACCCGCGCAGGACCTCTACCGGGAGGGCGGCCCCTCCCGATACGCACAGGCGCAATGTCCCGGTGTCGAACCCGGCGCGGTCGGGATAGTTCAGCAGCGCCGAGTACATCGTCGGCACGCCCTCGAAGATCGTGATGCCGTCGCGCTGGATGATCTCGAGCGCCGCGCCCGGGTTGAAGCGCGGGAGCAACGTCAGCGTCGCCGCGGCCGCGACCCCGGCGTTGAGCGCGCATGTCTGCCCGAACGCGTGGAACAGCGGCAGGCCACCGAAGATCACCTCGTGTGGGCCGAACTCGAACAGGCCGAGCACGGTGTCGACGTTGCTTGTGAGGTTGCCGTGCGTCAGCTCTGCACCCTTCGGCGTGCCCGTCGTGCCGGACGTGTAGAGGATCACGGCTGTCTCGTCTGGCTCTCGCGGCTCGACGCCGTCGAGCGGCTTGGTGCCGGCGAGGAGCTCGGCGAACGCCGTGGGCTCGAGCGACAGGTGCTCGACGCCGGCGTCGTCCGCGCCGGCCTGGGCCTCATCGGCGAATTGATGCCACGCGAGCAGCAGCTTCGCGCCCGAGTCCTCGAGGTAGAAGGCCACCTCGCGGCGTTTGAGCAGCACGTTCATCGGCACCACCACCCCGCCGGCGCGGAGGATCCCGTAGTAGGCCACGGCGAACGGCGGCACGTTCGGGAGCATCAGACCCACGCGATCGCCGGGGTCGATGCCCTCGCCGCGCAGCACTGCGGCCAGGCGGGCGCTCGCCTCGTCGAGGGCCGCGTAGCTCAGCTCATAGTCGTCGAGCTTGATCGCGGTTGTGCCGAGGTGGCTGCCGGCGGTCTTGATCAGCTTCTCGGCCAGGTTCATCAGCGGCTCTCCTTACTCATTGGCAGCCATCCTCGCACGGCCACGGTGCAGATGGGAGGCATTGCCTCGTTTTCGCCGCGCCGCCGCCCGGCGCTCAGGCCGCCTCGCGCCGGCGCTCGCCGACGAACGTCGCCCCGAGGGCGTCGCGCAGCGCCGCCAGGTCCGTGGGGGCGGTCGACCCGCCAAGGCCGCGCATGATCCGCAACGTCCAGAACGTCGCTTCCGCGGCCTTCCCCTCCAGCGGGAGCGGTCCCTCGAAGTTGTCGACCAGGATCTCCTCGAGGAAGTCGGCGGTCGCGAGCGCGCCGTCGACCCAGTTCGGGTTGCCGCTCAGCTCGGTGACGCGCTGCACCTCGTCGGGAAACGTGCCCCGAGCGTAGTTCCGAAGCCTCTCGGCCAGGAGTCTCGCCTGATCGTCGGTGAGCGAGTAGACGATTCCCGAAAACTCGACCGTCGCCACAAAATCAGCGTAGGTGATGGGGCGGACACGACGCCGGCGGCAGTTCGAGGTGATCGTCGGCAGTGAGGTCGAAGCCTTCCAGGCCGAAGCGCTCTCCGAGCAGCGCCGGCACTTGGGCACGGTCCACCGGGGTGACCGCCCTTCGCGCCGGCGTCTGTTCGGTGAGCGCGAGATCGCCCCAATCGCTCAACGACGCCCGCGCGCCGTCTCGCTGCTGGGTGGTGACGATCAGCCCGGTCACGAAACGGGGAGCGGGGATGCGTTGAGGTGAACCAGTTGCTCACCTGAACGTCGACGATCGGAGCGATACGGGCACGCCGCGTTGAGGGTCAAGATTCTCGAACGGGATCGATGTGATGTGAGCCCTGTGCACCTCGGCCACGGTGGGTCGCCCGGTCACCCCAATCCGAGCGAGGTAGGGCCTCCTCCTCTACTTCCGCCGAATGGGCTGGGTGTGGCCAGATCGGACCGTCGGCGTGCCGGCGGGCTACTCCGTGACTTCCTCGATCACCTCGTAGACGCCGGAGACGTACTCGTTGGCCACGAACGCTGCCATCCGATCCTGGCGCCCGGTCTCCTCCGCGTCTGACTCCTCGCGCCAGCGCCGGTAGTCGGCCTCGGTCATGTCGAACAGGCCGAACGAGATCACCTCGTCCTCGTCGCGGATGTTGCGCGCGTGATAGGCACGCTGGAAGCCCGGCGGATTCGAACCGCCCGCATCCCAGGCGCGGCGGAACTGGTCCCAAGCACCCGGCTTGAGCCGGCGGGCAGAGAACATCACGATCATCTGCTGACCTCCTGGTAGGGCGACTCGACGCTTTGGGCTGACACTACCTGGCGCGTACGAGGCGCGCCGGTCGGCGGCGGGCGCCGCTCGCGACCGCCACCGAGCTAATCCGCGTCGCGCGGGTCCATCGGCTGCGAGTTCAGCGGGCGAACCGCGGCGGTCGCCGAGTACACGGTCAACTCGCTCGGCCGGGCCAGCAGCCCGTCGAGGGCGAACTGAAAGTCGGCGAACGCTTGGGAGCGATAGTGCGCGTCGAGCGCGTCCTGGTCCTCCCACTCGCTGACGAGCACGAAACGGTCCGGATCCGCCAAAGCCGCAGCGAACGTGTAGCGCCGGCAGCCGGGCTGGCTCGTGGCCTGCCGCTCGATCCCCTCCATCAGCGCCACCAGCTCGTCCCTGGCCGCGGTGATCCCGAACATGTCGGCGACGGCGATCACGGTCATGCCGTCAGCTTGACAGGATCGTCGTGCGGCGGAGCGGACCTGGGCTCAGCGTCCCGCTCGGTGGAGCGGAAGCGTCCCCGTCAAGCGCGTGCCCTCGCCCGGCGCGGACTCAATCTTGATCCGCCCACCGATCGCGGCCAGCCGGTCCTGCATGTTGGCCATGCCGAGTCCAGGGACCGTCGCGCCGCGGTCGAACCCGGCGCCGTCGTCGCGGACCTCGAACTCGAGGTCCTTGGGCTCGCGGATCGAGATCGAGATCGCCGTTGCTCCCCGAGCGTGCTTGTGAGCGTTCTGAAGTGCCTCCATGCAGACGAAGTAGACACAGGTCTCGACCTCGCTCGGGTAGCGACCGATTCCGTCCGCATACAGCGTGGTGGGAATCGGAGCATCCGCGATGCTCGCCTGGAGCGCCTCGACCAGCCCCCTGCCACTCAGCAACGGCGGGTCGATCCCGTGCGCGAGCACCCTGATCTCGTCGAGCGTCTCCTCCACCTCGCCGGTGAGTTCCTGGATCAGGTGCGCTCCCCGCGCCGGGTCCCGCTCGATCTCCTCACCGGCCAGCTCCAGTCGGATCAGCAGCGCGACGAGGTGCTGCTGCGCGCCGTCGTGGAGGTTCTGGCGGATCCGGCGGCCCTCGGTGTCTGCCGCGGCCGCGATCCGCACGCGCGACTCGGAGAGCTCGCGCAGCGACCGCTTGACCTGAGCCTGGAGAGCCTCGTTCTCGAGAGCGACGAGCACGTGCGCCGCGGCCGCCTGGACAACGCCGCGGCTCTCGCTGAGCGCCTCGTCGTGCACAACCGCCAGGACCTGCCCGCGGGACCCCGTGATCTCGGTCACGGCGAGTCCGGAATCGGCGGTCGGCAGTTGCGCTGGTTCGCCTGCCTCCTCAACCCAGCTCTGCGGCTCGGCGCCGACCTGGTAGAGGATCCGCAGCGATCGGTCTCCGAGCGCCGTGGCGAGCGCGGCGCGCAGCCCACCGCCGGTCGCAGGAGGGCTAGGCGTGAGTGTCAGCCGTTCGAGCGCGTCGGCCATGAACAGGCGCCAGCGGAACATCCCCCACAGGAACGCCAGCGCCATCGCCGGGAGCGTCAGCAGCCAGATCCAGCCCAAGGCGCCGAGACCCGCGCCGGTTGCAGTGTGGCGGAGCAGAAGATAGGCGGTGATGCTGACGAAGCGGACGCTCGCCGCCGCCAACACTGGGCCCTGCGTGCGGCGCACCAGCGCGCTGGATCCGCGCACCCGATCGATCACCAGCATCACGGCGGTCAGGAACAGCACCTGCGTGATCAGGTTGCGCGCCGGATCGACCACGTCGGTGATGAACGCCGGTTGGCTGCTGCTCACCATGAACGCGTTGGTAGGGCAGCCGGAGGTGCACGAGCTCCATGGAGCCGGCGTCGGGTACTGCGTGACGAGCAACGCGGTCGGCAGGTAGAGGATCGCGACCGTGGCCACGGAGGCCGCGACGAGCGCGCGTTCCCGGGTCCCGCGCAGCCGGCCCGACGGGAATGCCAGCACCAGGTAGATGACGATCGGCTCCACCAGCCACGCGGCAACGCGCCCGACGCTGTAGGGGAGCGAGTGCATCGACTCGGCCAGCCCCGTCACTGAGGACACCAGCGCGGCTGCTAGCAGCAGGTGGGCGAACCGAGGATATGCGCCGCGGCGGCACGCGTACACGGCGACCGCAACCGGCACCGCGACGATGACGCCGCGTCCGAGCGCGGCCAGCTGGTCGTGAGGCTGGGCGTTGATCGACGACATGACGGCGGCCAGGGTCGCCAGGGCTCCCCCCAGGCCGGCGATGATGAGCACCGGCGCGCCCCAGGGGACGTGCTCAGCAAAGGAGAACGGCGCGCGGCCTTCGGCGAGGGCTCCGCGGTCACTGACCGCGCCGACCTCGCTCCCGTCAGCGGTCTTGTAGAGCCTCATTAATCACCCCGGTCTTATTCCCCATTCCCGTTGTCGAAGCGGGTACGGGCGCTCCGCGATCCTACCGCGAGCCATGTGCGGTCACCCGCTGGGGGCCGCTATCAGTCGGCGCCCTGATTCGAGGCGCCGGCCGTGGCCACGTCGCGCGGATACGTGGACCGCGCTCGCAACAGAACGACACCGGCGGCGCCCAGCGTGCCCAACAGCAACAGGAAGGAGATCTCGAGCCCCCGCGCCGCCCCGGGCGAGATCACCGGGGGATGGGTGCCGATCGGAGCCTGCTCGGGGGCGATCCCGGCGATCAGATCGGCCAGACCGCCGAACAGCACCGGCGCCAGCGCCTGGGCGAGCGACCGCAGGACCGTGCGGGTGCTTTCGGCGCGGCCCCACAGCCCCGCGGGCATGATGTCCAACCGGGCCGCATCCAAAGGTGGGTTGGCCGCCGACAGCAGCGATGCGCCGGCGATGTCGAACCACACCGCGGGCGTGAGATGTTTGCCGAGAACGCCGGGGATCAGCAGCGCCGCCGCCCCGAGGTAGCACAGCGCGGGCACGTATACCCGCACTTCGAGGAACCCGCGGCGGAGCATCGCGTCGGTCACACGCCCACTGACCAATGTGCCGACCATCGCGCCGCCGACGAGCAGCGCCAGCACGAGCTCCGCCTCCGCCTGGCTCGCGTGGTAATGGCCGCGGACGAACAGGAGGGCGAACGTCGACAGTCCCGAGAAGTAAAAGTAGCCGAGCGATGAGCTGATGATCATCAGCACGTTGGTCGGGATCGAGAGGATGTAGCGAATCGCGGGGACCAGGCCGAGCGTGCGCGGGTCTTCGGTCAGCACGAGCTTGGGATCGGGCTCGACCCCTTTCTGTCGCGCCGCCTCCTGGGCGAGGTCGTCAGCCGGCGCGTCGGGCGCCTCGTCGGCTTGATCAGCCGGTGGCCGCGAGGCAGCGGCCGCCACCGCCTCCTTGAGATCGACCACCCCCGGCTCGAGCCGGCTCTGGCCCCCGCGCAGCGGCTCGGGCACGGTTCGGTACAGCTCCCGGGCGAGGAAGAGCCCCGGGATCGCCAGCAGCAGAAACGCCGCACGCCAGCTGATCAAGCTGGCGACGCTGCCGCTGATGATGAACCCCGCGGCGGTGCCGGCGATCTCGCCGCCGAGGATGTACGCGTACACGCGGCCACGCTCCCCCGCGGGGAAATAGTCGCCGGTCAGCGAGGCGATCGCCGGGCCGGCGGTGGCGGTGACCGCGCCGAGCAGGAGCCGCGACAGCAGCAGGTCCGAGTAGCTCCCGGCGAACGCGCCCAGCAGCGAGGCGATGCTCCACAGCAGGATGCTCAGACACAGAATCGGCATCCGCTTGGTCCGGTCGACTAGCAGGCCCACGGGGATCGTGAAGACCGCCCCGACGAGCAGCGAGACCGAGCTCAGCAAGCCGATCTTGGTGTTGCCGATGTGCAGCGCGTGCTCGAGCTGTGGCGCGACGGCGCCGACGGTCGCCATGTCCGCGCCTTGCAGCGCGAGCACCGCGCCGAACAGCGTGATCACCCGCGCGCGGGCCGGCCCGCCCACCCGCTTGACGACCTCGCCGCGTACGGCGCGCCCGGTCCATCTGGTGGCACGTAGGGTCGCGCTTCCCGCGCGGCCGGCGATCTGCCTGGTCTCCATCTCGTCCGCAGTATTCCCCAGCGACGAGTCGGCCCCTCAACCGGCAGGTTTGGCGACCACCGGCCCCCGGCCGATGATCTCTACGACCTCCCCCGGCTGACAGAGGTCGAGCGACTCCGCTTCACGGCGCAGGAGCCGGCGCAGCTGGACAAACGCGACGGCCCCGAGGATCGCCGGAACCCACAGCTCGATCACCCGGTAGAGCAGCACGGCGGCGGTCGACAGCAGGGCCGGGAGGCCGTAGAGGACGAGCGTTCCGACGAGCCCGAGCTCGACGCCGCCGATGCCGCCTGGGATCGGTATGAGGTTGCCGAGCTGGCCGATCAGGTACGCGATCCAGATGATCGTCAGCTCGGGCGAGGATCCGAGTGCGCGGAAGCTTGCCCACAACACGAGAATGTCGAACAGCATGTAGCCGACGAGCCCCAACAGCAGCAGGGGATTGCTGCGCTTGATCAGCAGCAGTGCCTCGTCGACGCCGTCGGCGGTGGCGCGGAGCGCCGGCGCCAGCCGAGCCGCCTTCGAGCCCTCCTTGGTCTTCGTCAGCCTGGCCTCGAACCGCCGGCTAGCGCGACCGACCATCACCGTCAGCGCGACCGCGCACATGGCGACGACCGCCGGGATCACGGTCAGCGGGACGCTGGCGTGGCCCGGAAGCACGCCGACCGCCAGGCCGATCCCGATCAGCGCGAGCGTGCCGACGTTCGGCGCGCTGGTGAGCAGGAAGAATGCCACCGACTTGTGCGCGATCTCGTCGGCCGGCATCCCGCCGCGCCGCAGCGCCCACGCCCCCAGCGCCAGACCACCGGCGCCGCCGACGGGCAGCAGGGAGTCGGCGCCGAGCTCGGCCATCGCGATCTTGTAGCTCGTGCCCCAGCTCATGCGCGTGCAGAACACGACCCGGAACGCGACCACGTACGAGAGCGCCGAGGCGATCTCGAGGACGCAGCCGGCCACGATCCACCCGGCTGACGCACGGTCGAACTGGTGGCGCAGCCCGCTCAACCCGGGCACGAGCGTGATCGCAATGACCGCGACCACGATCAGCGCGCTGAGCCTCCACAGCGCCCGCCGCACGCGTCGCGGGCCGACCTGAGCCGGCAGCGGCGCCGTGTCTATATCCGGATTGCTCAGCGTCGGTGCGTCCGTCAGTCCGAGACCACCGCCACGCCGCGCAACTCGCTGGCGAATCCGTCCGAGGTCATCACGTCCGAGAACATCGGGTAGTCGAACCGGATCGCGTTCTCGTGCTCCTCGGCCGAGGTCGCGGCCACGCAGTCGGACAGCGTGATGACCTCGTAGCCCTTCTCGTAGCCGGTTCGCATCGTCGACTCGACGCAGCAGTTGGTCAGAAAGCCACCGAGCGCGATCGTCGTGATCCCGCGGGCGCGAAGGATGAAGTCGAGGTTCGTCGTGGCGAACGTGTCGAGACCGCGCTTGCCTTCGACGATCACGTCGCCCTCCTGAGGAGCGAGCGCGTCGACGATCTCGGCGCCCCATTCGCCCTTCACGAACGCGGTCGAGTCGACCACGCCCTTGAGGATCCCATAGGGATGCTCGGCGAGCTCGCCGTACCCCGGCGCGAACGTGATCGGAGCATGCACGATCGTCGCGCCGGCCTCGCGCGCCGCCTCGACGAGCTGACGCGTGTTCTCCAGCATCCCGGTCGAATCCATCACCTCCTTGACCGCGCCGTGGAGAGCACCGCCCTCCGAGGTGAAGTCGTTCTGGTACTCGATCAGCACCACCGCGGTGCGCTTCGGATCGACGGCCACGGGAGGCTCCTTTCCGGCTTGGAGGTCTTGAAACGGACTCTAGTGGGTCGACTCCGGGAGCCCCACTAGTCCCTCCGTCCTGGCCGTAGAGTGCGCGGCGAGCGATGTTCGAGCGATTCACGGAGCAAGCGCGCCACGTCGTGGTCTACGCGCAGGAAGAGGCACGGGCGCTCAACCACGACTACATCGGCACCGAGCACCTGCTCCTCGGACTGCTCCGCGAAGGCGACGGCCTGGCGGCGCGCGCGCTCAGGTCGCACGGGCTGGAACTTGACCGGGTCAGAGCCGACGTCGTGAGGATCGTCCGGGTCGGGGAAGCGCCGCCTCGTGGCCAGGTTCCGTTCACGCCCCGCGCGACGCGAGTCATCGAGTTGGCGGCCCGCGCAGCCGAGCGCGACATCCGCACCGAACACCTGCTGGTTGGGCTGGCCCAGGAGAACGAGGGCGTTGCCGCCCGGGTGCTGATCGATTTCGGAGTGGCCCCCGGTGCGATCCGCTCCGAGATGCTCCGCCTGCTCAAGGAGCAGGGCGACCAGGCCCGGCGGTTCCAGAGGTCCCCGAGCCGCATCGCCGAGGGGAGGCGCTGCGGTTCGAGCAGCTCTGGATGGACTCGCACAACGAGCACCTCCTCGTAGTGGGAGCGGTTGAAGATCGCGATCTGTCCGCGCGCGGGAACCCGGCGGCCATACCGCCACAGGAAATCGTGGCTGAGCTCCTCGGCCGAGGGGACCTTGAAGCTGTGCACGGAGACCCCCTGCGGGTTGACGCCGCTCATCACGTGCCGGATCGTCCCGTCCTTGCCGGCCGCGTCGATCCCCTGCAGGACGACGAGCAGCCCATGTCGTTCCTCGGCGGCGAGCCGCGCCTGGTACTCGGCCAGCATCTCGACGGTCAGGTTCAGGTGCTCCTGGCAGTCCTTCTTCTTCAGCCAACCGGCCTTGAAGCCGGGGTCGTAGTCCTTCGAGACGGTCACCTTCTTGTCTGGCGGCACCTTCAGCCGCTCGATCAGCTCGGTGAGCGGCTTGGCTCTCGCATCCGCCATAGCTCGCTGTCCTCCTTATTTGAGGTGCCGGCGCTCGCCGCGTAGGCGTGGAATGTGGGGCCGGCGACGGGTCTCGCCCGCGGTCGGCTCCCGTTCTCCTCCCGCCTGGCGCTCGCGCTCGCGTTCGCTCGCCCACTGGCGGTCGGCCTCACGCTTTCGCTCGGCCTCCTGCCTTGCCCCGTCCTCCCGCTCCCGCTCGTGGTCCTCGCTCAACCCTACTTCGAGGAACGCGAGGCTGGTGGCGAGCACGAGGCCGGCGCTGATCAGGATGAACGCGAGCACCGTGCCGAGCGTGCTGCTGAACGCGACCGCGCACACGATCCCGGCGATGACGAGCACGCCCGAACCGCCGAAGCCAAGGATCCGGGAGCTCCTCCTCATCGCAGGCGGCTTAGGGCCGCGCCCATTCCGGAGCCCGTGTGTTCAGTCCGGACGCGGCGAATGGAGCGGGTGAATCTCGACGTTGGCGGCGTCCACGCCAGCGGACTGGATCGCCGCGAACAGGTCCTCGCGGTGCGCCTCGAAATGCTCGGGGGAGTCCCACACCTCGAACATCTGGACATTGTCGTCGCCATAGGCGGCATGGAAATGGCGGCCCTCCGGGTCGGACGACCCCGACGCCTCGAGTTCTTCGATGACCCGCTCGTAGTCCTCCTTGGACATGTGCTCCGGCGAAATGTGGACGGCGACGGTCATCGGCGTGTCAATGACCAAATCGTAATACCGATCGGCCGCATCATGCGGGTCCGGTGAAGCCACGGGTACGCTAGGCGACGCTCACGACCGCCACCGCACTCGGGAGGCTGGAGTGCTCCGCGGCGTCGACGGCCTGAACGGCGACCGACCACTTGCCCGGCGCCAACGCGAGCTGATCCGCCAGTTGGCTGGCGGGGACGGCTTCGCGGACCGGCGTGCCACCGCCGGCTGGCGTCGCTGTGATCGCGTACGTCGCGGCGGTCGCGACCTCGTTCCAGAAGACGTATGCACCGCCGGGGTTGGGCACGGCCTGCACCCCGCCCGGGACGGGCGGCGCCGCGGGGTTGGCGAGCTCGATCGAGCCCGGCCAGTACCGGATCGAGACCGGGATCCCGTTTTCGTTGACGATCGCGTACGGCCAGTAGCGTCCGCTCGGCAGGCCGCTCGGTGTCCATGTTGCGCTGCCGGACGGGGGCAGCCCGTCGGCGATCATCGTGCCGCCGGCGCCGTGGGGACCGGTGCCTGCCCACAGCTCGACGGTCGTGCCGCGGGGCGCGCGAGGGACGCTGTAGTGCAGCGTCAGGCTCTGGTTCGTCGAGACCGTGCCCGTCGGCAGGTCGCTGGCGGGGAGCGTCGCCTTCGGGTAGCTGGTCGGACGCAGCTTGTGGCGCGGCACCGTCACCGTCACCGAGACGATCCGCGGCCCTCTGATGCGCTTCACCGTCCACCGGCCCCCGCGCGGTAGGAACACGAGAAAGCGCTCGGCGTGCTTGGCCTTGTCGACCCACGCGAGCCCACCGGTACGGTTGCGCAAGCGCTTTGAGGAGCGCAGCGTGAGGGTGCGCAGATGACGGCGGAAGCGCGGACTGATCAGCCTCACATTGGGCGTGCCCTTGGCGCTTCGGATCGTGAACGTCGCCAGCTGCTTGCCGCTCGGCACGCGCACCGTCCGGCGATTCGTCGCCCGCGCGGCGCTGGCTTCGTCCTGCGGGACCGTGGCGTAGTCGTTGATGTTGCCGCCGTCGATGTCCCAGGTGAAGCTGCCAGTCTGGTAGTCGAACGCGACCAGCACGCTGATGCTCGGCGTACAGCCGATGTACTTGATGCAGTAGCTCGGGGTCGACGCCTCCGCGGCGGCGGCCTCGTCGGAGATCAGTCCCTCGACCCCGCCGAAATTGTCGCCGCCGATAAGCGGGACGTAGCTGGGGACGACCAGGTCGAGCGAGCCTTCGCCGGTGAAGTGGGGCGGGTCAATCCCGATCGAGATCGTGCCCTTCAGGAACTGGGCCGGGAACGGTGGCGGCGGCAGGAACACGGTCCCGGACGCCTGCAACAGGCTCGGCGGCGTGAAGTTCACCGACGCGCCCGCGAGCTCTACACCGGTGTGCGCGCTGCTGAGCAGAGTGTTGACGACCGACTGGGCGCTCTGGTTCTGCTGGAGCGCGGCGGGATCGGGGAACGTCCCGCCGTATAGCGGCGCCAGGCCGACGGTGCCGCTCGCCGAGAAGGCGCCGTCGAGCAGGTAGGTGAAGCTGCCGCCGGCGATCACCCGGTTGTCGAAAACTCCGGCGATGATCGCGCCGTCGACCTCCGGTGCCGGCGGCGGGACCGGGCACTTCTTTATGAACCTATTCGGCACGCAAACGAAGATTGGACGGCCGAACGTGAACGGCACATACGAGACGCCCTGCAGGTTGAGCATCTGCAGCGAGACGTCCTTGACGTCGAGGATCGTGCCGAGCGTCGGCACCGAGCCGGTGCCGCAGATCTTCGACTGGGCGCACGAGAAGCTCGCCTGGAGCTCGTCGAGCTTGCCGTCGCTGATCACGATTGGATCGACCTTGAGACCAACGAGGCTCGCCATCCCGAGCGTCGCGCTGCCAGTCCACGTGTCGCCGGCGCGCTGGTAGGCGAGCTGGGCCTCGGCGAGCTGAAGCGACGGGTCGCCGAGCACGCTGGCCTTGAACGAAATCCCGCCATTGAGGACGCTCACGTTCCCGCTGGAGCTCGCCTGCACCGAGAGCTCCCCGGACACGTTCGCGGTGAAGCTGCTCGCGAAGGGGCCGAATGCGAACACCGATCCGAGCCACGGCGGGAGCATCAGCTGCCCGTCGACGATCGCACCGCCGCCGGCGCCGGTCGGCGCTAGATACACGGTGGGCGCGATCCCGAGATCACCGAACGTCCAACCCGAGAGCGACACCTCGACGCTCGAGAGGCCACCAACCGAAGCGCTGCCGCTGAGGCCGGAGACCGGATCTTTCACGTCCTCAGTCGCGATCACGAGCTCGCCGGTCGCGACGTCCACGCCACCCGCCTCGAGCTCACCACTCTGCTCGCCGCCGCCGCTGGCCGGCGCAATCGAGATCGTGTGCGTGGCCGGGTCGAGGATCAGCGTCGCCGGGGTCGCGGTGCCGGCGTCGGCGATGCTCGCACCGTCGCCGAAGCGGGTGTTGCCGGCGGCGAGATAGGTGCCGTCGCTCTGCCTCGTGATGCAGTCGGCGAGCACCTCGACGACGCCGAGCGTCATGCTCGTCGCGCAGCCCCCGACAGCCTGTGCCGTGGCGGTCGCCCTGTTGTTCGCCGAGTTCGGATCCTTAGTGGTGGCGGTCACCTTGGCCGTGCTCGCCACCGTGCCGGCCTTGGTCGGCTTGAGCTTGACGGTGACGGTCGCCTGCGCGCCATTTGCGAGCGACCCGAGCGCGCAGGTCACGGTGCTCGTGCCGCTACAGCTTCCCTGGCTCGCGGCCGCCGACGAGAGCGTCGCGTCGCTCGGGACCGAAGCTGACAGCGACACCCCGTCGCTCTGGTCGGGCCCGTTGTTCGTCACAGCGAACGTGTCCGTCAGCGTCTGGCCGACACTGACCGGATTCGGCTGCGCCTGGGCGGTGAGGCTGAGGTCCGCCGAGGGCGGCGGCGGCGGGCCCTGCGTGATCGTCAGGTTCAACTCGGTCGTGCCGAAGGTGTAGTCGTCGTTTGCCGCCGGGCCGAGGATGAAGTACAGGACGTCGCCCTTGCTGACGGTGAGGGAGCTCATCCCGAAGTTCCCGGCACCACCGACGTCGTTGACCCCGGAGGCGAGGTTGGTCGAGTTCTGATCGACGTACCAGGTGGTGCCGCTGCCCCCATTCGGGTCCATCGACTCGAACGACCCCGCGACCGCGATCGTGCCCGATACCGGGCTCGTCCAGGCAACGATGCTGTCGTCGCTGGGTGCTGGGTGCATGACGACGGTGTGCGCCGGGACGGTGACGCTGCCGCAGGTGATCGTGGTGCTCAGCGCATTGAAATCGACGACCGGAACGCCACCATCATCCGTCCACGAATAGAGATTGCCGCAGCCCCCTCCGAGTCCGGACGTCGGCAGCAACGTGTAGTTGGAGGGCTCGTGGAGGTCGGCGAGCGGGCTCATCTCGTAGGACCAGACGTTGCTGTTGCCGAGGCTGTCAGGGCTCGGGTTCTCCATCGGGGACGTTTGAAAGTCGTGGGCGGGGTTCCATTGCGGCGCGGTCTCGCCACCGCCTGCCTCGAGCGCCCCCGCGTCACAGCCCGATCCCTGCGGCCGAGCCGTCCCCCGCTGGTCGGTGCTGGTGCAACTCTTGTTGGACGTCGGGATCAGGTTGATCGCCGGGCTGCCGGCCGCAAGTGCCTCGGTGTCGGTCTGGCCCCCGTTGTCCTGGAGCGAGCCAAGTCGCGCGTCGCCGAGCACGTCTGTCGCCTGCGTGAAGCCACAGGTGGCGGTGCCGGTCGAGGCGATCCCGTCGGTCACGTTGTACCCCTCAGAGACGAAGCCCGCATCGCCGTTACAGTCGCCGCCGCCTCCGGGCGTGCCGCCGTCGGCAACGATCGATTCCGACACGGTGAACCCCTCCGGATCGTTGCCGTCGTTGTCGGAGTACAGATCGCCGCCGCTGCCGGTCGCGCTGTTGAACGCGACCG
>Ga0116218_1001000_pt1 | contig 18671 bp, 24 predicted proteins | sample Sb_taG_2_FD_88966 | JGI IMG/M metagenome (GOLD analysis project Ga0116218, IMG submission 88966) | Peat soil microbial communities from Weissenstadt, Germany - Sb_50d_5_LS metaG | ecosystem: Environmental > Terrestrial > Soil > Wetlands > Peat | place: Germany: Weissenstadt | collected 2010-09-21 | reverse complement strand
GCCGCCTACGGGCGGGTGGCGCGCGGCTACCTGGTGTTCCTGGAGCAACGCGGAATCGCCAGTCTGGACGCCGCCGACGGCGCCAGCGTCCTGGCGTTCCTGGAGTCTCTGCTGGACAGGTGGGCGGTGTCGTCGCTGTTCTGGGTGGTGTCGAACTTCCGGCCGTTCCTGAAGTTCACCGGCCGTGATGATCTGGTCGCCGCGGTGAACCTGGCCGGGGTCAGGCGTTCCCACCCGGTCATCCCCGTGCTCAGCGACGGCGACGAGGACCTGGTCGTGCGGGCGTGCGCGTCGGGACCGGTGAGCGCGCGGGACGCGGCGATCACCTTGCTCGCGCTGGCGACGGGACTGCGGGCCTGCGACATCGTGGCGCTGCGCCTGGGAGATGTCGACTGGCGCGGCCAGATGATCGGGATCGTGCAGCAGAAGACGGGCAACCCGCTGACCTTGCCGCTGCCGGCGCTGGTGATGGGCAGGCTCGCCGGCTACGTGCTGGAGGAGCGGCCCGGCTCGGCTGATGATCACGTGTTCCTGCGCTCGGTGGCCCCGCACGTGCGGCTGGCCGATCACGCCTCGGTGCACAGGGTGATAGTGCAGACGTTCCGGAAAGCCGGAGTGACCGATGTGAGGGCCGGGACCCGGTTCCTGCGCCACAACGCCGCGTCCAGGCTGCTGCCGGGGCCTGGCCCGGCTGATGTTCCGCTACCAGGCGTACCTGTTCTTCCCGCGGCTGCTGCTGGAGGGGCTCAATCTGCATGTCGCGAGCGTCCAGGCGCTGACCCGCCGTGCTTCCCGGCACCAGTCCTGGGAGTGGGCGCTGATCACCATCCATGCGGCGGGCTACCTGACCGTGGTGTTCCTGGTGCTCTCGCCCGTCAAGGCAGTGGTGTTCATGATCGTGCAGCAGGGCCTGTTCGGCCTGTACCTGGGATGCTCCTTCGCCCCCAACCACAAGGGCATGCCCATCCTGGACGCCGCCGATCAGAGCGACTTCCTGCGCCGCCAGGCCATTACCTCGCGCAATGTGCGCGGCGGCCGGCTCACCGACCTCGCGCTTGGCGGCCTGAACTACCAGATCGAGCACCACCTGTTCCCCTCGATGCCACGGCCCAACCTGCGCCGCTCGCAGGCCCTGATCGAGGCGTTCTGCCAGCAGCGAGGCGTGCCTTACCTGCAGAGCAGCCTGGTGGGTTCCTATGCCCAGGCGCTGCGTCACCTCAATGCCGTGGGCAGGCCAGCCCGCCCGGCAGCGGCGACCTGAGCGGCGGGCCGCTGGGCAGCCTGCCGCACGCGCCGCCGACTGCAGGTGGCGATTGCCTGGCGGAATCCACAGGCGTCGGCGGCATGCTGGGCGTGTCCGACGTATCCGCCCGCGGCCCAGGTTTGGCCGGTGCGGGCAAAGCCCGTGCCTGCGGCGCCCGCTCCGCCGGAAGGCCGGTGCTGGCCACCCGCCAGGCCGGTGACAGCGGCCTGGACGGTGGGAGAAGATGTCAATCCGCCGGCCCGGGCCGGGTGATGCGCAAGAGCCTGGCCTCCGGGGCGCGGCCAGGCGTGATACGCCGGGCAGCCCGGCGGGCGCCCGGTGCCCGTCAGCACGGCGAGGCCGCTGGCGTCACGGCACCTCATCCGGGACAGGTCGGTGACGAGCCGGCTGGCGGCAGGGGGGAGCAATCCGGGGGAGTTGCTCGCGGGGCAGGGACGGATGCGATGTCGTATTCGCCCCTCAGCGCGTCGATGGCATGGGCGCCTCGGTTCGTTTGAGGAAAGGCCCAGGCCGGGAAGGACGCCGGTGTCCGGGTCCATCGCGGACCGCCGGCCGATGAGGCGGGCCGGGCTGCCCGGCGCCGGCCGTCTGCCGGGGGCGCATGCACGCTCAGGGGCGGTGGCCTCAGGCTGGTCCGGTCCCGTCAGCTGCAGTCTCGCGCCGGCGCCCGCGAGGAGGGCGAGGACTCGCCGATGGCGGGGCTCCTGGCTGGCGGGTTCGGGCAGCGGGAGGTGCGCCTCGATCTGGTAACGGTTGCGACGGCCGTCTTGCTGCTTCACCACGTAGCCGGCTGCGGTCAGGTCGGTGACGATCCCGTAGGCGCCGCGATCGGTGATGCCCGTGCTGGCCGCGATGTCGCGGAACCGCACGCCCGGGTCGCGGGCGATGCGCAGCAGCGCCCGGGCGTGGTTGGTCAGGAAACGCCAGCTCATCACCCTTGAAGAAACTACCGCAGTTTCTAGAAATCTGTTGCTAGTTTTTGATTGCGGATGTAGGTTGAGGACAGACACCAGGGATCAGTCGCCGACGGCGGCCAAGGTGCCTCGGGGTCACTGGAGGGAGCCGCCCATGGTAACTGCCGGACGTGGGTTCCCCGGGCCAGGGACTCTGGCCCGGGCCTGCTGACCCGAAGCGGCGGCACGACGAACGCCCTCACGTCCGACGACCCGCGGCCGCGGACCTGCTTGCAGGCGGGACGTGTGCCCCGCTCGGTATGCCCATGGACGTCTACCGCGGCGAGGACGGCACGAGGCCGACCTGCCCGGCGCCGACCCTGACAGCGTCGAGGTGACCGTCGAGCACGGCGTCTTGACGATCCAGGAGGGCGTACCCCTCACTACGGCGACAGCGAGCAGGTCATTGCCGAGCGGCCCCAGGGGCCGTTCGCCTGGCAGCTGTCCCTGGGCGAGGGCGTGGACTCGGAGAACCTCACCGCCGGCTACGCCGACGGTGTTCTGCACGTGACCATCCCCGCGTCACCGAAGACCCAGGCCCGCCGGGTTGAGGTCACCCGTGCGCCCGCCGGCAGCCGCGCCGTGCCGGGGAGGCCCGTCGAGCCGGGTGAGGCGCCCGCAGGCAGCACGGGCGGCGGCGCCGACTGAGCGTCCCGGTACCCTGCCAACGGAAGCTGTACCGGCTTTGCCGCGCCCCGGCAAGTGGCCCGACCCCCCGCTGGTGGCACATCTACCAGCGGGGTGGCAGGAAGGTCATGATGCTGAACGAGGAAGATCCGGTCCACGCCGCGGCTGCGGGTCGCTGCGGGCCGAGCCGGTCATCTGGCTCACGACCGTGAGCGATCCGGGCCAGCCGCTGCTTGTTCCGGAGACCGGGCAGCTGCTCACCCGGTGCCGTTACCCGGCTGCTGAGTCGCGGTCGGGCTCGCCGCCGGCGAGCTCGCCACAGCGCAGCGGCTGCGCGGGGGCTGACATCGGGCGCATGGCGCTCGCAGCTCCAGCTGGCTTGTCACCACGACAATGCAGGGCGCTTCGGCTGTGGCGCCGTCGGCGCGCCTGAGCCGGAAGGCGGGTCCGGATGAGGATCGTTCGCATCCTGGGAACCCTTGAACTCCGCGGGCGCAGCTGTTCGCGCTGCGGCTGTCGGCCGCGCTGCGCCGCCACGGAGTGGCGACCACGCTGCTGGCCGGTGACGCGACTGCGCCGGGGCTGGAGCTGGCCGCCCGCTACGGCCTGCCCGCGGACGCCTACCGGGTGCGGGACCGCCAGGTGCTGGCCAGCCTGCAGTGGACGCGCACCGACGTGCGGTGGGAATGCGACCTCGGTCCCGGGTCGGCTGCGCGCAGCTCGCTGGGGATCCGGCTGCGCCGCGAGCGGACGCCAGCTCGGGAAGGCGGGAGCGGGGGAAGCCTACGCCGCGGCTGGCCAGCTCTCGCCGGACCGGGCGCAGGCTGGGCCGCCGGAGCCTGCTTGCGACGTGCTGTGAGAAGGGCGCGTGCGTCTGAGATCATTGCGCACCCGGCGTCCGCGACGAAGAGAAGGATGGCCACGTCGTCGAGTGCAGCGGACACGCCGGGATCGGGGACTAGCTGGGCGATGCCCCAGGCCATGAATGCCAGTGCAGCCATCAGCCGCATCAGGGCATGCCGCCTCCTCGGCGGATGGGCGAGGCTCACGGCCGTGATCGCGCTGGCGACCAGGAGCGGCGGAGCGGCTGACGCGCCCGAATGGTGAGTCCACCGAACGGTGCCGCCGATCTCGTCGGCGACGACCAGCAGGATGCTTGCGGCGAGGGAGATCACGGCCAGGCTGATCGCGGCGAAGAGCCGGATGCGCGGTGCATTAGGTGCGGCAGCTGTCTTGTTACGCTGACGCTATCGCGGCGGGCTGAGGCCGTGCTTGCCGGAGCCGGCGGCCTGTCGGCGGTTAGGGTTAGCAGGTGGGAAGCCATCATCGCGCAGCAGGACAGCACGACCACACGATGCCGGGCCGGGGATCCGGCCGGCAGGCCGTCAGCCCGGTCGCACCGGAATCTGGCTGGGCGGGCGGCCCCGCCAGTGGATAGCTGACCGGCGTGCGTTACCGGCTCGAGGTCCGGCTCACACTTGCGGATGCCGGACAGCGGGTTGTTATCCGCTGGCTGCGCCCCAGCCCAGGTGGCGGCGAAGAGATCGCTGATGTCGTGGGCATTCTGGAGGAGGCTGTCGACGCGTCTTTCACTGTCCGGACATCTGCCGGACAGGTGGTTGTGGTCCCTCGCTCCCGGGCGCTCGCTGGGAAGGTTGTGCCACGGGCACCGACGCGTACGAATCGCCCAGTGCGCCGCCCCCCGGCTCCCTCGGGGTGAAGCCGGTGGCATGCGTACTCGGCGCGATCTGCCCGCCCGGATATCTGCTCGGCGCCGCGGCGCGCGGGAGCCATGAGGCACGCATCCGGCCCCAGGCCCGCGAGCTCGGCAGGCGAATGCCAAGCCGAGGCCAGCCTGGCATTGGCTGGGGTGACCCATCGCGTAACATCTGCCCCAGCCTTTGCAGGAATGTCGTTGCCGCCGATAGCGGGAGGAACCGATGATGATCCAACAATGAGCAGCGGCGGCGGTCCATGCTGCGAAGGCCCGTCAAGGTGACGGTTGGCTCAGCTCGCGGAGGCGATCGGGCGGCCGCTGGCTGGACGGCATAGGCCTTGCAGGGGCAGCAGCCGATGACCGCCACGCAAGCCGAGGGTTCCGCCTCCAACAAGCGCGTGCCCGACTCGGCGGGTGAGACCCGTCGTCGTGACGCTCGACCGGAAATTCCTGCCCTGCAAGCGTTGAAGACCTGCGAGGCCCAGCCTCCTCAGCGGTCCCGGCGCTGACCCGGCGAGGGCCCGCCAGTCGGGCCACGTAGCCCCGGCGTGGCTGAGACGATGTGTGCATGGTGGCAGGCAAGGGGCCGAAAGCCGCAGGCGGCAGAAGGAGGCTTGATCACGTCCACCATGGCGCGCGCGCTCGCACTGACGACCGGCGATCACGCTGTCCGGCGGCCGTGCTGGGCTTCGTAGCGGGTTCCCCACCGGGCCAGCAGGCCGGCGTTAGCTGAAGCGTTCTCCCGGTCGCGGGCGGCATGCTCGTCCTCGGTGAGGGCGAGCGGCAGGTAGTCCGGGTAGCGGGGGTCATCGGCACCGATGATCTCGGTGCCGTCGGCGGCCCAGCCCTCGCCGGCGGCCGCCATCGGGATGCGCAGCCGCCCGTCTGGCAGCTTGACGATCCTCACGTGTGCCTCCCGATCAGGTAGTGCCGGCCGAAGTAGGCCCACAGTACCTCGGCGCGGGCTTCGTGCCCGTTCATCATTGTGACCAGCCCGGCGGGGTAATGCGCCGCGGCGAGCGCGAATCCCTCGGCGAACAGCTCGGCAGGCCGGTCACGGTAGACCGGATCGGCCAGGACCGGCCGGACCAGCGCGTGCAAGGCGGTGAACTCCGCCCCGGCAGACATCTGGTCGATGTGATCGAGTGCGTGCCCGATCTCGTGGAGCATCACGTCATGGCTGGCCGACTCAGCGCTTCCGACCACGATCAGGCCATAGGTGAACGCGCCGGCGGCCAGGTCCCAGGTGATGCGGGGCCGGTCCGGGTTGACGGGCACGCCGCGCAGGCGGCCGAGGTCGTCGAGGTCGGGCACTGCCCCGGGCCCGGCCCAGATGCCGCGGAGCTCGTCGGCGAGCCGGTCAGCGATGTGCGCGGGCAGGTCAGCGAGCCGGTCGACGGCGCGCACCAGGGCGGGGGATGGCGCCGGGCTACCGTCCTCCCATTGCCGGACCAGGACACGTTCCAGGTGGCCGCAGTGGCGCCGCCCGTCCCGCGGCACGGGGTGGGTACCCGGCGGGTGCGGGCGGCACCGTGGACCGGGCCAGGATTCCGGGCCGCCGCTTCCAGGCTCAGTCATCCCGGTCACCCCCTCCTCGCAGGCCGCGGGCGAGGATCTCAGCAGCCCGCTGATCGGAGGGACGGGTCCGGTGCGCGTACATCCGCAGGGTCATGTGACCCCCCCGCCCCCGCGGCCGGGCCGCGCGGCGGCGGTACGCAGGTCGATCCCGCGAGTGAGCATCTGGGTGGCATTGTAGTGCCGCATGCTCCTCATGGTCGCAGCGACGCCAGCGGCGGCGGCGACGTCGCGGAACCAGTGGCCGACGGTGCCGGGGATCCACGGCAGCTCGCCGAAGCCGCCGCGGGAGGACACGCAGCCGTCCGCATTGAGCACGCCGCCGGCCTGCTCAGCGCGCCTGCGGCAGCGTTCCTCCCCCAGCACGGCCGGCTGGGCCGACGCCGCAGGACGAGTTTGAGCCACCGCCCGGCGGTGTCCCAGAACTCACGGGCGGCCGACTCGAACGACTGAGCCTTCCCGGCCGCGTCCTGCTCTGACACGGCGGTGGCCGTCGGTCGTCACCCGCCTCCGCCCGAACCAGCGGACTGGCGGGCCCTGTTGAACTCCGACGCCGCCGACCGCGTCCGCTCAGCCGAGGCAAGCATGCGGGCACAGGCTGGGGCGGGTCGGTTCTATCTGTCCCATGGGCACAATCCTCTTCATCGGCGCGGCCTGCCGGAGCCGCGGACTGCGGCTCGATGGGGATCGCGGAAGGAGCACTGGCAGCGGGCCGACGGGACGCATACGGTCCGGGCACCGTCGCGCGGGATCACCGTGGCCGTCGCCTCGCCGTGCCCGCGCTGCCCGCTACGCTCACCCGGCAGCGGCATCGGCCGCCAGCGGCCTGGGCCCAGGGACAGGTTCGCCGTGGGCCCGCTCACGAGTGAGGCTCGGGCGCTTGCCGTGCCGGGCCGCGATGCCGGTCGCGGCGCGTGATGCCGGCGGCGATGTGCCCCTGGCCGCCGGGGTCGAGGCGGCGCACGGTCCGGCATGGCGCGGCTGGGTGATCCGCGCGGTTCCCGCGGCGGCGATCAGCAGGGCACCCGCGAGGGACAGACGGGCGTGCGCGCCCCAGGAAGCTGACCTGCACGGTGCGCGTGCTCTGGATGATGAAGATCACCAGCAGGATAAGGGCGCCGACGCCGGATCCAGCCCTCGGGCGGCGCGATAGACACCTGAATAGCGCACTCCGGTCGTGGGCTCCGGGCTACTGCCTTGCGGAGCCTGGCTCCAGTTCGCCCGCCACGGCTGCCATGCTCGCCTCGCTCTGGAGCGAATCGTGGTCAAGGTTCATCCCACTCAGTCAAGTCCATCTTGCTAGCGCCGCATTTGGCGCATTGGTAGGACCCGTAGAACCGAATGCGTCCGCGCGGATAGCCCTCCGCAGGGCCACGCCGGTCCTCACCGTTTTCGATCAGACTCCAGGCGTGAACCACGCCAGGACTATCCTTCGTGTCTCCCTTATGGCAAGTCGCTGCCGCCACGAACGCGGCATTCCTGCGCTCCTGCTCAATGCGTCGTCGCTGCTCTTCGCGTGCCCTGGCGCGCTCCTCGCGCTTGCGCCTGAAAGTCATAGTCTCCTCCCTTAGCTCTCGCTCGCCGCCGGGCCGCACGCTATCTTGCCGTCGCCATCGCCACCGGGTATTCGTTACCGGCAGTTGATACTCCTCCATGCGTCCGGGAGTCTGATCCCTGAGTGCCGCGATGATCACAGTCACGAGTGCCGAATGGGGACACATCGAAGTAGCCCCTGCCATTGCAGTGGTCGCACTCGACCATCCGCCCGTTGCAGTAGCTGCACTGCTCGTTTCTCATGTCACCACGGCCAGGAACAGGCACGGGCCCGTGCGCGCCAGCGCGACCCAGATTGGCGCGAGGTACAGGCCGGAGAAGATGATGACGCCGGGGAGTGTGAGGACTGCTGCCACGGGGACCTACGTTCTGTCGGACACAGTCTGCTCCTCGTATGCGCCCGGACGCCATCAGCCGCCCGTGCCCGACTCCCTGCGCCTGGAGCTGCCCAGCCACGCGCCCGGGACGCGATTGCGGTAGCCGGTGCTCGTCCAGCCCCAGTCCGGATTGAACTCCTGCGAGATGATCGGTGGCTGCCGCGCTCGTGCACGTCGATGCCCCTGAAGTAGCGCGCTTCCAGAGCGGCTCCGTCCGCCCCTGAACAGCCTCAAGCTCAGCACCAATCGCACCGGACCGGACCGGATCCCCAATGGCGGCGCTCTCCCGATCACAGCCGTGCGTCCCACTGGCCAGCGCGGCCGGAGGAGGCGGCTGACCACGCACAGGGCGGCGTCTTGATGAAACGCCGAGGGCACCAAACACCGGATTATCCGATCTGGGTGGATCGCGACCGACGGTTGCTATCCGGTTCATCCGCACCGCAGACGGCGCTGCGCGCTTGCCGCACCCCTAAGAGAGCTTGGCGAAACGCGTCAAGATCGGTCAGAGGTCGCCGCGTCACTGAGCCCAGGAGGGCACGGCGAAACGACTGGCGAAACTCCTCAAGATCGTTAAGTCCTGCGATGGGCGGTCGATCACTCACGGGGGGATACTAAGCCCCATGCCAGAGCGAACGGAGACCTGCGGAGAATGCGGGGCCTCCAGGACGTTCCCGGACGGCGACTGGAACCAGGTCCAGTCCCCTGCGGTCAGTGCCTGGGAGCACGAGCACACCCTGGACGCACATGACGGGAAAGAAGTATCCGGCTGGGACCTGGAGCCGAACCCGTTCTTCGATCGCGACTAATATCGATTCCCGGGCCCGGCCCGGCAAGAGCCCTTCTCGCTCGTGAACGGACGGAAGACAGGCGGCCACATGATCGAGACGGGAAGGCACACAGCTTGCCCTCCACTAGGTCCCCCCGCCCAACCACACGATCAGTCAGGCCACGACGCATCCGGGATGCCACCAGCAGGGACAATCGCATCACCCCCATGCGGCCACACCTGGTACGGGCCGATACCGCCCATGCGCCAGGCGGCCTGATTGTGTTTCCGGCGTCCTGCCGTGAGTACCTGGAGTGCGTCGATGACGTCCCGGCGACGACCAGCTCAGATCGCCGCGGCGGCATCCAGCACGGCCGTGCGGACGAACGCGGCTACCGGCATCCCGGCACGCTCGGCTGCCTCCCAGATCAGGCGTCTCTCGCCAGGGTCCACGCGGGCGGCGATCAGCGCCTGCTGCTTGCGGTTCTCTGACCCGCTCCGGCGGCCAGTCCGCCGTCGTCGGCGTCGCCCGGCGGCTCATCCCGGAGAAAGGCGCCGATGTATTCCTGCGCGCCGCGTTGCTCGTGTCTGGCGTCGTCCCCGAGGCCCGCTTCGTCGTCATCGGCGATGGGCGGTTCCGCGGGGCGCTGGAGGCGCTGGTCGGCGATCTGGGACTGCTCGGGGACAGGGTGCGGTTCCTGGGCTTCCGCGACGCCGCCGCCGGCCTGATCGCCGGGCTCGACATCCTGGCGGTGTGTTCGCGCACCGAGGCACGGTCCTGGTCGTGGGTGAGGCGATGATCGCCGGGGTTCCGGTCGTGGCGAGCCGCGCCGGCGGGCTCCCGGACCAGGTGACCCGCCGGCGGATCGGGCTGGTGGTCGATCCGGAGGACCCGGAGGCACTGGCGGCAGCGATCGTGTCGCTGCTCCCGGCTTCTGACGAAGCGGGGCAGCTCGGCGAGGCTGGCCGCGCCTACGCGGCCCGCTTCCCGCACGCGGCGCTGGCCGACCGGATGGAGGAGATCTACAGCGAGGCTCGCCAGCGAGCCGCAGCACCGCCGCACGACCGTGCCTCACCCGTTTCCGTCTGACCGCGGCCCATCCCGGGAGTGACCTGGCCGCAGGCAGGGCTTCGCCGCTGCAGGTACGGCGGTCAGCCGGCTGATGAAGGGGCTCGCTGGCTCGCAGACTCCGCCAGGAGCTGCTCGCGCTGACGGGTGCCCAGGCCCCCGACGCGGCGCTCAGCGGGAATCCCGGCGCGCTCCATGATGGCGGTGGCCCGGGCCTGGCCGACGCCAGGCAGCGCGCGGACGACCTGGGCGACCTTCGTTCGCCTGGCCGTGTCGTCCTCGCGGGCCAGGACGTAGGCGAGAGTGATGCTGCCCGCTTTGAGGTCGGCCAGCAGGGCCGATCGGGCGGCGCGGGCCTGGCGTGCCTTACCCAGTGCCACCTGGCGCTGCTCGGCGGACAGGGTCGGCAGTGCCACGGGGGGTCCTCTCAGCCAGGCCGCCCGGGAAACGACGGCATCACACGCCCATCATGCCGGGCGGCGGCAACCCGCCGCCAGCCGCTAGCACGGCGCGGCGACCGGATCGGGCCGTGCACTCATGGCCGTTGCCTCGCTTCTGGGCATCAGCCCCCAGCGCGTCTCCCAGCTCACTGCCAGGGCTCCTCAGCTGTCGGCTGGATCGAACCAGGCCGCCGGACTGCGCTGCGATCCGGGCCATCGTTGCCCGCGGGGCGCGGGTATAGCGGTATTTGCCCCGGAGGCCGCCAGAATCTGGCGCACCGGGCTGGTCACGGGACCTGATCAGGCCGACGTAGGTCACCGGGCGTGACGAAGGTGATCAGCTGGGCCCGGCCCGGGCCGAGCCGCGACCAGGAGCCTGCGAACGCCAGGACCGCGGCCGCGGCAGTCGGGAACTTGGCCGTGGCCCGCTGCAGCAGGCCGGCGTCGGTGTCGGCGTCCGGGGTGGCAGCCAGCATCAGGGTCAGGTCCTGGACGCCGGGGTTGTGCCCGATGATCAGCAGGCTGGCTGCCGCGGGCTCCGTCTGCCTGGCCAGCTCCAGCAGGGTTTCGCAGTGTGCTTCATAGACCTGGTCCTCATAGCTCGCCTGCGGCGGGTGGGCGCCGAGCTCAGGCACCATGAGCTGCCAGGTCTCGCGGGTACGGCGGGCCGTGGAGCACAGCACGCGGTCGGGCCTCAGGTCGGCCTCGCGCAGCCAGCTGCCAGCGGCCGGCGCATCGCGGCGACCGCGCTTGGCGAGCGGCCGCTCGTGGTCTGGCAGATCCGGCCAGGCCGATTTGGCGTGTCGCAGCAGCATCAGTCGGCGGGTCATGGCTACAGCCTCTCAGGCATGCCCGACGCAGGCAGCCACGGTCACTGGCAGACCGCGCGCCGCAGCGCAGGCCAGCCGGGAATCGGCCGCTACGTCGTGGTCGCCGCTCCTGACGATCCGCGAGCCCGGGTAGGTGGTCGAATATGTACTCTATCAAGTATGGTTCAGGCGGTTTGGCCAGTCATCGGGAGATCATTTTGAGGGGCAGTTTGAGGGCAGAATGCCGCCAGGAAGGGCTTGTTTGAGCCAGTCCCTGCAATTGGGAGCTCGTGTTTGGCCTGTTCAGCGCGCACATCACGTGTTCAGGGAACCTGTGGGTGATTCATGGCATGCGAGAGGTCTCGGGTGCGGTCCCATGGCTCAACCGCAGGTTAGGGGCTGTTTTCCCGGTTACCGGCGAGGGCCTTTCCTATTCGGAGTGTTAGCTTAAGGGGCAAGATCGCACTGAGCTTTCCGGGTGGGACCATCGAGGCGTGGGCGGGGCTGGCCGGCATGTCGATGCCGTTCGCTGGGGCGTCAGGCCCAGCTGACCCGATCGAGGAGCCGATGGTCTCGTGGCAGGATGCGCAGGGTGTCGAGGGGTCGCCTGCTGCCCGTCCAGGCGCACGGACTTGACGGCCAACCCGTCCGGCGGGGTCACGAACAGCGCCAGGAACGTCGGGCTGCCGGTGCTCAAGGACCGCTGTTGCCGGATCAGCAGCGCCGACCGGCCACGCAGCCCGGTTACGCATACGCGGCCAGGTCCGTCCAGGTAGGCGACTTCTGCGCCAGGTAGGCCAGCCGCGCCTGCACGAGGACCGGCACGCCCTCGCCAGGAATCGCTGCCACCTCGGACAGCCCCGCGTCGGCCAGCGCCTCCACGAACTCGGTCAACACGTTCGCAGCCGCCGGATCCGAGTCCAATGCCAACAAGTCCGCGACCATGTCCACACCCGCGCGAGCCACCGGCGGCACCTCGCCGAACCGCTGCCGACCGCGAAGGTGACCCACGACGCCAGTGAGGCCGCGCCGTGCCCGCTCGACGTCGAGCGTCGCTGCGCCCATCGCAGCGAACGCCTCATACAACCCGGACAGCAACTCGTCGTCCGCGGAGCGGCGCAGATCCTCGAACACCGGCAGCAACGACTCGGCCGCCGACCGGCGGTCACGGGCGCGCACGGCCTCGCCGACCGCCGTCAACCCGCCACTGTCGCGTAGGGTCGGCGCCAACGCCCGGGCCGCACGCGCGGCGACGTCCTCGGCGTCCAAGCTGTCAGCCGTCGCGTACGCCTCGGCCACCGCGGCGGGATCCCGAGTGATCACGGCGACGGTCAGCAGAGCCAGGGCTCGATGCGACTGCGACAGCGCCTCCCTTGAGTCCAGCGCTCGCTGCGCGGCCCACAACGCCAACTCGTGCTGCTCGACCGCCCGGGCTGACGTCGCCACGTTGACGAAGTCCATCTCACGTTGGTTCGTCGCGTCGCGTGCCGCGAGAAGCCCCAACGCCGCGCACACCAAGGTGCGCGCCTCCACCGGCAACTCGGTACGCAACAAGCCGCGACACAGATCGACGACCCGGGCAACCGTGTCGTCGAGCTGCCCATCCCCGCCGAAACCGGCCCAGGCCCCGACGGTTCCGACCGCGAACAGGTCAACGGCGTCGGTGTCATTCCCTAATGCGTGCGCGAGCGCGCGGGCAAGCTCGCCGTCGCCGGGCACCGCACGCCCGACACAGCGGCGGACCAACACCTCGGCCAACGCTGACACCACATCGGGGCCTTCCGTCACGACCTCATCCTTTCCGATCGGAACGGGCCGGCGCCACGCATGTGTGGAACGAACCCCACTCGCCCCGACCAGCCGCCGCCGAGCGACCGCGGACTACAAACTGTGCGCCTCGACCCTCAAGATCGGCTAAGCGCAAGTAGTGACCTAATCGGCCGCATTACTCGATAACAAGGTCTCCGCTGATTGCGATGGCGGTGGTGTTTACCGCTCTGTTTCCTCTGCGGCGCGGTCGGCGAGCTTTGTTGCCCACCGTATGGCGTCGCGTGCCCGTCGTGGGGCGACGACGATCACGCCGTAGTGGGCTTCGTCCTTGAGGTCCAGCAGGCGCAGCAGGGTCGTGGCCAGGCTGGGGCCGTCGGGCGTGGCGGTGCGAAGGAGGTCCGCTGCGCCGCGGTGGTCGTCACCGCGATGTCGTTTCTGGAGCCGGGCGCAGCAGATGCTGTCCGATGCTGCGATGCCGGCCAGGACGGCAAGCCCTGCCGCCACGTTGAGGTACTCGTCAGGGTTGTTCTCGTCCAGGACGAGGCGGGCGACGTCCAGGTAGGCGCGGGCCGTCCGCAGGCGGCTCCGCGCGTCGGCGGCGGCGCACGGTGCGGTGCGCGATGAGGCCGGCACTCTTACGTTGCCTCCGCTTGCGCCGAGCCTGCCCAGGAAGTCTCGCCGGCCAGCGGGATGGCATCGCGGCTGATCTCTTCGAACAGGTCCGTGCGTCGCCGGCGGTGATCGGACCATTGGTGAGCGGACATCTCAACGACCTGCAGCGGGTTTCCTGTCCACCCTCGGACGAGGTCATGCAACTGGCCGACTTGCGTGGCCCATTTCGCTGCCTGCCGTTCGGTTAGCTGCACGGCCAGGAACTCCGACGCGTAACCAGCGACGACATCGGCTAGCCCCGCCGATTTGCGGCGCGGATCGGTCTCTCCCGCCATCGGAGCGCGTACCAGCAGCACGTCAACATCGCTGTGGACGTCGCCGTCGCCCCTGGCCGCTGAGCCAAAGACGCAGGCGTAGACGGGCTTGGGGTTCCAGCCAGCCAGCGTTGACCGGAATCGCTTCCATAGCGCGAGGCGCAGATTAGCAAGTGCCTCGGCTATCGGCGCCGCGACGTGCTCGCGGTTAAGCTCATGTACCCGGTTGCGGCCCATCTCGGTCGCCTGGACGATGCCCTGATCAACCAGTCTTGCCAGGCTCTTGCGGACCCCGATCTCGGACCCGCGGGGCGTCAGGGCAGCGACCTCGCCGACCGTCAGGGGCTTGCCGGCCTGCGCGAGAACGGCAAGCACTGGCCCGTCCAAGGTGGCGGTCACCGCGCGTGTGGGGTCAGTCAGATCCACGATCCAAAAGTATACGACCTTATCTAATCTGATAGCTGAGTCTCTGATCAGATAAACCCGAGCATGCCACACCAGTCGGTCCCGCACGCACTCGCTGCCGACAACACCCGCTACGTAGGCCATCGCCACGTGGTCGGCGCAGCGGACCGTAGCGATCCCAATCATCCAAGGCCATCCCGGTGGCGCCAGCCGTCGCGGCCGGCATGCCCGCTGCACCGCATCGGTCCGAAAACTACCGCGTCCTGACTCGCGCACGGCGCCAGTGGCCAGATGCCTGGTCTCGCTCTGACATCGCCATGCGGGGGGCAATCTGTGGGGCAGAGCCGTGCTAGCGGGGGCTTGCCCACGCTAGTGACTGCCGCTGGGTGTCGGCGTTATGGCTGGTCAGATGCCATGCGGCAGGCTGAGGGACTTCCTGTTGGTCTATGGTAAGGAGAAGGTCTACGGTTCGATTCCGTAAGGGGGCTCCAGGTCATGGCCACGTTTTCGAAAGTAGAACCGGGTACCACACTGTAGGCGAGTGGCACATGAGTGGCACTGCCATACGGCACGGTCGGTACATATGTGCGGCACGAGCTTGTCCCTGCGGCCCGGTTGCCCGCCGCGTGGTCCTGTGAGCTGGTCAGGCAGCGATCGGGTAGCGCTTCCCGGATCAGGAGGCGCTCCGGCCGGCGGGGCTGGCCATGGCACGCATTGCCGTCACTTAGCGCCAGCGCCTTGCCATGCCGTATAAGATCGCAATGCGCGCCGAACGATGCCGAATACGTGTCGCTGGATAGGCGGGCAAGCAATTTCGGTGCGCCACGCATATTAGCCCTTTCTGTGCGCACTGCTAACCGATCTGGTGCCGTCCGCGCGAGCTAGGGCCTTGGCTACCTCATCACCGGCCTGGCCAACGGAGCCTTCCCATCGACCCGTTACCGGGGCCGCCGTCGCGAGCGCGGCTTGTGCCATCGGGCATCGGCTGCCAACCGCTGCCGGTGCCCGGGCGGGAAGCCGTTGTCACAGGGAAATCACACCGGCTGTCACACCGATGTCGCGCTGCGGCGGCAGGGTAGGGCGCCATGGAAGCTAACTCTTACCTTTCCCGCCGGGCGGTGCTCACTGGTCTGGGTGGCCTGGCAGCCGGAGCAGTCGGCGCGCGATGCATCGCTCGGGCCACCCCCGCTGAAGCGGCGACCTGCGGGCGGCCCCCGGTTACCCGGTCGATGCTGCTGCCGCCCGCTGGCACCTGGTTCGGGGCATACCCGGGGCCGGACAACGCGGCCCCGTGGGCGTACGAGCAGATCGCTGGCCGCAAACTCGACGTCGTCATGCGGTACCAGGCCCTGGACGGGACGTGGCCGAACGCGGCCGACCGGGCACTGATCGCGGGCGGGCGGTGGCTGTCGGTGTGCTGGTCGTCCCGGTTGCGCTCCGGAGGGGTCGCGAGCTGGGCCGACGTGGCCGCCGGACGGTACGACGCGCAGATCGCCGCGCAAGCGCGGCGGCTGGCCTCGGCCGGCCCGATCTGGGTCGGCTACGACAACGAGATGGACGGCCCCCGCCGCATCAGCGCGTCCGGGCCGCTGCCGCACTACCCGGCCGCGTTCCGCCGCATCCAGGCGATCGTGCGCCCGATCGCGCCGGATGTGCTCTGGGTCTGGTGCCCATCGGGTAACAACCGGACCGCAGCTGTCGCCGACTGCTACCCCGGTGACGAGACCGTCGACTGGATCTGCTACGACCCCTACGACCCGGCGCTGACCAAGGGCAGCCCGCTGGAAACGTATCAGCCCTTCCCAGCATGGCTAGCCAGCCAGGGCATCGGCCTAGGCAAGCCCATAGGCATCAGCGAGACCGGCTTCCACCGAGACCGCGACCACAGCGCCGCAGCAGCAGAATGGATACACGCCGTCCCGGCCGCCCTGTCCCAGCTCGGCATCAGGATGTGGATCTGGTTCAACTCCGCCGGCGGCCTCGGCGACACATCCGTCGCCCCCGGGTCTGCGGCCGCTGCCGCGCTGAACGGCCTGTCATCGGTCCGCATGCTCAGGCAGCCGCATCTGCTATGACCAACCCGCCGCCCGGCGGGCGTGATGTCCTGGCCCGTCACCGTGCCGATGACCGAGGAGGCGAACCGCTCGCACAGCCGGCGCTGGGTGTGCGTGAAGTTCGTCCTGAGCCACGGGGTCGCATTCCCGTTGCAGGCGGATGATGCGGGGTCACGGTGCCGGGTCTGGTAGCGCTCTGGTCAAGGTCATCGGAATCCGGTGCCCCTTTCCGGACGCCCACGTCGTCCCGGTCTTGGACCGGGTGCTGATCACGATGTCGCCCTCGCGGAAGGGAAAGCCGAGCCAGCGCGCGCTGTCCTCATCATCAGATAGATACCGGACAAGTTCGGCAGCCACCCGCCGAGCATACGAGCCGCCGGTCCAGCCTCGACCCCACCGCGGGCGGACCCGGCACACGCAACCCGACGGCGACTGACCACCGGACACCCGATCGTCACGGCTTGCGGTCTGCTCTCAAGGTTGCGAGGTGAACCTGCCAAACAGCGTATAAGCACGCGTGCACGCAACGTCCTCAATTCGGCGTGAGCGGACGTCAGGGATGATCGCCGGCTCGCGGACGCGATCGCGGCACAGCGCCATAACATTCCTTCCGGCGCGACAATGGCAGCGGAGTGGGCGGAGGCCGCGCGCGGACCGCTGCGCGTGGAGTACAAGCAGGTCGGCGGCCGGCACTTCGGCACGAACAGCCTTCCGTGCCGCGCTTGGCTGGACGGCTACGCCGAAGCCTGGGCGCTGCTCAAGGTCGCCGCGGACGTCCGTCGCCTGACCGGGCTGATCGAAGCCGCCCGCGGCGCCCGCCTGATCCCGTGGCTGGTCGGTCACCCCATGCGGGCGCTGCGGCTCGCTGAGGCATGGGACAAGCTGCTGGCTACCGTGCGCTGGATCGAGGAGCACGAGGCCCCCGGCATGTACCTGCGGCAGGTCGACGTGCCCGGCGTCGACACCAAGTTCATCGAGCGGCACAAGGGCGTGCTTACCGAGCTTCTCGACGCGCAGCTCGGCCCAGCCTGCGTGGACGGCACGGCGCCCGACTTTGCCGTGCGCTACGGGTTCCTCCGCAGACCCGGTTACGTGCGTTTCCGTGTGGCCGGTAGTTTCCGCGGATTCTCTGAGCTGTCCGTCCGCACGCCGAGTCAGCCCTCTACGCCGACCTCGTCGCGGACACTTACGCACCGTCGGTTCGCCTTGAACAAGAACGGGTCAGCTTCTCCGCCATCGAGAAGGCAGTCGTCGGCCGTTGAGAAGAAGTCGAATGTAAGCCCCTGCAACCTTCGTGTGCCATGAGTGCGCACCGATGGAGCCCGCCGGCTGCGCCGTGCGTTAGTAACGTGTTGCGTTAGTAACGCATCGCGTTATTATAAGGTGTGTGTTGCGATCCTTCCGGGACAAGGACACCGAAGCCGTCTGGGACCGGAGGCGGTCACGGAAGCTTGATCCGCCGCTACAGCGGGCTGCCTGGCGGAAGCTGGCGATGCTGGATGCTGCAGAGGTTCTGGCGGACCTCCGCGTGCCGCCGGGCAACCGGCTGGAGAAGCTGTCGGGGGATCGCGCGGGTCAGTACAGCATACGGATCAATCAGCAATGGCGGATCTGCTTCCGGTGGACCGATGCCGGGCCCGAGGACGTGGAGATCACTGACTACCACTAGTGAGGAGGGAGTATGGCGGCGGACACGGTGATGGCGCCTGCGCATCCGGGGGAGATCTTGCTGGAAGAGTTCCTCAGGCCGCTGGCGCTGAGCCAGTACCGGCTGGCCAGGGAGATCGGTGTTCCAGCCCGGCGGATCAATGAGATTGTGCACGGCCAGCGCCGCGTCAGCGCGGACACCGCGCTGCGCCTGGCCCGTTTCTCCGGCACCTCGGAGCGGTTTTGGATCAACCTGCAGTCCCGCTACGACCTGGAGCTAGAAAGGGATCGCCTCGGCGACGCACTCGACGGCATCCGCCCATTCACGGCCGCGAGCTGACCATGCGGGGAAGATCTAACTGAGTGGCAGATTGCGTGTGAGCGATCACGTTATTGAGCAGGGGTGTTGCTCACGTAATTGACCAGGTCCTGGTCTTGTTCTGTTCTACTCGGTGGTGGCGTCTGCTGTCGTGGCGACACGCCCTGGCCGCTTGTTCGGGCGGTAGCTTGGGCCGTTCATGAAGACCTGGTGACTGCTGTTGATGACCCGGTCGAGGAGGGACTCGGCGACGACCGGGTTGGGAAACAGGGGGTACCAGTCCTGCGGGGCGCGGTTCGAGGTCAGGATCAGTGATTTTCCTGTCCGCTCGCTGATGAGCTCGTACAGGTCGTCGGCCTGGGATGGGGTGAGCTCGCGCATGGCGAAGTCGTCGAG
>Ga0116218_1000998_pt1 | contig 18686 bp, 16 predicted proteins | sample Sb_taG_2_FD_88966 | JGI IMG/M metagenome (GOLD analysis project Ga0116218, IMG submission 88966) | Peat soil microbial communities from Weissenstadt, Germany - Sb_50d_5_LS metaG | ecosystem: Environmental > Terrestrial > Soil > Wetlands > Peat | place: Germany: Weissenstadt | collected 2010-09-21 | reverse complement strand
TGCATTCGAATGGAAGTGTTCTCTGGCTTGCAAACACTGGCAAGCGCTCCCAAAGCTCTACAAAAGCTGGTACACTTTCACGTTCGATGCTCGCAGCCATTGCCTCATCGCTCGTGCGTCGCTCTTCGCGTTCTGCAGGGTCTTCCAGCCCAGGAGAAGCGCTTTCCAGGATAAGTGCACGAAAGAATCCTGAGAATGCTGTGTAGAGCGCTATACGCCCACCCATCGAATAGCCAAGGATGATAGCGTGACCCTCTTTTACACCCAATTCCTGTAATGCTGCCAGGATGTCTTGCTGGCAGTGCTCAATTGAATAACGTTTTACGTCTTCTGGGGCATCGGATTGTCCATGACCGAGCATGTCCAGGGCGATTATGCGCAAACCATAGTCAGCCAGTGTATCCAATTGATGTCCCCAACCAGCCGCACTGCCAGTAAAGCCATGTAACAAAACGAGCGTTTGATTGCTGTTTCTCGTTTCACCACGCTGTTCGATTCCAAGCCTTACACCATTTACGCGCACAAATGTCCTTCCCATGTTCACAATCTCTCAATGACGATTGGCAATCGCTTTCTTGACTACCTCCCAGAGTTGCCTGTGCATTTTGACATTGCCTGTACGTTCGGCGGGTATCTCAATCACATCTAAGCCGTCGGTATATAGACCCTGATGAACTGCTTTGCGAAAGGACTCCCAAGTATCGGCTCTTTGGAATCGTCCACCGTACATTTCTACGGCAAGGCGAAAATCCAGACTCGTTGGTGTGCCGAATAGTTGTTCAAAGTGTTCTGGATAAGCAGCTTGTGGCAGGAAAGAGAAGATACCTCCTCCGTCGTTATTGATGAGAATAATAGTCAAGTTCAGTTTGTGTAAGCGAGCAGCCAGAAGTCCATTCAGGTCATGGAAGAACGAGAGATCGCCAAGAACCAGTACTGTCGGTTTATGATCGGCTACAGCACTTGCACCAAGGGCGCTTGAGACAACCCCATCAATGCCGTTTGCGCCGCGGTTACCCAGTATGCGTATATGCTGTTTGCTGGACCAAAAAAAGGTATCCAGGTCTCTCACCGGCATGCTGTTACCTATATAAAGTGTTGTGCCATCTTGTAACAGATTCGCGAGTTCGCTAAAAACTCGTCCTTCAAAGATTTCTTTGAAATCATATATCGTGTTTAGTAATGCTTGCTGTGTGATCTTGTCTGTATCTTGCCACAAACTTAGCCATGTTTGGGATGCGACTGAAGACCTTTCTTCTGCTGTTTGGTGTTCTTCAAGCGCGTTTAAAAGTTCCTGGCACAGTGTAATTGGATTAGCATGAATGAGTTGGCATGCAAGCTGCGTTGGTTCCTCCCAGCCGTTATTGCCATCAATGACCACAAGAGGAGAAGAGGCATAGTGTTTCAAATAGAGCAGTAGAGACTTAGAAGTTGGCATTGAGCCAAAACGAATGATGAGTTCTGGTTGTACGCTTTCAACAAAGGAGTCGATACGTAAAAAAGCGTCATAACTTGTGAGTACCATACTTTGATGATTGACACCACAACGCATTTGCGAAAGGGGATCAGCCAGAATAGGAAAACCAAGGTACTGTGCCAGCCGCATGAGTGGTTCAATGAGCGAAAGATCGTCGTTTGGTCCAACGATGATAAGTCCATGTTGCGCTTCGCCTACTATGACTGAAAGATTTCCTATAGTCGCATATTGAGGTGCGCTTAGTGGTGCATCGTGAACATCTATGTAAGCAGCGTTGTCTGGTCTACCTTGCCAGGCAATGAGATCGCGCTGCTCTACTTGAGGAAGTGACTGCTCTGGGATCGGCTCAGGTGTTAATGGTTCTCGAAAGGGGAAATTAAGATGCACTGGACCCGAGGGAATAGTTTGAGTAACGGCAACTGCACGGCCTGCGATTGTACGAATGTAGCGAAAAGCGGCGTCTGTTGCTTCAGGTAGAGCTACCTCAACAAACCATTTCGCATATGTTCCATACAGCCGATTCTGATCAATACTTTGTGGCGCACCGTTGTCGCGCAATTCGTGAGGACGGTCGGCTGTCAGTACCAGCAAGGGTACATGGCTCAATGTCGCTTCGACAAGTGCAGGTAAAAAGTTTGCTGCTGCTGTTCCCGACGTACATAGCAAGGCGACTGGCTTACGCAGCTGTTTTGCCATCCCCAGCCCGAAGAAAGCTGCTGAACGTTCATCAACATGCATCCAGGTACGAATAACTGTTTGTGCTGCAAAAGCCATGGCCAGGGGAGTCGAGCGGGAACCTGGGCAAATTACAACGTTTCGTATACCCGCTCGTTGTAATTCATCAACAAACACGACAGCATAGATAAAAGCAGGATTTGCGGAGTCTTGTGTCACGATCGATACATTCGGCATCTTCTTTACCCTTGATTGTCGCTACCTAGGCCACGTAACATCACTTGAAATTTCCACCAGGACTCAGCATACTCAATCTGAGGGTCAGAGCTTGAAACTATGCCGCATCCTGCGAAGAGCGTAGCTTTTGGGCTATTTACCAAGGCCGAACGCAATGCAACTGCAAACTCGCCATGGCCGCTTGCGCCAATCCAGCCAAGGGGTCCGGCATACCAGCCTCTATCTAGATTTTCTGTGTTACGAATCTCTTCCAGAGCAGCATCGCGCGGAAAACCACCTACAGCTGGTGTGGGATGCAACTCAGACATAACATCTAGAATACAACGTCCTGGGATGAGATCACCGGTGATGGGAGTTTTTAGATGCTGCAAATTCTTTAGCTTCAATAACTGGGGTGACGCAGAGACCTGCACGTTTGTACAGTGATTCTTTAGCGCCTCCTGCACCATGGATACGACAATGACATGTTCGTTGATATTCTTGTCACTGTGTAATAGCTCCGCACCAAGTTGGGTATCTTCAACTTCTGTTTCGCCACGTCGTACTGAACCGGCTAACGCCATTGTATGTATCTTTCCATCCTGGGCCAGTACCAGACGTTCAGGTGTTGCGCCAACGAAGAAGCTCTCCCCGCGTTGTATGGCGAAGACATAAGCGCCTGGATAGTTTTCACGCAATCTTTGAAGAGTGGAATTGATATCAAACGTTTCCGTTGGATCATCGAGCACTAACTGAATGTCGCGCGCGAGCACGACTTTCTCAAATGTACCTAGCCGAATTTTTTCGACGACATTTGCTACCATTTTCATCCATTCGGAGGCTGTTCGACTCTCGTAGATGGAAATATGACTGGCAGGTCGATCTAATGACATGTTTGAGCTTTGTGAAATAGCGGTTTGCAGCTTGCTCAGATCTTCTTGAATCTGTTGTGCTTGCAACTCGCAAGAATCAGTTGCCTGGATCATACTATTTATAGTGAGAGACACATGATCGGCATTGTAGCTCAATAAGAAATGGGGTAAAATAAGCAGTCCATCTGGGAACTCGGACCAGAGTTGCGTGCGTGGTGAGAGCGTATCGAAAGCAAAACCACCGAAGAGAACAGGACCACTGCCTGGTGTAGGCTCCGTTCCCGGCGCGTATGAGATCACAACATCATGCATCAAGGCACGCCAGGCAGCGGCAGAATCTTTAAAACTTGCAGTTCCCCTGGATTCAATTGTGGTCGCCTCGCCAATACCGATGAGTGTCGTTTGCTCTGCTGGCTGCTCCCAGAAAAAGCATTCTCCCAGACTCGCCAATCTGGCGCCGCCGAAAGCCTGGATTGTGTCGTTCCACTTTATATTTTGAGTGAAGCTGGCAAGGATACTTCGCTGTTGTTGTTTAGAAAGGTTGATTGCTTGCTGTAATGTTTCGATTAGTAATTCGTGGTCAAGAGTAAAAGGCAATTGCCCTGGTTCAGTCGACTTTTGCTCATTAAGCGGATTTGATATTTCTACATTCATATTTCTGTTTAGCTCGATACCTAAAGAATGGGCCAATCTAGCCCACAGTAATGTCATCTATGTTCTCTATATATTGTATCTGACATAGGAAGAGAGTGCCAATTGACAAATTTTGTCATCTGTATGTATACTTGACATATCGCATACGTTATGTCGTCACGAGGGAAGAATACATGCTGGTAACAGTAATAGCGAGCCAGGGATGGTGAAAGCCTGGCGTATGGGATCACATGAAAAGCCACCCTCCTGTCTGATGCTTAGAGTTCATCAGACAACGACGCGTGACGAACGCTACTTCGGTTGAGGTAGCCAGTAATTCTTGCCGGAAGCCCACCGTTATCTAAGGGCAAGGCATCGAATATACGCTTATTGGAGAGATTTGCCAGAGTATTAGCTTTGGTGATCTCTTAGGGGAATATTCCGTGCCTGGTAAGTGGGAAACCTATCCGCATAATTTTTTTGACGCGGTGCAGTTCCAATCAGGGTGGTACCACGGGTTGTAATTGAATGTTCAAGCCCGCCCCGACATATGATCGGGGCGGGCTTTTTGTTTGTACATTAAACTTTGTGAAAGGAACCTATCATGACAGGAGATGAACTGAGACAGGCGTTCTTGAGCTTCTTTGCGGAGCGAGGACATAGGATTATTCCATCGGCCTCGCTCGTGCCAGAAAATGACCCCTCTGCGCTCTTTACGAGCGCGGGGATGCATCCACTCGTGCCTTACTTGCTGGGTGAGATACATCCATTTGGGCAGCGGCTGGCGGATGTGCAAAAGTGTTTGCGCACCGACGATATTGAAGAAGTGGGTGATATCAGCCATAACACCTTCTTTGAAATGCTAGGCTTCTGGTCGCTTGGTGATTATTGGAAACAAGACTCGCTGCGCTGGACGTTGGAATGGTTTATTCAAGTGCTGGGATTGGAGCAGGAGCGCATATCTGTCACTGTCTTCGCAGGTGATAGTGATGCTCCCCGAGATAACGAAACTGTGCAGATATGGTTGGAGTTGGGTATACCTCATGAGCGTATCTACTATCTGCCAAAAAAAGACAACTGGTGGCCGCCTGAAGGCAAAACAGGTCCTTGCGGTCCAGACTCCGAACTCTTTTACGATACTGGACGCCCCAAGCACGGTCCAGATTGCCAGCCAGGTTGTGCTTGCGGTAAATATATTGAGATTGGCAATAATGTCTTCATGCAGTATAACAAAACAGAAGAGGGTGCATATGTGCCACTCAAACAGCGCAATATTGATGTTGGCATTGGTTTGGAACGAACGCTCTGTGTGCATCAGGGAACGGGAGACGTCTTTACAACTGATCTATTCATGCCTATTGTGCAGCGCATCAATGAACTACGTATGAAACAGGATGGCACTACATCTGACCATACTGCAAGCGAAGTTGAGTTGAGAGGAAGTAAGGAAAATGCAGTTCTCTCGACTGAACAAGAGCAGAGATTGCTGCGTATTATCGCCGATCATGTTCGCGCGGCAACCTTCATCATTGCGGATGGTGTGATGCCTGGTAATGTTGAGCAAGGCTATATATGCCGCAGGTTAATCCGTCTTGCGGTGCGATGTGGACATGAACTGAACATGCCTCGCACGTGCATTGCCGAAGTAGCGCAGGCAGTAATTGCTCGCTATGGGATGGTCTATCCAGAACTGGAAGAGCGACGGTCAACCATACTAAGCGAGTTGACTCGTGAAGAGGAACGATTCAGGCAAACTCTCTCACGAGGACTGCGAGAATTCCAGAAGCAGGAAGAAAGGCTACGCCAGCGAGGTGAGACAATCCTGCCAGGAGAGATAGTCTTCCGGCTCTTTGATACTTTTGGGTTTCCACCGAGCCTGACAGCTGAGCTGGCACAGGAACGGGGTCTGAGAGCTGATCTGGATGGCTTCAATGTGCTTTTTAAGCAACACCAGGAGCGCTCGCGCCAGGCTAATCAGAAAAAGTTTGCAGGTGGCCTTGCTGATCACAGCGAACGTACTACGCAATTGCATACCGCGACACACCTGCTCCATCAGGCGCTGCGTGATGTGCTGGGAAGCCATGTGCACCAGGTGGGAAGCAATATTACTCAGGAACGGCTGCGCTTCGACTTCTCGCACCCAACGAAATTGACGAGCAATGAAATACAAGGTATTGAAGAGATCGTGAATCAGCAGATTATGCGTGATTTGGTCAAAGTTTATAGGATTGGAGATTACTCAATGGAGGTGTGTGGTGGTCCGCATGTGCAGCATACAGGCGGTATGGGTCGTTTTCACATCATAAAAGCCGAAACGATTGGCCAGGGTGTGCAGCGCATACGCGCTGACCTCTTCGAGGAGAAAAAGGCTCAGGACAGTGAAAGTGTAGAGGAATAATAAGAGGAATATAGGTCAAATGACACTCTCCTGAGCTTCGGATGAGATATAAACTTCAGGTAGGAGCGTATTATAGAGAAATAGGAAGAATCGTTTATGCTTGCTATTTCAAAATTGAAATGCTAGATACCAGGTGGATAACCTTTAAATGTAGTGGCATGTTTGCTTGATCCACTGAGCAGTGTGCCTGATTGGTGTTAAGGAGGTGTCATTATGTCCTCACGTCCGCCCTCATCTATTATGCCTGTCACTCAACCTCAGGGAGGTGTAAATAAGACAGATCGTCTTTTGCGTTGGATTGTTGTGGCGTTGCTGATTGTCTCTATCATTGTGACCACGGCTTATACTGCTCTTTCAATCTATATTGCCACGCAACTGGTCTATAAGCCACAAACGCCACTCTATGCAACACCTGCCTCGTTGGGATTGCAGTTCAAGTATGTCACTTTCCCAAGCCGAATAGATCAGGTGCAGTTAAAAGGTTGGTATATACCAGGTGTATTGCCTGATGGGAGTCTGACATCGCAGCGAACCATTATCATGGTGCATGGAACACGCACCAATCGTGCTGATAAGGATGCCGGACTTCTCAATCTTAGTGGAGATCTTGCGCGTCATGGCTTTGCTATACTGGCTTTCGACATGCGTGGTGCAGGTGAATCACCGCCAGCTCCGCTTTCTCTTGGTTATTTTGAGCAACGTGATGTGCTTGGCGCGGTAGATTTCTTACGTTCTGGACCAATTCCTTATCCTGCCTTAGGTCGAACACACATTATTGGAGGTTGGGGTGTCTCAATGGGCGCTGCTACGTTGTTGATGGCAGCCGCACAAGAACCGAGTATCCGTGCAATTGTCTCTGATTGCGCTTATGCCGATATCATCCCTATACTTGAGCGTGAGGTTCCCAACGGTGGCCATTTACCTCCATTGTTCACCCCTGGAGCACTTTTCGCGGCCCGTATTCTTTACGGTATGGATTTTTATGCTGTTAGACCTGTAGATATTGTAGCCAGCATCGCGCCGCGTCCAATCTTTTTTATTCACGGAACAAGTGATACCTATGTTCCCACATCGAATTTGAATATTCTGGCTGCTGCGGCTCGTACTGCGCCAAATGCCAATGTCCAAACCTGGTTGGTGCCAGGCGCTGGACATGCCCAGTCGTTCAATAAGGAGGGCACAGTGTACGTTGATCGTGTTGTCGCCTTCTACAATGCCGAGCTTGGAACAGATACCAGCGTCAAATAAAAGCGGTTTAGGAGGAAGCAATGTCTTCACATATGTATAACACATTCAATGATCCAGTACAAAGTCCTTCGTTACCATATAGAGATAGTGTATTGCGGGGCGTCTTAGTCGGCTTCATCCCCTTAGGGCTTTTACTGCTGATAGGTGCTGTTACTGTATTGCTCACAGCTCTCGCTCGCCAGTTAGTCGCATCGTCTGGCTTTTTTGCGCAGCAGCAAGCGTCTGTGATCGTGCTGATTGCTGGTTTAGTTGTGGCTCTCGTTGTGTACATTATTGCTGTCGTACGAACACTCAGGCGTGTAACGACGTGGCAGCGAAACGGTGCGGGAGGTCAGGTCCGTGCTGCGTTGTTAGCATTAGGATGTACTGCACTGGTTGTGCTTTTACCCGTCGTGCTGGCAATAGTGTTGCCACAAAATCCTGCGCCATGAATTGGGTCAAAATGGAATGAATCGAGGTGATACAACGATGTCTTTGGAACCACAGGCAAAATATGATGCTGTTGTCTCTGAAATGATAGCTACGTCACCAACCATAAGCGGAAAAATGTTTGGAATGCCGTGTTTAAAGAATAGCAATGGCAAGGCGTTCGCGGGCTACTTTGAAGGAGCAATGGTTTTCAAACTTGGTGGCGCAAGTCACGCAGAGGCGCTTTCCCTCTCTGGAGCCAGGTTGTTTGATCCATCAGAACGCGGAAGGCCAATGAAAGAGTGGGTCGTCGTGCCGATTGAATACGGTTCGAGATGGTTTGAGTTTGCGCGAGATGCGTTCGATTATGTTACGGATAAATAGATGTAAGGTTTCATTTATTGCGCTCTCCTGAGAAGCCAGCTCTTAACGTTGAGAGTTTTTCCATTGTCATCCTGAGCGTCTGTATGAGTTACCATCTTCGTGACCTTTCCTGAGTCTTTACATCGTAGCCCAGCAAGCGAGCTGTAATGACGCTCCCAGGGAAGCACCAATTTTCCCCGGCGGCTATGATGTAGGGAACCATCTAGGGTTACGATGTTGGTACCTCATACAGCGTCAGCGAAGGATCTCGTACGCTGACGCTCAGCATGACAATAATGTAGCTGACGCTCAGCATGACAATAATGTATTCTCCTACATCGATGCCTACGCTTTAGAAATTGGCATCTGGGCTACATCTGATAATGCCTTATCCAACAGTTCAGTGGCTTCGTCAACCTCATGCTTGCTAATATTGAGTGGTGGAACCATACGCAATGTGTTGGTGCCCAGAGCATTCACCAGCAAACCATGCTCAAGCGACTGTTGTACGATGGTGGGAGCAAGATCGTGCTTGACATTTACGGCCTGCATCAAACCAATACCACGAGGGCTATCAATGAAGCTATATTTCTCGCAAAACTGTTTAAACTTGCTATGACAATGCTCTCCCATCCTGGCAGCATTGTCTAGCAGATTCTCGTCGAGAATTGTTTTAATTGTCGCGATTCCAGCGGCGCAAGCGATAGGGTTTCCACCAAAGGTGGTTCCATGATCGCCCGCGACGAACACGTCACTTCGTGGTCCTGTAAGCATTGCCCCGATGGGAACACCACCAGCCAGACCTTTGGCCATGGTGACAATATCAGGCACGATACCATAGTGTTCCCAACTGAAAAACTTGCCTGTGCGACCCATGCCAGCCTGTACTTCGTCGCAGATCATTACAAGATTACGCTCGTCGCACCACTCACGCACTCCCTGTATGAATTCTTTATCACCTGGCCAGATACCACCCTCGCCTTGAACTGCTTCGAGTAAAATGGCAACAGTATTTTCGCTTGTAGCCTTCTTCAAGGCTTGTAGATCATTATAAGAAACTTGTTTGAAACCCTCGGGTAATGGCACCCAGGTTGCTTGATAAAATGCCTGACCTGTGGCAGCAGTGGTTGCCAGCGTACGGCCATGGAAGCTACGATCCATGCTGATAATTTCGTAGGCCCCTTCTTTATGGATGCGTCCGTATTTCCTGGCAAGTTTGATCGCACCCTCGTTAGCTTCAGCACCGCTATTTGAGAAGAAAGAACGCATGCCATTGCTCAACTTACCAAGTTGCTCGGCTAGTTCGATCTGGCGAGTATTATAATACAGGTTCGAAACATGAACGAGTTGAGTTACCTGTTGTTGCACTGCCTCAACAATGGCAGGATGACAATGGCCAAGTACATTTACAGCAATACCTGCCACGAGGTCAAGATAGGATTTCCCATCACTATCCCATACACGAGTGCCCTTCCCTCGCACAAAAGTTACCGGCTGGCGTTTGAATGTACTCTGATAATACTGGTGTTCAAGTGAAACCCAATCTCGTTTGTTGATGTCAGTTGTTGTCATGCGCGTTTTCTCCTTTGAAATCGACGTGCTAAAAATGGCCTTTATCGTGTATAGAGCGTGTTTTCATCTATGTAGCCGTGAGTTAGATCGCAGCCCCACGCTGTTGCTTTACCCTCACCGAGGTGAAGGTCAACGGCAATGGTGACTTCATTGCCTGCCATGGCAGCGCGGGCATCTTGCTGGTCATATTGCGCGGCCAATCCTTGTTTCATGATCTGAACATCACCAATAAAAATGTCGTAGTTGCTTTGATCGAGTCTACAACCGCTAGCACCCAGGGCAGCCACAATACGTCCCCAGTTGGGATCTCCACCTGCGAGTGCGCATTGCCAGAGTGGAGAAAGTGTGATTGCACGGGCAGCTTTAATTGCATCAGCCTTGTCTTGTGCGCCTTGCACATTTACTGTCATGAGCTTCGAAGCACCTTCGCCGTCACGAGCCATCTCACGAGCTAAAAATTGCGTCACACGCCGCAGCGCTTCACGGAACGTTCCCGCTTCAGGATGATTGGCATTGACGGGAGTATTCCCTGCTAAGCCGTTGGCGAAAAGGATACAGGTGTCGTTGGTGGACATGTCCCCGTCCATCGCCATCATGTTGAATGAGTCAGCAACCGCTGCCTTTAACTCTACTTTCATCCAGTCTAGTTCAATGGCAGCATCTGTTGTAAGGTAACTCAGCATCGTGGCCATATTTGGATAGATCATACCAGCGCCTTTAGTAACTCCACCAAGGCGAATCGTATGTCCCTCAATTTGGAACTCTAGCGCCATGCGTTTAGGACGAGTATCGGTGGTCAAGATTGCTTCCGAGAAGGCATTGCCCTGGTCTGTGGTAAGCTCAATAGCTGCCACTCCTGCCTCAACTTTATCGATTGGCAGTTGGCGACCAATGATACCGGTGGAGGAACAAAGAACCAGTTCTTCATTAAGTTGGAAACGCTTTGCTACAAATTCTGTCATACGATAGGCATTCTGCATGCCCATTTCGCCAGTAGCGCAGTTGGCGTTGCCACTGTTGACGATCACTGCCTGGGCTCTCCCACTTTTCAATCGTTCCTGACAAACAATGACGGGAGCAGCACGGGTGCTACTGGTTGTGAAAGTTCCAGAAGCAACACAGGGTACATCTGATAGCAAAATAGCCAGGTCTTTGATGGTTGCGTCGGATTTAATGCCGCTTGCTGTTACACCAGCGCGAAAGCCCTGGGGAGCTGTCAAACAATTGTCGACTTCGCGAAATATGTCAGGCAAAGAAAAGTACCTCCTACGATCATTCAATAAAAGACTTTATTGTGACTACGTTGCTAGATTATGTCTATGTCTAAAAGTCTGACATGAGTGTAAAGTGAAAAGCTTCCAGTTCCCAAGGCACATCTTCCCGTCGCTCAACCGTAATGATGGGAACAAGAATTATGTTAGCTGCTCCATTGTACAATCTGGAAAGGTGGATGCACAACCCCAGGCTATCACTTCACGCGTTAGGTTTTACCCTCGTGTTAGTGGCCGTGTTGCTTGTTTTGAAACCTATCATCATGCGTTATTTCGATAAAAAACGCATAGAGAAGCAGAAATAAGAAGCATTTTTATTCCTGAAAGATATATGCGCCTCGTACTGGCTATTTCTGGATTGAAGTTGATTTAGAGAAGCTGTCTATTGGATTCCCACTACAATTACGCTGACATTGCCTTCCCCGCCTGCAAGGTTTGCTTCGTCGATCAGGATACGTGCTAATTTTTGGGGGTCTCCACCTTGAGCAAGTATTTCTTTAATATGTTCGTCAGGAAGCATATGCCACAAGCCATTGGTGCATAGCAGAAGCAGGTCGTTCAATTTTGCCTGGGCGTGAAAGTAATCGATTGGCATGCGTGTATCCTGTCCAAGGTAATGATGAGGCATCTGACCTTTGGGGCTGGTTTCTACAAGCTCAATTTGCTGTGCTGGGAGTGAGTTTGAGGCTAGTGTTTGTGCAGTAGAAATGCATTGTAAGACATTATCCTGGCTGCTATAGTGATAGACACGGCTGTCGCCCACGCTTGATACATAAACATGACGCTTGTGCACAAGTGCAATAGTCAAGGTACTTGCCATATGTGTGTCGTAGTCCGCATTACAATGGTAAATGACGTGGTTTGCGCGTCGAATACTCTCTCCCATCCATTGTTCAAATACCTTTTCTGGTGGTAGCGTGGATTGATGTATGATCCCAGGATTGTTAGCTCGCGATACAGAAGGATTAATACCTGGAGTTGAATATGAACTTGATGGTAATGGGGTAGCCAGGAATGGCAGCAGGACATCGGCAACCGTCTCAATAGCCAGCCGACTGGCTTCATGTCCAGCAACGGATTTACCCTGAGGTCCGCGCTTACCGTCGGCCACTGCTAACAAGCCAAATGGACGTGGTGGCGGCGCAAGATTGGCGCATAATCCTTGAACGATGAGGAGCATATCTTCATTGTCTTCAGCTACAAAGCGACGTCCTGTATCACTGACATAGCCAACCTGGCACACTTCGGTAACGAGGGGTGAGGTATCATCTAATTTGTGGCCACAGCGGCGACAGAAGTGCGAACTGCTACGATTTTCCTGACCACAATCGCTGCAAGGATTCTCAGGAATGATTGTACGCACGATGACATTCGCATTGTTATTTGTAGCAAACATTGTTGGTGTCACAGAGGGGGCCGCTGATTTTAAAGTTTCATTGAGTGCCTCGGCAAAAGCTCTGGCCGAACGATAGCGTTTTGCAGGGTTGGTCTCAATTGCTCGGAATATTATGGCATCCACACCCCGTGGTAATAGCGGATTTAAATCGCTGGGTGCGGGAAGCTGCGCGCCTCGATTGCGAACAATTGCCTGAAATGGCAGGAGTCCTGTGAACATTTGAAAGGCTATCACACCCATTGAATAAATATCACTGGCGGGTTCGGCATTGCCTTGGCCTTGTTCAGGGGCTGTGTAGTGTTCGGTACCTAAGGCCCAGCCTTCCTGGGTCAAAGGGCGTTCTTTTTGCATAGCACGAGCGATACCAAAATCCGTAACCACTAAACGCCCGTCATCCTGGTGAATGAGCAGATTGGAGGGCTTAATATCACGATGCACAATATTCTGTGGATGGGCATGGATAATATCGATAGCATCGGCCAGCTCATTTAGATAACGTTCTGCCAGTGGAAGTGGCAGTGGCTGCTCAGCTTTTAACATTCCTTTCAATGTCCCACCGGTAATGAGTGGCATCACAAGATAGAGAAGGGTGCCATCCTGGCCAAAGTTTAACACCGGAACGATGTTCTTGTGGTGAAGTTGATGGGCATATCGAGCCTCACGCCGAAAGCGTTCTATTGCTACAGCACTATCTGTGTTACTGGTCGCTGCTGAAATAATTTTAAGTGCTACCTGTTGCATTTCGAATGTGTCGCTTGCGCGGTATACTGCACCCATGCCACCAATTCCAAGTAGTGTTTCAATGCGGTAGCGACCTGCCACGATCGCATCAGGGAGCAAACACTGGCAGTGCGGGTTCGTACACCTGTATGTTCCAGGTGGATAATCAGTGCGGCAGCGTGGATTCTGGCAGCGTGGCATAAATATCCTTCAACGTAAAAAAATGTATATCGGTGAAAGCATTGCAATGGGTGCCTGTTACAATTCTAGAGTGATTGTAATGGTTGTGTCAATATTGAGTTACTCGCCGATTACTGCGTCGACCTCGATTTCTACCAGCCAATCAGGGTCGATGAAACGTGTTACCTGCATCACCGTGTTTGCAGGTCGAATGGTGCCGAAGAACTCGCCATGTACCAAACCCACACGTTCCCAATCTTCAATGCGAGTAAGCAGTATGCGTGTGCGAATGACATCCGAAAGGCTTGCACCTGCCTGTTCGAGTGCATTGGCTACGATCTCGATACATCTACGTGCCTGGGCTGCTGCATCGCACTGGCCAACCGTTTTGCCATCTGGACCAATCGGTGCAGTGCCGGCCACAGCAATAATGCGACCTGAGCGAACGGCTCGTGAGATACCCAGGCGTGGTTCGTAAGGGGATCCAGAAGAGATATGTTGTTTGCTCATATACTGTTCCTTCAGTTGAAATTAAATCTAATCTAAACGAGAACTATGTTCTTCTATATGTACTGTACATTCAGGAATTTCCTGCAAGGCTTTTTGAAAAAATGGTGGGTAAAGCGGAAAGGTTTCAAGCTTCGCGATAGGAAGCCAATCGAAGCGCAAGTGATTGCTCACCTCATCGTCCCGCCAAATCGTTTCCAGGCTTTGATTCAGATATGAGTCGACAGGAGCAGTCATCAGAAAATAGAAACCAAGTTCATGCCATGAATCATTCGGATCAACAAAAAAATTCTCGACAACATAGAGCAATCGTTCAATTTTCATAAGAACACCCAGTTCCTCTTGCATCTCTCGCATAAGCGATGCCGATGCAGATTCACCCAACTCGGCACGCCCGCCGGGTAGAAAGAAAAAATTCTCACTAGATGCTGTCTGACAAAGTACATGCCCATGTCGGATGAGGATGCCACCAACACGATAGTTAAAGCGTATGTGTCCTGATTTGAAGGTAATCATGGTACGAGGTGTGTGCATCAGGTACATCCTTTTGCCGGAGTCTTTAAGATTAAAATCATAGGAACCAACGGGATGAATGAAGTAAATTCAACCTGAGGAAAACATTCTATTTTCCAAGGGAATTGTATCTCATCTACTGAGGGGTTTGCAAAGGTCGTTGCTTCATCAGCTCTTTCCAACTTACTCATTTAACAAGTCGTTGCGCTGCTGACATACTGTTGTCACTCGTAGAGGGTAAACTAGTAGTATGAAAGAAATCAAGTTCTGCTGAACGAATAACTACTCAGCTTTGAAAGGAAGGAACATTCATGGCAAAACTTCTCGGACCCGATTTTATAAGCTTGCAGGTGCGCAACTTCTCTGCCTCGCGCACGTTCTACACTGAGTTGTTGGGCTTGAAGGTAGATGAGCGCTTCAATACCCCCGATTTTGTACTCTTCGATACTAACTCGATTCCATTTGCGCTCCGTGAAGCAAACGTAGACCTGGATAAAGCACCGCAGCCGGGATGGGGCATGACGCTTTGGATCGACTGCGACAAGGTTAATGAGTTGCATACCAAATTGGAATCTGCTGGTGTCACCATCGTCACGCCACCTTTCGATGGCCCGTTTGGGCGCACCTTCGTCTTTGCTGATCCAGATGGATACCGCATCACGGCTAACGAGAACCCCTGGGATCGGTTTCCTTTAGGCGGTAGTTCTCAGAGTTAGAGAAGGGCTTCATAAGTGTCCCAATACTGAGATTCTGACCAGATGAGCGGAGCTTCCTCTCTTTCATCTGGTTGAACTCTCCGTACTGTGACTCAACGTGTCTTCTGGGTGGTGCAATCTCGCCTCTCGGAATTAGCAATGGACCAGTATAAGTATCTCCCCAACGTGCTCGTTTGCACCCAATCTCCTCCACCAAAGTGTTGAAAAGATCAGTTTTGGCATTAAGCTAAGCCGTCAAAAAGCCTCTGAACCATTGTACCCAAACATAGGGTTGCACATTTCCTCATTATATGTTAACATCTTAATATTAACATCCTAATATTAAGGAGTTCATACTGTGGTGAACAACTCTCTTGCCTATCTCTTAGGCAAACTCATGTTCGAAATGGACCGTGCAGCAGATCATCTGCTACAGACACAGGTGAGCATCTCGTACAGTCGTTTCCTCTTTCTGACCGTACTTCAACACAGTGGCACGGTCACCCAACATGAGCTGGCAGTCGCCCTGGGCTATAGCGATCCGGCTGTCAGCACGATGCTTGTGGAACTTGCCAAGGACGGCTATATCCGGACAACACCTAGTCCAGAGCATGGACGCAAGCGTCTCGTTACCATCACTCCGAAAGGAAATGAGGTGGTAGCACAAGGGAGACAACTGCTGGACTCGCACTTTGATCAGTTGATGCTCATCGCCGACATAGATGCACAACACTTCCGCGAACTCAGCGAACGGTTGCACCAGGCTCTAATTGCCAAAATGAAGAAGGAGAAATGATTACCATGAGTCACATGAGCGTAGCCACAGACACCACCCACATCGTGCTATCCCAGGATGGGGCTAAGATTAGCTATCTCACCACGGGAAGCGGACCATCGGTCCTAGTTATTCCCGGAGCACTCTCCACAGCTGCCGACTACAAAGACTTCGCGAGCGCACTGGCCGAGCATTTTACCGTTTATACCATCGAACGACGCGGACGAGGTATGAGCAGCCCACAGGGCGATGATTACAGCATTCTCAAAGAGTGTGAGGATGTGCTCGCTTTGCAGCAAGAGACCGGCGCGTCCTTACTCGTTGGTCACAGCTTCGGTGGACTTGTGGCCCTGGAAGTTGCCTGCAACAACCCATCACTCACCAAATTAGCCGTGTACGAGCCCGGCGTGTCTATTGATGGATCCATCCCAATGGGTTGGATGCCTGGTTACGAGAAGAAGCTTGCTGAGAAGAAATATCTCGACGCCTTTGTGGAGTTCTCACTCGACGTCGGCCCTGAGCGCGCACGCAACACCCCTCCCTGGCTTATGAAGCTGCTGCTTCCGCTCTTCCTCAGATCTCACGAGCGGAAGCTGATGCTCGGTCTCCTCCCGGAAAATCTGCGCGAGCATCAGGAAGTGGCTCGGCTTGACAGTAGCTATGAAAACTACCGAGAAATAGCTGCCGAGGCCCTTCTCATGTATGGGGGGAAAAGCAATACCAAATGGGTAGATCTGGCCATGGAGAGGCTTGCAGTGGTCCTCCCGCGATCTGAAACAAAGGAGTTTCCAAAGCTCGACCACTTTGGGATCGACAAAAAGGCCCCACGAGAAGTTGCCAAAGCAGTAAATACATACTTTCTGAAGTAGTCAACCTCAGTTTTCCAAATAGGCAGCGAACATCAGGAACCCCATGTTGTGCTTGTTTGATGTGGTAGGATAAAGGGTAAATCGGTGCCATATCATTCAACAATTGGGTCTCTGGATAAAAGTTTCGTCCTATCATATTGAAGTATTCATAATCTTCATACTCCAATCACAATGAGGAGCTATAAACATGGGATTGACAGTTGAACACATTGACAAGTCTTTCGGTCAACTTCACGTTATCAAAGACCTATCTATGGAGGTGAAAGAAGGCTCGATCTTTGGCTTCCTGGGAGCAAATGGCGCGGGAAAAACTACAACCATGCGCATGATTCTTGATATTCTACGTCCTGATAGCGGGAGTATCACCTGGAATGGCAAAGATATGCGCGAAATTCCAAGGCATAATCTTGGCTACCTGCCAGAAGAACGAGGGTTGTATCCAAAGGTAGAGGTCCAGGAACAGTTGCTTTTTCTGGCGCGCCTGAACGGTTTATCGAAAACTGATGCCCTGGCACATCTAGACGAGTGGCTGGAACGCTTTGAAATTCCCCAGTATCGCAAAATGAAGGTAGAAGAACTCTCTAAGGGTAATCAACAGAAAATACAGTTTCTGGCCACCATTTTGCACGATCCAATCATCTTGATTATGGATGAGCCTTTTAGTGGGCTGGACCCTGTCAACGCAAATCTTTTAAAAGATGCATTTTTAGAGATGCACCATCGTGGCAAGACGATCATCTTTTCGACTCACCAGTTGGAGCAGGTAGAGGAACTGTGCGAAGATGTGGTGATCATCGATAAAGGTCAGACGATTATTAAAGGAAGTGTTCGCGAAGTCAAACGCCAGCAAGGGCGCAACGTGGTTCGCTTAAAGCTGGATAATGATCCTGAAGCGCTCTGGCTTGATGCACTGGAAGGAGTCCAGGTAACCAAACGCAGGCAGGATTACATCGAGATGCAAATACAGTCAAACCTGACCCCCAATCTGATTGTCGAAGAAGCGCTGCGCCATGGTGCAATTATTAGCCGTTTCGAACTGGGAGAGCCGTCGTTGACCGACATCTTCATTGAGCGCGTAGGGAAGACTGCGCTTCAAGATGCATCACCAGCAATAGCAACACAGGCAGGAGGTATGAAGTAATGGCAAAAAATACTGTAGCGCCTTCTGAAAAACAAACTACCGAACAAGAGCCAACTACCGTATCAGCAAGTTTGGCACGTTCGGGAAATCAAAATAACCTGCGAAATATAGGACTGATTATTGAACGTGAGTTTAAGAATCGCGTAACACAGCGTAGCTTCAAGATAAGTACAGCTATCATTCTGATTCTGATCGTTATTGGCTCGTTTGTGCCAACCATTGTTGCCTATATTAGCTCTGTTTCAAATTCACAAACGAAAGTAGTGGTTGTAAATAATGCCGGCACTATTGCAGGTATGAACAATGTTGCATTACAACAGTACTTCAAAGCTTCCCTTAACGGAACAACGACAGGACAGAGCACTTCTACAAAACCTGCTTACTCGATTAATACGGTGACTACAAATGATCTCAACAACTTACAAAAACAGGTGAAGGATGGCTCAACAGGTGTTCTGCTGGTGCTCAATCGAACTCCAGGTCAGGATGTACAATTCACATACTACACAAATGCTAATCCAGTTGGTGATTCCAATGTTTCCAATGTACAGGGGGTTGCAAGTCAGTTAAGTATACTGGATAGGGCTTCTCGCCTGGGATTAACGCCAGATCAAACGAGCAAATTGTTTGCTCAGCCACAATTCACAGTTGTAAACATAGGACAATCCCAAAATAATCGCTCTGTCAGCGATATAGTCGCAGGGTACATACTGGCTTACGCTGGTATCATTCTCATCTTTATGTCAGTCTATCTCTATGG
>Ga0116218_1000994_pt1 | contig 18731 bp, 14 predicted proteins | sample Sb_taG_2_FD_88966 | JGI IMG/M metagenome (GOLD analysis project Ga0116218, IMG submission 88966) | Peat soil microbial communities from Weissenstadt, Germany - Sb_50d_5_LS metaG | ecosystem: Environmental > Terrestrial > Soil > Wetlands > Peat | place: Germany: Weissenstadt | collected 2010-09-21 | reverse complement strand
TTGGTACTTCACCACCGAGTACCGGACATCCAAAGACCGCCACAACCCCTCAAATGGCGTAATTCGCGCCCTGAACGCGTCGATCTGGTGGGGGCCGCTGGAACTCGAAGATGCCACGGCCGTGCCATATCGGTGCGGAGATATGAGCGGACTCAACCGGCCATAGCCCTCAGCAGTTGCGGGGTCCGAGACAAAGCACAGATTGCCGCACCGTCGGCAAGTCATCCAGCTCGATCCCCGTCGCTTCGTGGTCCATGAGACGCTCTAGGTGGTCGATGAGCGCCCTCACCAAATCCGCCTCCGCCTGGGCGGCGGAGGCCGCGTGCGAAAGGATCTGCGGAAAACCCTCCACGATCCCCAGGAAGGAGTTGGGCTCCGCCTCCAGGATGCGCAGGCGGAACTCGAACACGGCGCCACCCCCTTAGGGTTTAGTCGCCGCACTCCCCCCGCGGGCGCGGTCGCGACCGCGCGACCACGTCCCCGAACGACTCGCCGCCGTCCAGGTCGCGGAGCTTCGCGTGCAAGGCCCGCAGGGCGAGCACCTTCTCCTCCAGGTCCTCGAGGATGATCCGATTCACGCGCGCCCGCAGTTGAGTCCCGGTCTCGCCGTCCTTCGCGTAGTCCGCGAAGGCCGAGCGCGCCGACTCGAACGACCCCGCGTTGAAGACGAGCTGGCCGGAGGCCCACGGACGGCCCGACTCGGGCGTCGCGGTCGAGTTGGCGTCCGCCTCGGTGTGGGCAGGGTCCGCGGGGCGCGCGTCCTCGCGGGCCGCGATTTCCGCGTCCTTGCGCGCGATCAGCTCGCTCGCGGGGGTGAACCCGGTGACGCGGTCGAGTTCCTGCCGCCGGGACTGCGCCCGGCTGCCGCGGTACGTCCCGAAGTCAGGCGAGTGCTCGCGGAGGTAGGCGGGATAGGGGCGCGGCGCGCCGAAATCGACTACATACCGGATGTCGAGGTCGCGGGGGATCGGCTGGCCGCAGCCGCAGGCGCATTTGCGCGGGAAGCGGTTGCCGGTGACGGTTCTCAGGCGGCTGGGGGGGGTGGCGACGGTCGGCGTGGGCGGCTCCATTCTGGGCGAGGTGATGCTCTGCATCGCTCGTTCCTCGCAAAGGCGGGAACGTGGGATGCGACAGCCTAGACTCGACCTTTCGGGCCTTTCCTCCCCTTACGCACGAATACGTAGACAAGCAGGATGGCCACCACCACCGACAGAGCGACCAACGCTCCCAGCAGCGACCACTCCAGCCCGTTCAGTCCCCCCGAGTTGGCCGGAGTAGGGACCGGAGATACCACCGTGATCCCGACGGGCGACGACATCACCGAGTATCCGTTCGAGTCGGTCACCACCACCGTCACGGAATACGTCCCGATCGCGCTGGGGGTGCAGACGAGCGTCGAGTTCCCCGATGACGCGCACCCCGGGGGAAGGTCGAACCAAGCATACGTGAGGCCGAGTCCAGCACCCGCCGTCGCCGTCACGCTCAGCATGGTATGACCTCCCAACCCGAGCGTTGCGGGGGTCGCTTCCGGAACTAAGACCGTGGGGTCGGGATCGACCACGAACGTAAGGGGAGACGACGAGGAAGCCGTCACGCCTGCGTTGTCGGTGACCTTTCCCCAAACCTGGAGGCTCCCCACGTCCGAACCAGTCAACGCACAGGTCACCACGGTCGTGTTCGCGTCATTGCAGCCGGCCGACGGGAGGCCCACCCACGTGACCGGGAGATACGGGAACGTCCCTCCGCTCACCGGGATCGTGAAGGTCACGCTCTCCCCCACGTCGGCCGAGACTCGACTCGCAGTCGGGGACCCGACGACCAGCGGCGCGTTCACGGTAACCTCGGCCACGGCGTAGCCCGACTCAGGAAAGGTCGCGTTGTCCGCGACCTCGTAGCAGTAGTACGTGCTCGTGGTCGGCCCCGCCAGATAGGTCCAATTCGTCGCGCCCGGGAGCAGGGTATCTGAAGTGCAGGTGGGCGAGAACCCTGCGTACCACGCGAAGTGGTAGGGGAGCGTCCCGCCGGACGGGTTCGCCGTTAACTCTAGGGATTGCCCCGAGTCGATAACCGCAGCGAGAGGGGCGATCGAGCCCGACACCAGCGCAGAACTCACCGAGATCTCGGCGGCCGAAGAGAATCCGCTCACCCCCTCCCGGTCGCTCACCTGGTAGCAGTAGTAGCCACTCGCTGGAGACGGGAGCGAGAGGAGGGGCGAGGTCGCTCCGCCGATCGGATTGTCAGAAGAGCAGTTGGACGAACCACCCGAGTACCACTGATAGCTCAGAGGGGGAACCCCGTAAGACGCATTGGAGGTCAGGACGATACTCTGGCCCTGATCTACTGCGACAAATGCTGGCGACACCTCTCCTGGATTGAGGAGGATCGTGAACTCCCAAGTGTCGTAGAGTCCCCCCCCGTAGGGTCCCAATCCACTGTATAGCATGACGAACCCGTCTGCGGGATCATACACCATGGCCGCGTCGGACCGGTCGGATGGGCTCGTTGCCGGAGTCAGGTTGGTCCACTCCCCGCCCTTGAACGCCCAGGTGTCATTGAACTCGGGAAAGTCCGCCGTTGACGGGGCTCCACCGAAAAGCAGGACATACCCGTCCGCCGCGTCATACGTCATACTCGCCCAACCTCGCGCGGACGGGCTCGTGGACGGCATTAGCTCAGTCCACACCCCGCCCTTGAATTCCCACGTGTCGTTGAGAAAATGGCTGTCCCCCTGTCCTCCGAAGAGTAGGACGTACCCGTCTCCCACGTCATACCCCATCGTTGCAAACCACCGGGGGGGCGGGCTTGATCCCGACGACATATTGGTCCACTCACCTTCCTTGAACGCCCACGTGTAGTTGAGAAGAGATCCGCTACTACCGAGTCCGCCGAAGAGAACGGCATACCCGTCCGCCGCGTCATAGGTCAGGCTTCCAGCGTAAGTGGCTGGAGGGCTCACAGTTGGCGTCACCCCCGTCCATTCCCCGCCCTCGAACTCCCACGTGTCGTTGAGGATCGGACCGGTCCCCTGTCCTCCGAAGAGCAGAACACAACCGTCGGCCGGGTCGTACGTCATGGCCCCGTACTCCCGCGCAGAAGGGCCGGGCCCCGGGGTTAGCTCGGTCCACACCCCGCCACTGAATTCCCACGCATTGTTCGGAGTCAAGCCCCCGAAGAGCAGGACGTAACCCTCCGCCGCGTCATACACCATGGTCCCAAAGCTGTCGAAAGGGGTCGCGGCTGGGAACAATTGTGTCCAGTTCGCGGACGGCTCGCCAGAATCGTTCGGTGCGATTGCTCGTGTCGGTTGCGCGTTCTCGCCCGGCGGGGCTAGCTTGGGGTCATGGGTAACTCCGCCCGCGGAGCTACCAGTGGGCGTGGCCCCCGCAGAATTCAGGGAGGTCTCCGCCTGTTGGAGCATCGCTTGCCCGGCAGGAGTCGTCGCAGGTTCGACGACAAAACCTCCTTCTCCCGTGGTTCGCGCAGTTCCATTGGTCCCCAAATGCGGCCCTGCCGTCGGGATAGTGGGGTCGTTCACTCCAAGGTCCTCCTGCCGGGTGGGGGAGCCGAGCGGGGCAGCCATGAGCGCATGCGGCGTTCCCGGCACGGACGGTAGAATTACAATCAAAGCGACCAAACCCGCCAGGAGCATCTCCGGTAGGACGAGACCGCGACGTCTCACACGGGGCGGCAGCGTGCCATCCGTTTTTAAGGAGTGGGCCGGGCGCGTTCGGCGGGGGCGGGCGCGGGGTGCTGGATGCTGGATTGCTGCATCGCTCGTTGCTCGCGAGGAGAGGAACGGGCGAGGCGCGCCAGACTACCACTCAGTTCCCCTTCTTCGGCAATCCATGCCGCCCGACCAGGCCGACTCTTTGAAACCCTGCCGGGCTGCCTGAATGCCAGACCTATCACTGCTCCCGGATCGACCACCTATCGATTATGAGTGTTCGATTTACCAAACTTGACGCTGCTTCCTAGAAAGTATCCCGAGAATTTCCAGAGACTGGCCCGATGGTGACTCCATAACTGGCGAGGCATCGGGGGGGCCGACTCCGCCAGCGTCAAAGGGAAAGTTTCGGCGGTGGAGCCTTGCTAGGGTCCCTTCTTCTTTTGGTGCCGTTGGAGATCAACGACTCCGCAAGCGACTCCGGCCACAATCCCGATAGGCAGGACGACAAACATCGACGCCGTTGCCGTGGTGACATTTGATCCTGAGGTGCAAGTGGCTTGGCCTTCATACAACGACTTGTTCGCGAAAGCATTGGCGCCGGTTGAGTCGGTGACCACCAATAGGACCGTGTATTCGCCGTAGGTCGCGTACGAATGATCCGGATTCGCCAGGGAGGAATTTTGGGTTCCATCGCCGAAAGACCAGTTGTAGTGGAATGGAGAGGCTCCCCCGGCAACTTCGGATTGGAACGCCTGAACCAGCGGGAGGTTCCCGCAACCGTCGGGATATGAGACTCCCCCGGCTTCGATGCTAGTTGACAGGGTCCCCCCTGCTGCGATCTGAGCATTCTGGGTCCGAATTGGTTGAGCTGATGGAGCTAAGTCAAATGCCCACACATTCGCGTTGGCCATCATCAGTGCGAGAACTACAGTCACCAGCAAGCCGACGGTTGCAAGTGTTGAGACTCTGACCGAGGGCCGATATGTGGAACCCCTCACGTGACCACCAGCCAAAAGTCAGTGACGGTCCAAGTTGACTCGGCTGTATACTCCGCGTACACGGCCATGGTGCATGTCCCTGCCGCGAAGTGCGACGGCAACGTTACAGTCACGTATGCGTCGGGGAGGTGGTAATTGGCGTTTGTTGAAACACTAGGGTTGGTGGGCGTGAACGAAACGTCCGAGCATGGTACTTGGCAATAGAGATACTGAAGATAAACCGAGTAGCCCGAGTTGGGATCTGCAACAGCGTTAAGACTGACGTAGATAGTGTTCGAGTGAGTATTGGAGACAGAAACGTTGTACATCCCTTCTCCAAAGAAGTTGCCGACCCACGTTCGGAAGGGTTCATTGGTCACATTCATCCACGACCAACCGTTCGGGAACACTATTGATACCAAGGCGCCGGTAAAGCCCGAAGGCGTGGAGATGGAGTACTGAGACCACGACATGGATGTCACATCCTCTGCGTCAACCTTGGTGTGAAAGTTGAAGCATGGCCACGGTTCGACTGGATTCATGGACCCTGAGGGCCATTCCTCATAGTTTGTATAATCATCATAGGAGCACAAGCCGACTACATACTGATTGGACAAGTAGAAGGCCCCTCCTCCTGTAGAGTAGCTCCCGTAGTCGAACAATACGGGAGTACTGCCGGAAATGTTGTAGACGTGAAAATAGATCCCGCCGTTCGACTCATCGTCGACCAATTGGAATTGGTACGTGTAATCCCTGGCAAGATAACCATCCATTATCCCGTAGTAAGTGTTGTCAGGGCAACCGGAAGTTCCGGTGGATGCGAAGCTGAAATAGTCGCACCAAGCGAACGTGTTGACGCACTCGGGAACAATCCCCCCGCCCTGGTTCAGCCAGTTACCAGTGGCGATTCCCATTTGATCGTAGTAGTTCGCAGTGTCGAAGACAGACATGCCTTCAAACAGGGTGTCCCCACCGCCGCCGGCTTGCGGGATCGTGATGTTCATTATGATCTCACTAATTTCGCAGTAATTTTCCAACAGGCTGCAATACGAGGACCCCCCACTTGCGGAGTTGAAGATTCCTCCAAATTTCACGTGCGTCGCACCTTGCGTTGTGATGTTCCTGGTCCCGTTTGAAACGGGGGTCGGGCCGAGATGTTGAGGAATGCTGCTAGTCACTTCGCGTGTGGTATTCACTCCCGAATTGTTCGACGTAGATCCGGAAGAATCTACACGCGGAGTTCCGGCTCCTGATCGAGCGGAGACTTCCCCATTAACAGTTCCCGTTACACCCATGATAAAGGCGATTGACACGACCGCGAAGAGCACCAGCCCAGTGTGGAGGCTTCGCTTGCGCCGAATCTTCGTTCGGAGGTGATTCCCTATCTGATTAGGTCGAGAACGCTCTTGACAAGGCAACCCTTTCCTCTCACAAATCCCCGCGGAGACGCCGAAAATATCGACCATAGCAATCACTCGAGCTTACAGGTGACCACTCTCAAGTCCCAGTGAAACGGTAGTTGCATTTAACCGCGGAGTGAAGTCAATCTGAGTTTCGATTGATTCTTGCCGGAGCCCGCCGACCTGCGAATTGGCGCGCGTCGGCAGTTCTGATACTTCCGGATTACGTACCGAAGTCGGGCGAGTGCTCGCGGAGGTAGGCGGGGTACGGTCGCGGCGCGCCAAAGTCCACGACGTACCGGATGTCGAGGTCGCGGGGGATCGGCTGCCCGCAGCCGCAGGCGCACTTCCGCGGGAAGCGGTTGCCGGTGACGGTCCTCAGGCGGCTGGCGGTGGCATTGTTCGGCGCGGGCGGCTACATTGTTGGTCGGGGGATGCTTTGCATCTCACGTTCCTCGCGAGAGCAGGGACGTGAGATGCGCGAGGTGGCGTCGTCCTCGGGCCTCAGGAATGGGAGGGATAGCAGGAAGAACTCACGCCCTGGGCCATCCCCCTGCTGTAGATGTCCAAGCTCTGGCCCGTAGATCCGACCCAGTACACGGTCAGTATGGCCTCGGTCAGTGGAGCGTTCGTCGCCACCGACAGGTTGCCGGGGTTGGCGGTCACAGGAATCGTGGCCGACGTGTTGACGTTCCACCAGCCATTCGACGCATTCTCTTCTAGATTCCAGCTTCCCGGGGCCGTGAAGATCGCAACGCCCACGACTTGGGCGAGCGGTTCGCAGGTCCGGTTGTCGTCGACCCCAAAATAGAGATCTCCGATTGTCCAGGAATCACACGCGATGATGGAGTAGTTGTACCAATTCTGGGAGCCCAAGGCCGCGTGAGCGGGCAACATGCCGTTCCCACCCTGTTCGACGAGAAGGAAATCGACTCCATTGCACGCATCCGGACAGGTTCCGCAGGGCGTGATCACCGAACCCGGATTGGTCGGGGGGTTCAGCTGATTCCAGGAGTAAGCACCGAACACTGAGGCTGCTGCAATCAGGACTGCGATTCCCCCGAAGAGGAGAGGATGAGACGTCAGCTTGGCCCAGAAGTCCCGACTTGCCAAGGCCTTCCCCCAATCGGGAAAGCCGGAGCCTCTCAACTACCCTTGGGGTTCCGAGCGAGGAGGGGGACGGGCGGGGGGAGGGCCTACCGCGAGAAGACCTCGAGAAATTCGAGAAGATCCTCGTAGTTGGACCAGGGAATTGGGATGGCACCCCAGTCCACGAGGCTCTGGTAGTACGTCGTCCTCCGACCCCGCTCCAGCGACTCGAAGACGACCCGACCCCCTGGGACGTGCCGTTCGTGGGCTGCCTGGCGGCCCTCCGGATCCGACTCGTAGAATAGGCCAATGGATTCGCCCGGAATCTCCTTGCGTTGAAGCCCACGAAGGAGCCAGCCGATCTCCACGTCGAGCGCGGGACGAACCGCCCCGTGGGCCCAGTAGATGGCGTACCGCTCCACCTCGCCCTCGTGAACGACCCGAAGAAGCTTGTCGACCGGGGACTCCGTTTTGCGGTCGTGATGGAGCTCCATGGCCGTGGCCTTGACGTTCGCCAGCCTCAGACGCGCGACAAGGCCAAACCTCACATCTCGGGCGGTGGGAATCGGCGTTCCCTCCACCCTCCGTCCTGGGGGAAGGATGTCGACGACCCACCGGGGCACGGCAGGTCGATATTTCGGCAGCCAAGCCGAGGGCCCGAGAACGATCAGCGCCATTCAGGCGACCGTGAGAAGGTCCGCGCCTCGCACGCCAAGCGCCTCCCGACGGCTCTGGACCTCCTCCTCGACCCGCCGGAGGAGATCCAGCATGGCCTGCCCCTTCGGGGAGATCTCGAGGTGCACGGGGATGGCCCCGCGGTGCGCGCGACCCACGTGGTCGGCTCGGACCCGAACGAGGCCATACCCCCGCATCCAGTAGAGCAACCGCTGGAAGGCCTGGGAGTGCATTCCCAGCGCCTTGCGGACCTGTTCGTACCGGTCTTGGGGTCCCCGCTCCAACGTGACGAGGAGCCTCCATGCCTCGGGGTGGCCCAGAACGTAGACGAGATGCTTATCCGGAAGAGCCATCACATAAGGTGATTGATAGGGGCCTATAAGACCCTTCGGTAGGCATCCAACCGTACTGGTCCGGGTGGCTCGCTCCGAAGGGGGCACATCGTTGTTGCCCATCTCGCGCATCGTTCGTTCCTCGGGGGAAGAGGGACGGACGAGGCCATGGGCCAAGGATCCAGACCGTCGGCTGAGGTCCAGGAGTTTCGATTCCCGCGCGGGAGCCGAGGGGCCCGGGTTTAACAAGGGGCGCGTCCCGGCCGTCGTTAAAGGATCGGTCTCGAATCTTTAACAAGAAGAAGGGAGGGTCACGTTGATCCATTGAAAAAGAAGGGCCCCGGGGGGCGCCCCCGGGGCCCGGAAGGGGTTGGGCTAGGCTGGGTTTTCGAGGTCGTCTGCGGTGAAGGACCGGGCGACCTCGGAGTACGCTTGAGCGGCGAGCCAGGCGAACGAGCGGTCGAGGGCATCGGCGGGGGGGTCCGACGGGTCCCAAACGGGGTACTCGGGTTCCGAACGGCACATTCCCTGACGGTCCGGCTGATAACCGGGAGGTCGTCGGTTCAAATCCGACTGGGCCCATCGAGAGGGAGCGGCACGCGCACGCTAGTGTGAGGCCTCGGTTCCGCCATGGCCCACGACCGCGCCGGTTTCATGAGGGACCCGTGGGGCCGCGGGAGGACCGAGATTAGCGCGCTCCTGAGTGGACCCCGCCGTAGGTCCTGAACCGAGCGACGGCCTCGGCCGATCCCTATCGGGGGGTGGAGCGGAATCCACGTGGGGCTTTATGTGCGTTGGCCGAACATATTCCACGTATGAGCCCCCGTCCCGTGGGAGTGCTCGCGCGGCGAACGTGGTCACAGTGGGGCGACGGCTCGCCCTCGGGGTCCGCTCGAATTGGTTCCATCCTGCTCATCTCTGGCTTTCTCGTGGGAGTCGCGCTGACCGGGGTCCTCGCTCTTCCTCTCCATTCGGCGCACCATGGAGGGAGCTCCGCAGCGGCCCCTCCCATTGTTCCCGCACAGGGCGACCAGCTCTACACCTTCAGCTCATGCACTGCGCCGGACGGTAGTTCCTGCCTGTCCCCGTACGGAGGAATCGACGTTCCCCTCGCTGTCGGAACAATCGTCTCCCTGGAGTTCTTCACGAGCGCCTTCTGTACGACGCCGATCACCGGTAACGTGAACTGGGGGGACAGTTCCACCCCGCAGGCCGAAACCATCCCCACGGGGCCGTGCGAATGTGAGTTCGGTCCGTTCACCCACACGTTCAACTCGGCGGGGGATTTCAACGCCGTGATCTACGATACCTGTGACGGCTCCGAATCCCTCGGCACGATCTCCGTTTCGGGAGTCGGGGACCTCTTCTCCTTCGACAGTCTCCTCCTCATCTTCGGAGCGATTCTCGGGCTGGCCGCGGTCATCGGGGGACTCGTCTCCCTGCGAGGAGTCCGCTCACCGCCCGGTTCCATCACCGTCCCCGGTTCCGCGAGCATTGAGCCGGTGAAGTTTGGATATCTCTCCAATTCGCCCGTGGGTCCCCGGAGTGAGACTGTTGCGACGTCCATGGAGATCCCTCCACCGAACGCTCTGCCCGGGAGGTTCCCCGAGTGGGCCACGGACTACCGCACGACCCCCTACCAACCGAATCCCTTGATTCAAGGGTGGGCCGAATACCTCCAAAAGTACCAGGCGTGGCTCGCGGGTAAAGCTCCTGTGCCGCCCAACTGGCCGGCGCTCACCAACTCGGCCCCCCCCACGAGCTTTCCGGGGACGTTCTGCCAGGCCAGGATCAATCCCCAGACCGGCCAATGGGCCTGGTGGAACCCGATCGACGGAACGTTCCCGTGGGGGTAACGTGCTCGACACGAAGAAGTCAGGCCGTCAGTCCTCCCTCTCTTCCGGAGCCATCGGGCTCCCGACTCGAGGGTTGACCCTCGAAGAGAGGGAACTGCTCGGCCGCCGGTTCCGAGCTCCGGGTTCGCGGGTTCTCCGAGCACTCGGTATCCTCTTTGGACTGGGAGCGGTCGTCCTGGCCGTGGGTTACTTCGCAGGAGCGGGGTTTGATCCCGACGTAGTGTCCTGGGAGGTCCTAATCGTGGGGGTATTCTCCGTCGTCTGCGTTGGTGTCGGGAGCGGGATGGTCCGTGACTCCCGCGCGGCCCTCACGTCGGCCCAGGTTATCGACATGAGTGGCCCTGCGGTTCCTGCGGCGGGAGACCCCTCCGGGCTCTCGCAGTTCCAAATCGGGGGTTTGAACCTCCAGGTCCCCCGGGGGATCGTCGGCGGAATCGTTGCCGGGCAAAGCGTACGAGTCTGCATCGCGCTGGGCCTCCGGCCTTTGCCGACGAGAGGGACCATGAGTGTGCTCCCGAACCGGGGTCTCCTCCTTTCGGCGAATGGAGTCCCCCAGCCTCATCTCCCGCAGGTCTTTTGGCGAGCCGACGTGGCGGGCGGAACCCTGTGGCCAATAGTGTCCCCCGGCCCCGTAACTCCGATAGCGCCGCCACCCATATCGAGCCCCCCCCGGGCCGGAGTTCTGCCCGCCGGCCCCGAAGCTAGTCCAAGCGAAGCAGCGTTCTGCGACAAGTGCGGCCAAAGGAACTCCTCGGGGTTCCAGTTCTGTCGAAGTTGTGGCGCTAGGCGGACGGAACTCGGCGCCCCGCCTCGGCCGGGGTGAAGGCCCTCCGCCAAACGATTCAGCCACCCACGACTCGTGTCGGGGTCACCGGAACCCGTACGTTAGATCGCGACTCAGTGGTAGGTGACCCGGGACTCGGGTCGAAGTTCCCCGGCCCTCGTCATCAGTGTCGCCGTGACATTTCGGTCAATCCGAAGGGGCTCACGAAGGTTCTTTACCCCCGACGTCTGCTCCGAGGGTCTATGCTTTTCCATCGGGTCGGGCCCATTTCGGTTCTCCTCCTCACGCTGTTCGTCGCGGTGCTCGTCCCGTTGTCGTCTGGGTCCGCGATTGCCTTCACGTCGAGCCACGTGCCCTCACCTGCGACATCTCCGATTTCAGTCGAACCGAGAAGCTCCGCCCCGGCCGTTAGCCCCCAGGGTGGGTTCGTTCCCCCGAGCGTCGGTCAGACGACGGTCCTGACCAACAACACCGTCTACCCGGGACTTTACCACTCGGTCGACACCGCGGTGGCCGGCACGTTCGAGGATTGGGGGACGACTCCGGCGTATGATCCGGCCACGAATCTCTTCTACGAGCCGGTTTACAACGTGACGTTGAACGCGTCAAGCGGCTACTTCGGCGGGTATCTCGCTGCAATCTCTCCAGCGACGGACCGCTTGGTGCATCTCTTCACTGTGGGCCAGATACCGGAGGGGGTCGCCTTTGACTCCAGCAACGGCCTCATCTACGTACTTGATCACGACTCGGAAACGATCTCTGTGGTCGATCCGGCCACTAACTCGACGCTATCTTCCCTCTCCTTGGGTTCCGGGAGCGGGACGACCGGGTCGATAGCCGTCAACAACTCGAGCGGGCACTTGTTCATCGCGTCGGCCTTCGTTGGCGTCATAGACTTGAACCTTACCAACGGCCACATGTTCAACATCTCCTTGGCGGCGGGAGGGACGAGCCTCGTCTACGACAATCAAACCGGCGAACTCTACCAGATCGGTAGCAACATTCAGGTGATTGGCCCGAATAACGACACCGTCTGGAAAACGATCAATTTCCCAACCCCACCTTCCATTACTGGATACCCCGCTGTTGACTGGAAGACCGACGAACTTTACGTCCCGTGGGGAAAGAACACCTCGGCCGTAAACCTCACCACGAACACCTTCGGACCTACCCTCTCCTTTGCGGAGGTCGTTGGGGCGACTCCGGCGGCGACCTTCGATCCTGCCAACGGCATGGTCTATGTCGTCTCCGACTACGGGACCTACAACGTTACCGAGCTCGACCCCGCCACTCATCAGTGGGTCGCGTCCTCGCCGTCCATTCCCAGTACGGAGTACGGCGGCATCGCCTACTCCTCTGGAAGCGGTCTCCTCTTGGTCGCCGGGCTGGTGCAAGCGGGCTCGTCGGGGTTCGTCCTGCTATCGCAAAGCCTGCAAGTGGTTGGACAGCCTCTCTCCTTGGAATATCCGTACACCCAGAGCTACTTCGACCCGTTGACAGGCTACCTCTTTGTGATTTTGGAGGGAATCGGGTCGAACGGCAACGTCTCCGTGATCAACATCACGTCCGGGAAGATCATCGGCTACGTTGAGGCGGGCCTTGACCCGCACGCCATTTGGGTGGACCCGGGCACCGGATACGGCTACATCGCGAACTTCGGGCCTCCGCCGGCCGGTAAGGTCGACAATCTAACCGTGTTCAACGCCTACACATTCGCGACCACGGGTTCGATTTCGGTCGGAGTGGACCCCTTCTCCATGACGTTCGACCCGGGTACCGGCTACCTCTATGTGGTGAACTCGGCCAGCGCCAACATCACGGTTGTGGACCCCAAGACCAATTCGACCATAGGATCGATCGGACTACCCGGATTCACGCCCGGCGCGTCGGTCTTCGACCCCTCAACTTCCGACATCTACGTCGTGGGAACCGTAAGCGGCCAGTACGACGGAGAGATCTACACCATTTCCCCCGGATCTATGACGGGCGCGTACACCACTACCACTTACTCTGAGCCGTTTTCCATCGCATACGATGCGTCTACCGGCTTCCTCTACGTGCCGGACACTGATTCGGCCCTGTACGTGATCCAGGAATTCAATCCGAGTTCCGACGTGTTCTTCAACAGCATCCCTCTCTATCACTCGACCTTGGCCATAGCTTGGGATCCGGTCAACGGTCTCCTCTACGTTCCGGACGAATTCAACGCGACCAACGGCGGTTATGACGGGAATTCCGTCACCGAGGTCACCCTGAGTAGTGGGACTGGGACCCTCGTCAACCTGACGGTAGGGGAGCACCCGAACGGCATCGCGATCGATCCGTCCACTGGAGAGGCCTTCGTCTCCAACGTGGACTCCGGGTCGGTGGTGTTCATCGACCCGGGTACCCCCTCCTCCTCCTCGACGTACAACGTGACGTTTGATACCGTTCCCACGTCTTGCTCGGTGACGTTCAACGGGGTTTCCTACACTAATGGCCAGCAGGCCACCGGTGTCACTGGGGGATCCTACTCGCTCGCGGCCAACTCCTGCTCGGGAGAAACGTTCAGCTCCTGGAGCAGCACCGCCGGAACGGTAACTTCGCTGACTTCAGCCTCAACGAGCATTCTTGTTTCTTCGAATGGCACCGTGACCGGAACCTACACTACAACCCCAATCGGATACACCGTGACGTTTGACACCGCACCGACCTCCTGCTCGATAACGTTCAATGGAGTTTCCTACACGAATGGACAGCAGGCGACCAGCGTCACCGGGGGTTCCTACCCTCTCCAGGCCAACACGTGTACGGGTGAGACATTCAGCTCCTGGAGCAGCTCTGCCGGGACCGTCACCTCGACGACCTCGGCCTCTACGAGCATCACGGTCTCCGGCAGTGGCACCGTCACCGGCACGTACTCTGCGACGTCGAGCGGATACATTGTCACCTTCGACGTCGTCCCTTCGACGTGTTCCCTAACGTTCAATGGCAACCCGTACTCGAACGGAGGACAGGCAACCGGGGTCACACCGGGCAGCTACCCTCTCGACGCGGCCACATGTCCCGGGGAGACATTCACCTCGTGGAGCAGTACGGCCGGCATCGTCGCCTCCCTCAGTTCCTCCGCGACCAGTGTGACGGTCTCGGCCACCGGCACGATCACTGCCACCTTCACCGCCACGCCGCCGGCGACGTATCTCATCACCTTCGTAGAGACGGGACTCCCTTCCGGAACCAGCTGGACGGTCACGCTGGCTGGGACACCCCTTACCGAGTCGACCGCAACCATCGCGACTTCGAGGGCGGATGGCACCTACGCCTTCAGTGTCGGAACGGTTGCGGGCTATACCGCGAACGTGACTTCGAGTTCCGTGATTGTTTCGGGAGCCGACAAGGAGGTAGAGATCGGTTTCACCGCCCAGTCAAGCACGGCACCCAGTTCGACTGGCCCCGGTGGGCTTTCCACTACGGAACTCGCGTTGATCGTCGGCCTCATCGTGGCCGCGCTCTTGGTCCTCTTCTTTTTCATCGCGGCCCGACCGCACCGGTACCCCATCGTATTTTCGGCGAAGGGACTCCCCGAGGGGACCTCCTGGTCTGTGAAGCTCAACGGCAAGCCGCAGTCCTCCACCGACACGACGATCGAGTTCCGGGTCGCGGACGGCACCCACGCCTTCGAGGTCGGGCCCGTCAAAGGTTACACCGCCAGCCCGTCGTCGGGGACGGTTGAAGTGAAGAAAGATCGACGGTTGGTGCCGGTGGCGTTCTCTCGCCTCCCACCCACGCCGTAGGCTAAGCCGGGCGGCAGGTTCGCTCCGCTCCCCCAACCTCCTCCCAAAGGGCGGCGATGTGGCGAGCAGCGTTGTCGGCTCTCCGCCCCGGTGGACTCAGTCGAGCTCGAGGCTCGGCTTCTGGAACTCGAGGGGCACCCCTTGAGACAGCCACGCCATCCACGCCGCGAGGATGCTGGACCGACCGCATCGGCGTCTGGAACACGGCGATCCAGACCGCACAGGACGCTCCGCTCGAGCACGTTGTCCCTTTCACATTCGACGGGGCGTTCTCGGCCGACCACTTCGTCGCCAATCGCCTCTAGCGGGAAGGGACGGCGAGCCCAGTCGACGGCGTCTTCCGGTCCCTGTTGTCCCCGGACGCTTGAGACTAGGTGGAATCTACTCTGCCAAGACTCGGACGGACCGGTCAACTACGGGGAGGACGTCGGTTCAAGTCCGACTGGGCCGACTTACTAGGCTGACGGAGGCCGGCGCAACGTCGTTCACAGTCGACACGGAATCCGCAAGTGGCGATCCTGCCATCCGAGAGCGGAACGAGTTAGCCGGTCGCTTGAGACTCCCAGGGGAGGTCCACATGGACAGACTCTCGCAGGGCCAGCCAACGGTCAAAACTCAACGTCTCGTGAGCGAGCCGCACCCAGTCCTTGGTCCGGGGATTCTCGGCCGTCGTCTGCAGCCCCGAAAAGAGCACGTTCAGCTCCTCCTGGTTCATGGCCGGCAGCGTCCATCGCATCCACGTCTCAAACAGGGAGAGGGGGAGGCTGTCGTAGAACACGCGGCGCATCGCGCGGATCTCCGGATCGCTGAACCACTCCCACATGACGGGTACGAGGAGAGTCTCCTCATTGTTCAAGTGGGAGAGGTACAGGGTCACCAGGTCGTTGGCTTCCTCGATCAGCCGGCCCCCGACCTCGATACGACGTTCGGGCTCGGTGATCTTCAGGAGTTCATCGCACGTCTTCGAGAACTCGAGGATGCGTCGCGCCACGACCCCGTGCTCTTTCATCACCGTATCCACGGCGTCGGCGTCGTGAGCTCGGATGTGCGAGAATATGTCCTTCTCCTCATGGTGGGCGTGCGCGGTGAGCAGACAGAGAATGCAATTCGAAAGCGAGTCTCCGAGATTGCGTTTCAGTCGGGCGACGACGATGTTCGACTGAGTCACGTCGACAAAGCTCTGGGTTTGCAACTCGCTTCCCAGCTGGTAGAGCATCAAGCGGATGCCCTTGTGAATGGGCCGGAACAGATTTTCGCGTTCGCTCATGCCAAGGAAGGGAGTTGCCACAGTATCCCCGGGCGGAGTATTTATACTGCGCCCGAACGCGGGTGCGCTTGCAAGGGGAATTCGGGATGGACCCACCTACCTTACCTCATGGTCCTCGGTTCGACTATCGAGGGAGAGGGTTTGGACCGTTTCGTCCGGAGCACGTTAACCGCGGGTTCTTGGACGGCCCGCGAGCCGCGGCACGGGCCGCGACCCCGGTACAATTGGGACACCGGTTGTCGGGTTCCGGCCGGCGGTCTAATAGGGTCGAGGGCATCTCCAAAACCCGGTGACCCCGGACGATGGGACGCCTCCACCATTCGAGCCATACCGTGCCAAGGTAATCGAGCGAATCCCAAATCCCGGCCCGGCCGAACGGGAAGCGGCGCTCGTGCGGGCACATTTCAACCTGTTCCAACTCCGGTCCGATGAGATTCGGGTCGATCTACTGACCGATTCGGGCACGGGTGCGATGAGCGACCGCCAGTGGGCGGCCCTCATGGTGGGCGATGAGTCCTACGCTGGAAGTCGGAACTTCGCCCATTTCGAGGCCGTTGTGAAGGACCTCACGGGGTTCCCCTACATCCTACCCGCACACCAGGGACGAGCCGCCGAGAATCTGCTGTTCTCGACCCTGTGCCGGCCCGGATCCGTGATCCCCAACAACATGCACTTCGATACGACCCAGGCACACGTCCTCCACAACGGGGGCCGTCCGGTAAACCTGGCCATCGCAGAGGCCTATGACCCGGAAAGTGACATGCCCTTCAAAGGGAACGTCGACGTCGGTGCCCTGGAGACGCTCCTGAACATGGAGGGACCCGAACGGGTCCCCCTCGTGATGGTTACGATCACCAACAATACGGGAGGAGGACAGCCGGTCTCCCTCGCGAACTTCCGAGAAGTCGCCCGGATCGTCCGGGCCCACCAGATTCCCCTCTACCTAGATATGTGCCGGTGGGCCGAGAACGCCTACTTTGTGCGGGAGCGGGAACCTGGGATGCGCGCCCACTCGATCCCGGAGATCGGCCGCGCGTTCTTCAGCCTCGCCGATGGGGCCACCATGAGCGCCAAGAAGGACGGACTGGTCAACATCGGAGGGTTCGTCGCGACCCGGGACCCCTCGGTCGCAGAGCGGCTCAACGAGGCGCAGATCCTCTTCGAGGGATTCACGACGTACGGGGGCTTGGCTCGGCGCGACCTCGAGGCAATGGCGGTCGGACTTCAAGAGGCGACCGACCTCGAGTACCTCCAACACCGGATCGCCCAGGTTCGGTACCTGGCTGAGCTGCTGACAAAACGCGGGGTTCCCTTGTTCAAACCGATTGGCGGGCATGCGGTCTACCTTGACGTGCGGCGTTTCCTATCCCACCTCTCTCTCGAAGAGCTGCCCGGACAGGCCTTGGTCGTCGAGATCTACCGGGAGGGAGCCATCCGCTCGGTCGAGGTCGGCTCCCTGATGTTCGGCAACCAGGAAGGGACCGGCCGTTCGCTCGAACTCGTCCGCCTGGCAATACCTCGCCGGGTCTACTCGGCAGCCCAGCTTGCGTATGTCGCCGACTGCGTGGGCCGGGTGTATGCGCGTCGACGTGAGATCCAGGGCATGCAGTACACCCACCGACCCGAGCGGCTACCTCACTTCACGGCGCGTTTCGCTCCCGCGATGGCCCCCGCGACAGCGCCCCCAGTGCGATCGAGTTAGCGCGACGCCTCGGACCGCCGCACGGGTCGGGGACGACCGCTCGAGTGGCGGATCCGTGTCCGCTCCCGGTTTCTAGGTAAGAGGCTCGAGCGGGCGCTGCCCGGGTTGGTTACCGAGGATTCCCACCGAATCCGAGCTGGTCGAGGGTCCTCCGGGGGCGGTTCTCCTCCGACGCGCAGAGGTGCCCACTCCTCGAAGCAAGCCCGCGACCGGCGGGGCCGCACGAACCGCGACGTAAAGCACGAAGGCGATGGTGACAATGAAGAAGCTCGCGGGAGGGGCCTCGTAGAAGGCGATGATGAGCCCGGCCCACGTGGCGAAGACGGCCACGAGGATCGCGACCAGGACGGCATATGCCGGTCGACGAGTGAGCCGCACCGCGATGGCCGCGGGCGTCACCATCAGGGCGAAAATGAGCAGCACGCCGATGATCTGGACCGCGATCGAGATCGTGACCGCGAGCAACAGCATGAAGGCGAGTCCCAACCCCAGCATCGGGAGGCCCTTGGCCTCGGCCACGTCCTCGTCCAGTGAGGCGAATAGGAGCGGCCGATAGATCAGCGCGGTAGCGATGAGGATTACCGCCGACGCCTCGGCCGTGAGAGCGACCTGGCTGGAGCTGATGCCGAGGACCTCGCCGAACAGGATCGAGTAGACTTCCGTGTCGTACCCCGTGTAGAGACTGATGAACAGCAACCCAATCCCGAGGGCGAACGCGAGGACGGTCCCGATCTCCACGTCGCGGTTGGCGGCGCGAGGGCCGAGAAGCGCGATACCAGTGCCCGTGGACATGGTGAATAGCAGCAGACCGTAGACCGGATTGACCCCAAACAGGACCGCGCCGGCCGCGCCGGAGAAGCCCGTGTGACCGAGGGCGTGGGTGGCGAACGCTGCGCGACGCAGTACGACGAGGTACCCGATGATCCCGGCGACCACGGCGATCATGGTGCCGGCGATGAATGCGTTCCGGAAGAAGCTGTACTGCCACATCACGCGGAAATCGGTGATGATGTTCCAGTCGAAGCTCATGGGTTCTCATCCCCGTGCCCTTCCTCGCCACCGACGATGACGATACGATTTCGCGAATCTCGGAGCACCTCGACCGGGACCCCGTAGAGCGCGGTCAGGCTTTCTGTAGTGAGGACGCTCTCCGGCGATCCCGTCGCGACCCTGCCGTTTGCGATGTAGATGACCTTGTCCAGACAATGG
>Ga0116218_1000985_pt1 | contig 18830 bp, 11 predicted proteins | sample Sb_taG_2_FD_88966 | JGI IMG/M metagenome (GOLD analysis project Ga0116218, IMG submission 88966) | Peat soil microbial communities from Weissenstadt, Germany - Sb_50d_5_LS metaG | ecosystem: Environmental > Terrestrial > Soil > Wetlands > Peat | place: Germany: Weissenstadt | collected 2010-09-21 | reverse complement strand
CAAGAACAGAATTGACATGCGGCAAGTAACCACAGGAGAGTAGAAAAATGTTCCCGCTTTTTCCCAAATCGATTCGCAACGGCAGAGCGCTGGCGGCGCTGGTGATGCTTCTCGCTCTGGTGCTGGCTTCACCGGTCTCCATGTACGGCAGTGACAAAGATAAGAAGAAGAGGGCCGGCGCCACTCAGCCGGCGGTCCCGAAAAAGATACAGTGGGATGTTTCCAAGCTGGTTTGGCCCCAACCACCCAACATCGCGCGCGTCAAATACTTGGACTACTACGCGGGCATGAAGATCGACTACACTCCGCCCTCAACCACCAAGAAGAAGCAGAGCTGGATGGACCGCGTCGCCGGCACGAAGCAGGAAGATAACACCGATAAGCTTAAGACTTATCCCTGGCAGATGCTTGGACCCTACGGCATTGCCATCGACTCCAAGGGCTTTGTGTATGTGGCCGATCAAAAAGTCGGAGCCATCTTCATCTTCAACACGGAGATCCACGACGCAACGCTTATTAAAAACGGCGTGGACGCGAATTTTGCCTGGATCAACGGCCTCGCCATCGACGACAGCGACCGTATTTTTGTCTCCGACGGCAAGTTGCATCGGGTGCTGGTCTTCAACCCCAAACACGTAGTCGAGGGCCAGATCTCCCAGGGATTGGTCGATCCGGTGGGACTGGCGATCGACAACGAGAACCGGTTTCTCTATGTCGTCGATACCCAGCAGGACCAAGTCATCGTGTATGACGCGGATGACCTGAGAGAGCTGCGTCGCATTGGAACCGGCGGCAAGAATCACTTTCTCACCACGCCCGGCGACTTCGGTGCGCCCTCGAATGTGGCTGTGGACAAAGACGGCAACGTTTACGTAACCGACACGATGAATAACCGCGTCGAAATCTTTGATGCGGAAGGCACTTTCATCAGCGAGTTCGGCAAGCACGGCGATGGTCCGGGATACTTCGCTCGGCCCAAGGGCATCGCGGTGGATAGCGACGGGCACATCTGGGTGGCCGATTCGTTCACCGACCGGCTGCAGGTGTTCAACCGGGAAGGGCAATTGCTTACCTATCTGGGCGGACACGGAACCTATCCCGGCCAGTTCGGAGAGGTTATGGGCGTCGCCATTGACAAACAGAATCGCGTGTTTACCACTGAACAATACCCGGGCGGCAAAATGCAGATGTTCCGCTACGTAACCGACGAGGAGGCGGCCGCTGAAAAGACGAAGCGCGAGGCGGAATTGAAGGCGGCGGCCGATGCGCGGAGGGGAGTGTCGTCCGACACTGCCCAGAAACCGGATGACGCGACAACGGCTAAACCGGACGCGGCGGCGCCAGGACAGAAACCAACAGATGCGCCCGCGCAGAAAACCGCCACAACACCCCCGAGCTAGAAGCTATAACTTCCAATGGAGAGCCGGGCGTCCCCGCCCGGCCTTCGACTACCCAAGGTGATCCCCATCTCCATCTGTCGAAGGCTATTACTGACCCGTGCGTCACAGAAATGAGGTTAACTACCCGCAGTCGGGAGACTTTACGTGGAATTGCGCTTCGGGACTGTTGCAAAACGCCACAATAGCCAGCCATTGGTGGCGTTGGGTCGTAATGGTTACGTGGGTTTTTTCACCAAACCACTGTGCCAGAAAGCTCACTAGCACTGAGTCTAAGCCGTTCGGGAAGCCGGGTCTCTACGGCAATGTTCTAGTAAGTCTATCGTTATCAATCGTTTACAATCTACCACAGCGACCACGCAGTCCTTGGGCGCTACGGCGACTCTCGTGCATTCTGTAGGTTGAGATTCGAGCACTCCACCCGTTAGGTGGGAATCGAGAGTTCCGGAAGACAGTAATAGAGAGCGGTAGAAAGTGAGTTTTACAACGCTTCATTATAAATCCTTAAGGAGAAACAAAATGAAAAAGACTCTATTAGTAACGCTGTTGGTTCTGGTTGCGGCATCCTTCGCCGCAGCACAGCTCCAACAGGCGACGAGCGACGTTCTCGGCGCTCACCTCAACTATGGTCGTGGTTGCGCAGCTTGTCACGCACCGCACAGCGGCGCGGCTGGCAACGGCGCCCTCAAGACAGCAGACGCCTCCACTGGTGACTCAATTTTGTGGGGCCAGGACGTAGGCAGTCTGTATAACCAAGTCATTGCTTTCGCTGGAAATACGCAAGAAACTCTGCCGGCCAGCATGCTGGCGGGTACCCCGGATGTGACCGGCCTTCTGACCTGCCTCAGCTGCCATGACGGCAACTATGCCCAGGGCGCAATGATGTTGAACCAGGTCGTTGAGACCCTGCCATCCACCTACGGAACCTTCCAGAAGCCTCCGACATTGCTGGGCAACAACGGCTACGATTCCAAAGGCGCCAACAGCTACCTAAGCGATCACCCGGTGGGCTTGAACGCTGTTGTTTCCTGCGGTGGCCAATGGAATTGGGATTGCAACGAGACCGCCGGCAAGATCTCGATGAACGGCCCGAACTCATCTAGGTTCGCGAACATCGATTACGGATGGTTCGTGTCGCTCAGCGCCTACAACAACACCGCTGTTGTTACTTGCACGACCTGCCACAACCAGCACCTCATGAACACCGTCGCCGTCACCTCCAAGAACGCTCCTGGACTGACGGCTGGCAACTACGCCACGATGTTCTTCGTCCGCGGCCCCTACAACCCCGCGAGCGGCACCGCTGGCTCCAACCAGACCGCGCAGTTCTGCCGCCAGTGTCACGGTGGAGAAGCCAACGAGTCGAACACCACCAATAACATCCCGACGACTTTCTAAGCTGTCGGCTGTTGCCACCAGGGGGAGAGAAAAAACTCTCCCCTATTTTTTTCGGGAATTTTCGAGTTAGGATGGCATTATGAAACACCAATTAGCAATCTTCACCCTGGTTCTGGCGGCGTTCTCGACGATGACGGCGACAGCTCAACAGATGGCGGTTTCGCACACGCCGACGGCCGCGGCGAAGCAGCAACCGTCAAATCCAGTACTTCAAGTTACAGACAAGCCCGTCGCTCGCGTGAACGGATCGGTATTGACCGATCGCGACTTGGTGCGTGAGATGTACACCTTGTTTCCGTACGCACGCCAGCACGGCGGTTCGGTGCCCGCGGAAATGGAACCCTCAATCCGTCGGGGCGCCATGCAAATGATCATCTTCGAGGAACTGGTATACCAGGAGGCGTTGCGCCGCCAGATGACAGTTCCGCCGGCGAAGCTGCAAACGGCCGAGGCCGACCTTCGCCATCAATTCAAGAGCCCGGAGGAGTACCGGCAATTCCTGAATGCGGAGTTTCATGGCTCCGAAAAGGCGTTACACGACAAAATCCGCCGCTCATTGCTGATTGACGCCGTGCTGAAAGCCGATGTGGAAAACAAGTCGACCGTTTCCCTGGCCGAGACCCAGGCTTACTATGACAAGAACCCTGCCCGTTTTGAGTATCCTGAGGCTTTTGCCTTTCAAACCATTTCTTTTCTGCCTCCGGACAAGCCCACCCCGGCGAACTTGAAAGAACAGCGCAAGCGCGCCGAGGAGGCGCTCAAGCAAGCCAAAGCGACCAAGGACTACGAACAATTCGGCATGTTGGCGGAAAAGATCTCGGAAGACGACTACCGGGTGATGATGGGAGATCACAAGAAAGTTGACCGGGCGAAACTCGCGCCCCAGGTAGTGCAAGCGCTGCTGGCCACAAAAGAGGGTCAGGTCACCGACATCATCCAGATGGACCAAGCCTTTACCATCATTCGGCTGAACCAGCACATTCCGGCTGGGAAAATGCAGTTCGCGGATGTGGAAGACTCGCTGCAAAAGGAACTGCAAAAGAAGAAGCTTGATGCCGTGCGGGCAGCCCTGGACAAGCGCCTGCGAAAGACGGCAAAGGTAGAAGAGCTATAAACCAGAGTTGTCGTGCCGCCGAAGCGAGGACCTGCCCATGGGGCGCTGCAGGCAAATGCATAGGTCCTTCGCTTCGCTCAGGATGACGACCCGATTCAGAGTTTTACCCGCCAACGGACTCCATGCGCCAAATGCCTTGTTAACTTGCTCTTAGCTGGGTTATATGGCTCAGGACCGAGTTCTTTGCTGCTCCCACAAATCCAATTATCTCCTTGCTGAACAATAGTTTAGCAGGATTCCAATTTTGGCTGGGAACGTGCACTTTCAGCAGGCAAGGGTGAAAAGATGGCTTGCGTTCTCCCGCAGTGGCGCGCAAGTGGGGAAGCCAGAAGGGGACAACCGGGAAGCAGAACTGTTGTCGAGACAGCGAGAAGCTGGTGCCAGGTGGCGGGTATTATCCGAAATTCGGGTTTGACGCTGGTGGGACTTCTCCTGCTGGTGTTGCCGGCGGCTGGACAACTTCAGCTTGGCGACTTCAGCTCGAGCCTGAACGGCACCGTCTCCACGGGATATAACGGGGATTATGGAAACCAGATCCCCTCCGCTCACAGCCTGGATTTCGGAGGCACGGGTACGCTGTCCGGCTTTTACTACAATCCCAACTTTCTCTCCTACACGGTTACGCCCTATCTGAATCAGGCGCGGGACAACTCGTCCTATCAATCCATTTCTAATGCCAGTGGCGTCAATTTTGAGAGCTCGATTTTCGGCGGAAGCCATTTCCCTGGATCCATCAGCTTTGCCAAGGCCTACAACAGCGAAGGCAACATCGGGATCCCGGGAGTGGCCAACTACACGACGCATGGCGACAGCGACACGTTCGGGCTCAGTTGGGCGGAAATGGTACCAGGCCTGCCTAGCCTCGCCGCCAACTTCCAGATGGGAAGCAACCAGTATTCGATATACGGTACGAACGATAACGGGAGCAGTGACTCTCATTCCTTTGGTCTCCGGTCGGGATATACGGTGAAGGGATTCAACCTGGGCGCCTACTTTACCGATGGAAGCTCGCACTCGGAGGTGCCGCAGATTCTTCAGAGCTCGTCGCAAACGGAGACCTCCACTGGAAGCAATCGTGGCTACGGATTTACCGTGGGACACAACCTTCCTTACAACGGGTCATTCTCCGGCAACTTCAACCGCTCCGATTTCAGCTCCGACTTTGACGGGAGCAGCTACACCGGCACAATCGACACTTACATCGCGAACGCGGGATTTCAACCTACCAACAAGCTCCACGTCGGAGTCAGCACCGACTATTCCGACAATTTTGCGGGAACCTTGTACCAGGCGATTGCGGGTGCGGGGGGGGTGCTTCCGCCACCGAATCTGGGTGAGGGAACTCACTCCTTCGAATTGTTGGGCAGTGCCAGCTATTCGATTCTGCCGAATCTGCAAACGCTCGGCTCCGCTGATTATCGCGAACAAACCTTTCTGGGCGAGAACTACGCAGCCACAACATACAGTGGCGGCATCAGCTATTCACGGGGATTGTTCGGCGGTAACTTTAACAGTGCGCTCTCCCTCAACGACAGCACGGTTAGCAATTCGAGTCAGAACAACCTCGGATTCACGGGCTCGGTCAACTACAACCGTCGATTCGAGGGGTGGGCGCTGGGAGGATCTTTCAACTATGCGCAGAGCGTGCAGACGCTGTTGGTCACATACATGGCCTCCCAGTACAACTACTCGGCGAATGTGCGGCGCCGTTGGAGAAAGTTCTCATGGAGCGCGGGCGCGGGCGCGGGCAGGACAGGCTTGACCGAGCAGGCAGGAACGACGAGCAGCAACGAGATTTTCAACACTTCCATTGTTTATTCGCGCTGGAGCCTCAGCGGTTCATATTCGAAATCAAGCGGCCAAGCCATCGCGAGCGGGGCCGGGTTGATCCCAACCCCAATACCGTCGCCAATCCTGAATTCCGATCTTATTCTTTATGGCGGCAAGAGTTATGGGTTTGGCTTGGGCGGCTCTCCAATGCGCAGGCTGACGGTAACCGCGAGCTTCGCGAAGGCGATTACCAACACCAATTTAGAAGGGACCTTGTCCTCGAACAACACGTCGCAGATCAACACGCTTTTTCAGTATCAATTCCGTAAAATGTACCTGACGGGCGGATACAGCAGGCTGGTGCAGGGCTTCAGCGCGTCCGGGACACCCCCAGAGAATGTATCATCGTTCTATATCGGGGTATCCAGATGGTTCAACTTCTTCTAGCCAGTGCTGACCGTAGGAAGCGGGAATAAGATGCCGATGCGGCGCGCGCGCAAGCTGAGTTCGGTCACCATTGTGCGTCGGCTGATTCTGCCGCTACTAATTCTGCTTCTTGCGATTCCGGGCTGGGCCTCGCGGAAGACCCCGAAGAGCGATCCCAACGACCCGGGACCTCCGGAACTCGAGCTGTTGGGAGGCCGCAAGCTGACCTACGAACGCACCTTCGGCTCCGAACGCGAGGTGAAGCCGAAACGCGGCTTCTGGAACCGGTTGGTCGACTTCGTAGCCGGTGAGCCCGACTTCCGCAATCTCGTCCGGCCCTACAGCATTGCGGTCGATTCCCACGGGCGCATTATCGTCACCGATCCTGGCGCCGGCGGCGTTCACATTTTCGATTTCGCGCAACAGAAGTACAAATTTGTCGAGCGCCGGGATAAAGGAAAAGACCCCATGCTGGGCCCGCAGTGCGTCGCGGTCGATGCCCGGGACAACATCTACGTGACGGATTCGGAGACCGGCAAGATCTTCGTGTTCAACTCCAGCGGAAAGTATGAGCGGGTGATCGGCAGCATAAAGGGCGGGGAAGGCTATTTCAAGCGTCCCACCGGAATCGCCGTAGACTCCGCGGCGCAACGGATCTACGTGACCGATACCCTGCGCGACCAAATTTTCATGATGGACATGCAGGGGAGCATCCTGCACACCATCGGAAAACGGGGCGACGGCGACGCTGAATTCAACTTCCCGACCGAGTTACGACTGGACGGACAAGACCTCGTCGCCGTGGACACAATGAATTTCCGCATCCAGGTGCTGGGGCGCGATGGAGCCTTCCGCTACGCCGTAGGAAAGATCGGCGACAGCAATGGGGACATGTTTCGGCCAAAAGGGATCGGGGTCGACTCCGAGGGTGATTTGTATGTCGTGGACGGTTTGTGGGGAGTGGTGCAGGTATTTAATCGCCAGGGCGAACTGCTCTATTACTTCGGCAAAAGAGGCACGCACGCGGGAGAGTTTCAGTTGCCGACGGGGATGTTCATCGACCACGATGACCGGATTTTCGTGGTGGACTCCTATAACCGCCGAATTCAGGTATTTCATTATTTCGGGTTGAAGAAGTCGGCCAAGGAAGGAATGTAATGAGGGCTAGGTTCTTGTATGTGTGCCTGATGACTGTGTTGACCGGAGGAACCCTCCTGGCTCAGTTCACCGGCGACGTCATCGGCTCGCACGATCTTGGTCCAGGAAGCAAGTCTCCCATCACCGGCGCTCGCCCCGATTTCTGCATGTATTGCCACCAACCTCACTTTGGCCTCGGAGGCCGCATACCTCTGTGGAACCAGAAACTCACTGTACAGAGCTACAGTCTGTACACCAGCGATACGGAGAAGAATCGCGGCACTCAGCCACTGATGGGAGCGGACAGCAATCTCTGCCTCTCCTGTCACGACGGGACGGTGGCGCCAGGAACCACGGTGGTCTACGGCCAGGTCACGATGCACGGGGAGATGTACGGCTACGACGTGTTTGGCCGTGATCTGCAACCGTCGCACCCCATTGCCTTCGCTTTACCCTTGAAAGACAACATCGATCTGATTGCATCGTTAGCCTCGAAAGGAATAACCGGAGACCCGACCAGGTCCATCCGCCTCATCAATGGCAACATTGAGTGCACGTCGTGTCATAACGCTCATGTACAGGCAAAGGATTTGATCTCACAGAATTTTCTGGTCCGCGACAGTTCGAACGGCCAGATGTGCCTCGCATGCCACGACCCGACCCGGCAAATGGCCGGCAAGGTAAACCCGCTTGCCGATTGGGCCACAAGCGCCCATGCGCTCGTGCAGAACAAGCTTACTCCCCAGGCGAATGTGGGTAGTTACGCGACAGTGGCGCAGGATGCATGCATTGCCTGCCACGCGCCACACAATGCCCAGGGTCCAGCGCGCCTGCTTCGCGGCCCCAATGAGCAGGATTGCATCGCCTGCCACAATGGGGGGACGAATATCTCGCCCGCACCGCCCGACGTCTTCGCCGAGTATGCTACTCCCAAGGTTGGGCATCCTTTCCCGACAACCACGAATCCGCATGACGCTAGCGAGGCTGTGCTGCTGAACAACAACCGGCATGCAACCTGTGTGGATTGCCACAACGGGCATTCATCGGCGCAAGTGGGAACGTTTCCCCCGCCTGCTCTGATCCGCATTTCTCAGAAGGACGTTACCGGAATCAGCGCCACCGACGGAATTACCGTGGTTGACCCCGCGATCAATCAATATGAGAACTGCTTCCGATGTCACGGAAGCAGCGCTGGAAAAGCGATCCGGCCGATCTACGGATACCTTCCGGCGCGTGCGGCTTCCGCTGGGGATCCGTTGAACATCATTCCGCAGTTCAGTGTTAACTCCACCTCGAGCCATCCTGTTACCCACGTCAGCAGCAGTTCCCTGCCGCAGCCTAGCCTGCTGAGTAATATGCTGAATCTCAATGGCATATCGCAAGGGCGTGTTATGGGAACGCAGATCTTCTGCACCGACTGCCACAACAGTGACGACAATCGCGAGTTCGGAGGTGCAGGCCCGAACGGTCCTCATGGTTCCAAGTGGACCCACATTCTGGAACGCCGCTACGAATTCAGCCAGGCGATTGCGCCGGGCCAGCTGATCACGAATTTATTTCGCAACCCCGATCTCAGCGTGAACGGGCCTTACGCGATGTGCGGCAAATGTCACAGTCTGACCAATATCGTGTCGAACGCCAGCTTCACCCAGCACCAGTACCATATCAACGCCGGCTTCACCTGTTCGACGTGTCACACCGCACACGGCATTGGAGGCGTCGATCCAAATATCAGCGGCCAGCGGTTAGTGAACTTTGATGTAAACGTGGTTGCCCAAAACGGAGCCGCACCTATCATCTACAACCGCGCGACCAATACCTGCGTGCTGGCATGTCACCAGACCGCGCATAACCCGAACGGCTCCGTCTCGGCTCTCAGTTCGCGTCCAATTGTGGGAAGTCCCATAAAGAAGTAGGAAGCCGTTGTGAAGTAACATCACTGTCATGGGAGACAACTTGCTTGCCGAGCCTGGGGTGGGAAACCCTCGGGACAGCCGGGAAGATACGAACGCTTCGCCGAGTGAACTGACTGCCACGCATGATGAGGCAGCGAATCCAGCGCAAAACTGGTGGAAGATCGGAGACATAGCGGTCCTGCTCGTCTGGGTGTGTGTCACTAACTTCACTATTCACTACCACGAAAAATGGGCCGACGAAGCACAGGCGTGGCTCATTGCCCGTGATCTCGATCTGCGTGCCATCTGGTTTCACGAACTGCGTTACGAAGGATCTCCTGGCCTGTGGCACACCATCCTGTGGGTAGCACAGCACGTGTTCCACGCCAAATACGGCACGATCTCATACCTGGGGGTTTCCTGCGCACTCGCGGGCGTCGTTGCGTTGCTCTTCATTACTCCCTTTCCACGCCCGATCCGCTGGCTGATGGCGCTTAGCTATTTCTTCATTTATCAGTATGCTGTCATCGCACGGTCCTACGTGTTGTTTCCGCTGTTCTGCCTGGTTGCTGCCCGGCAATTCCGGGATCTGAAGCGTCCTCAGCTCTTCGCGCTTACGCTGCTTCCTCTGGCCAATCTGACGGCTCACGGCAGTCTTATGGCTTTCGGCCTAGCTTTGACATATGCATTTCGATTCGCGAAGCAGTGGTCTCAACATGACGACAAAACGCGGAAATGGTTTTTGATCTCGGCGGCCGGCCTCACTGTAATGTATCTGTTCCTTCTTCTTATTCTGTTCCCGCCCGCGGACGTCGAGGCAACGCATCAGGGCGGGTTTAGCGCATCCGCAATCGCATTCCGGTCATTCGAATGCATCAGCGGGGCGCTCGTCGACAATAAATGGCTGTCGCTGGCGGTTCTCTGCATCTTCGGGGCGTGGTGTTTTCTGCGACGAGCGCTGACCTCCTTTCTGCTGCCCGTAGCGCTCATGGTGGGACTGTATGTTTATGCCAACGGTTGGCCGCATCAACAAGGTACGATCTTCCTGGCAATCATTACCGGACTCGCGATCGCCTGGCCGAGCGAGAATGAGCGCCGCCGTTTTGACAGCATCGGTTTGTGGAGCTACAGGGTCGTGGTTGCAACCCTGGCGATGACGCTGTGCTATCAGGTCTATGTAGCTTCCATCACCATCCGCAATGAGGTACGGCTGCCCTATTCGGGGGCCGAGGACATGGCAAGGTATCTGGCACCCTTGGTGAAGCAGGGCAAAGTCATCTGTGGCTATCAGTACGGAATGGTCGGTATCAATGCCTACTTTGACCACAACATCTTTGCCAACCTGCAGCGCGCCTACTATCATCACTCAACGTCGGAATTCGATCCGGGAACGATCTTCCACCAGATACGCGCTTCCGGGGCAGACTACATCGTGCTCCAATGGTTGGATTCCCTGGACGAGAGTAATTTTAGGCAAGGACTGCAAGTTCCGATGGCGAGGTGGGGCTACTCGCTCGACCATGTGTCCGATGGGTACATGCTGACAAAAACTGGTTATACCTACCGTCAGATCTACCTCGCCTTTAGGAAGAATCCGTCCGGCGACGGTCAGGCACGATCGCAATTTGATCCCGATATGTGACCTGCGGGCGACAGAGCATAACCCGACCTAACTGGAGATCGTCCGCGCCTGCAAGAAGAAGCTCAGAATTGCGCCGAATTCCATGCGAAATTATACGGTGATCGATACGTTGGGGATCCTCAGGACATGCCTCGCTCTTTTCCCCTTCGTTTTCGCCCCAGGGTATGTAGCGGGATGGGCACTCGACCTCTTTGAGTTTCGCCAGCGTCGTCCGATTCTGCGGCGGATTCTCGCAGTCCCACTCACCATCGCCATCTGCCCGATGCTTTCGTATCTGCTTGCGCGGTTTCTGAAGCCAGCGCTCTGGGCATTCTATATCGGTGTGTTCGCCGCCTGTGCGCTGCTTCTTGTAAAAGACGCTCGGCAAGCGATGCTCCGGTCAGGTTCACGATACATATTTTCAAAATACATCTGGCTCGCTCTGGGCGTGATAGCTCTGTGGGTTATGGTGTCCATTGGGTCGACGGTAGATCTGCAGATCGGGGACAAGCTCTATCCACCAATTGTCGCTTACGATCATTCCCTACGTACCGCCTTGACGGCTGCCATCGCCCGCCATGTCCCGCCGGACAACCCCTTCTTTGCCAATGCGGGCGCGCCTCTGCGCTATCACTACTTGTGGTTGCTGTTTTGCAGCCTGCCCATGAGGGTGTCCAGCTTGTCACCGCGATACGTGGTGTATTCCGGAGTCGTCTGGTGCGGAGTCGGCCTTATTTGCGTGATCGCGCTCGGCCTCAAGTTCATGCTGCGAGTCCAAACCGGCATCGAGCGAAAGACTTTGCTCGCGGTTGGCCTGATCTCGGTCGCGGGCCTGGACATTTTGCCGACCGTCTTCCTCGGGGTTGTGGAACGGATGTGGGGTCACATGGCGTGGTGGAACGAAGTACAGATCACCCCTTGGATTGACTCTATGCTGTGGGTGCCGCACCACGTCGGCGCGTTGATCGCGTGTTTCATCGCATTTTTGCTGCTGCGACACCAGGCCGATGTCCATCGCAAGTGGGCCACCGGGCCTGTCATCGTGGCGGGTATGGCCTTTGCCAGCGCAGCGGGCATGTCGGTTTACGTCACGTTCACGTTTGTAGTTGCTGTCGCCCTTTGGCTTCTGGTGTTGATAGCGCGGAATGGCTGGCTAGAACTAGCGATGTTTGTGGGCGCGGGTGCGGTGGCGCTTCTCTGGGCAACATCCTTCCTTGCTGGCCTGCGCGGTCCCGGCAGCGGCGCCGCTTTTGTGGAATTCGCGTTGCGCCCCTTTCCACTCGGGGTCCTTCTCGCCCGGCAAGTCGGCATCAAACTCGACACGCAATCCGCGATGACCGTCGCCAACGCGATCTTCCTACCCATCAACTATGCGCTTGAACTCGGATTCTTTCTTGCGGCTGGCGTTATACGGCTCCGGCAGCTTGCGCGTGGCAGGGTTGAGGCCAGCATCAATGAAGCTGCTGCATGGACACTGGTCATAACTAGTCTGCTGATCGGCACATTTCTGCGTTCGAGTACCATCACCAATAATGACTTAGGATGGAGATGCTTCCTTCCCGCACAACTGATCCTGCTGTTATGGGGGGCAACGATCGTTCATGATTGGTGGTTTCACGGCGCCGCGCCACAACCTGCGCCGAGGTTGTGGGCTCGCGGGGCACTCGCGACACTGTTGATTCTAGGCATATTCGGAACTGCATATGAGGTGTTCATGTTGCGCATGTTTCCGGTCCTTTTGGATCGTGGGGCAATTACGGGACGAAGCTTGGTGGCTCCGGGTCGGCAGCTCGGCAAACGAACATATGCGCTGCGTTCAGCCTACGAGGTTCTCGACGAGCAACTGCCTTCTTCGGCGGTTGTGCAGAGCAATCCCTACACGGCGGATCCCATCCTACACATGCTGTATTCCGGCCATGACGCCGCCGCCGGTAATGGCGAATGCGGGGTAACCTTTGGCGGTGACCCTGGACTCTGCGCGCTGCGTCTGCAGAAGCTCGCCGGTCTATTCGAGTTTCGGGATGGCAGCTATTTAGACCCTACGTGCCAGGAGTATGGCATCGATGCCATCCTAGTAGAGGATTCGGACCGCGTATGGCGGGAGCCGTCATCTTGGGTTTGGAGCCGGCACCCGGTAGTCGCCAACGATTATGTCAGGGCATTTCGCTGTGGCCCGACGCACCAACCCTAGCGCTTCACAAATAGTGCCGCCAGTTGATCCTGGTAGATCAAAGCGAACCGGGGATCGGACATCAGCACGCCGGCCAGTCGCTGGCTCTTCTGCAATAGGACCACGCCCGCTTCATTCAAGTATGGATCGGTAGCATACGACTCACCGGCGTTGTCAGTCTCAAAGAAAAGGCGATCGAGGTCATCGCCATACAAGTCGTTGCGGCCATCGATCGCCACTGGGTAGTCCGGCATATACCATGTAAGGAAGCCGCCCCAGTCGAGCGTGTTATAAAGAGGCCCCGGAGCAGGATGCTGCCGTAGATAATTCAACGCATTCACCGGATACATGCTGCTGATGGCTCGGTCTATCCCGCGCTGATTAAAGTCAGCGTTGCCGGCAACCAGTACCAGCGCCAAAGCAACCAAGGCAGCCAGTCCCGATTTTTCAAGCCAGGTTTCGCCTCTGCACCATTCCGTCTCCGGGGCGGGAAAATCCGCGATGCACCCCGCCGCCACGATGCAGATGAACCAGGAATCGCGCATGGTGCGGAAGGCAACCACGCTGGCTACAATCAGCAGGGCCAGCTTGAAGAGATCGATTCTCTTCTTCCATCCAAGAGCGAAAAATCCGGCGCCGGTCAGCAGCAGTTGTACGTAATGGCTGTAGTCGCGGAAGTTGATGGCCCGCAACTCCTGAATCATGACATAAGGCACCCGCGCCCTGGAGTATTCGGAAATCACCCTGTACAAGTGATACGAATATGGCCCAATGCAAGTGGCAACCACACAGCCGGCAAAAATGGCTCCGAGGGTTGCAGTCGGCAAAGTTGGCGGCAGCACGGAATTGGCCGTAATTCCGAGGCGACGCGTCACCAGCTGCAACAGGTCCACACCAAACAGCAAACCCACGAGAAACAGTCCATAGAGAAACTGTATGTGCAGATTTGCCCACAAGACAAACAGCGGCGGCAGCCAATAAAGCAGTTGCACGCGGCTGCTGCGATTCGCTTCCAATATGAGCGTCAGCGTGACGGTGAACAGTACCATCGAAAAGAACACCGGCCTCGGCATCAGGTTATACAGGAATGCCGAGCAGGTGACCGCGGCCAGTGCGCAGGCCCACCAGAATCGGCCGGAAAGACGCAATGCCATCCAATAGATGCTGTAGGCGACGGCCAAGGTCAGCAACACTCCGTAGATCCCTATGCCCACTAGGCCAAACCATCGATAAGCGCGGGAGAGCAGTACCTCATACCCCCAACTGTAGGCCACCCAGGGCCGATCGGCGGCGGTGCGCGAGAGGATACCGGTGTGAGGAACCGCATAGTGCTCGACGATCCAGTCGCCCACTTTCAGATGCCACCAGATGTCCAGATCAAGAACGCAGAACTTCAAGTACAAGGCACGAGCTGCCACGGCAGTCAGCAACCCGGCTAGGACGAGCAACTGGAGAGGTCGTCGCTGCAATAGTCCGCGCAACTCCTGCGCAACGCTCATGTTCTAGACTTTCTCACAACAATGGGGAGTGGCCTAATTCGGTGTCGCCGAGTAAGTAAGCTGTGAGCCGCGCGCTGCGGGTCAAGTGGTTTGCTCGCACCTCTTGGCCCGCAGCTCAGCAACATCATTGCGTTACTGTCAACCCTGCAATGGTGATCGTTACCGGGTTGGGCTGTGCTGAAGTCGTTCCTTGAACCTTGACGTTGTAAGTTCCAAGTTCTGGATTCGGTGGGTGCGAATTCGAGCTTCCTCCGCCGCAAGCATTCAGCAGAATCAGAAGAACGCAGAGCCCAGCCAGCCACAGCCAACGCTGCTGCTTATTTCGCTGTCCATTTCGACGTCCCGCGCCGACAAACAGAATACCCGCCAGCGGCACGAAAGCTACAAAGGCGAAGTAGAGCTGCGGCCGCATCCCGCCTGGTTTCTCCAGGGATGCCGAACCTGTGGGAACGGTGACGGTCAGCGTAAACGGTACCGCTTGTGGCCCCGGCGTAATCGTGGTTATTGGGGAGCCTGACGGCGAAGAGAAGCCGCAGGAAGCATTTAGCGGCAATGTACTTTGCGAACAGGAGAGCGTGATCGGCTGGCCCGGAGCCCCCGTGTTTGCATTTAGCAGAAGTGAATAGGTCGCCGATCCACCTGGAGTCGTGGTTTGCGGCGCAGGCGCGGCAGCGGAGGGATTGGTAACGATGGTGACGGACTCGGCTCCAATGGCGCTCGAAAGCACCTGCGAAATCGCCTCGATAACGACACTCGGATTCGGTGTTGGCACAGTCGTCGGAGCGGTATAGTTGCCGGAGTTGTCGATGGTTCCAACCGTCGCGTTGCCGCCGGTTACTTTGTTCACTTGCCAGGTCACGGTGGTGTTGGATGTCCCTGTGACAGTTGCGATGAAAACTTGCGTGGTGGATGTGTAAACGTCGCTGACGGGCGGGTTGGTAGTGACCGTTACACTCACCGCCTCGCCGGCAGGGACAATCGTAGCCTGGGCCAATCCGGAGGTCGTGCCATCAGCAGCCGAGATGGCGGTTATCGTGACCGTGGCGGGCGATGGGATGTTCGCTGGCGCCTGAAATAGTCCTGTGGATGAAATCGAACCGGTTGTGGACAGATTACCGCCCAGCACTCCATTCACATACCAGGTCACGCTCGTGTTGCTGCTTCCGGTCACGGTTGCGGTGAATTGTTGCTGCGTGCTGACTGCTACGTTCGTTGAAACTGGAGCCACTGTGACAAAGATCGCTGGCGTCAGTTCGCGAATGCGTGCGTTGTCCGTGTCGGCGATAAACAGGTTGCCGGCTGCGTTGCCAAACAACCCTGAGGGAAAGTTGAGTTCCGCATTCGTGGACTGATTTCCATCGCCGGAGAAACCTTGCGTATTGTTTCCAGCGACCGTCTGAATGAACCCAGTGGATGCCACGACCTCGCGAATCACGAAGTTTTCCGTATCTGCGATGAAAATATCTCCGGAAGAGTCGACGAACACACCGAAGGGAGTATCCAATAGAGCGCTCGTTGCCGCTGCGCCGTCGCCGGAGTAGCCGCGTGCGCCAGTCCCGGCCACGGTTGCAATGTAGCCAGGCGCAATTGGAACGCCCGCGATCGTAACCGCCGGGTTGTTGGGGTTCGCGACCACGCGGATGCGATTGTCGCCGGTATCGGCGATGTAGATGTTTTCCGAAGGATCCACAACGACGCCGAGAGGAAGGCCCAGTTGCGCGCTCGTGGCAGTCGCTCCATCACCACACAACGTCACACCCAGGGGAGTACACTGCGCATAATTCCCAGCCACCGTTGTAATGATGCCGCTCGATGCCGCTACTTCGCGAATTACGTAGTCGTCCGTGTCCGCAATGAAAATATTTTCCGCACTGTCTACGAAGACGCCGTAGGGATTGGCGAGTTCCGCACTCGTGGCGAGCCCGCCATCACCGCATGCCGTAGCGACGCCCGAACAGAGAGTGCCAGCGCCAGCTACGGTGGCAATGGTGTTTGGCTGGATCGTCACCCCCGCGACCGTGATCGCAGTAGTCTGCGTGTTCACCACGCGGATGCTGTTGTTCTGAGTATCCGCGATGAAAATGTTGCCCGAACCGTCAAGGAATACCCCGCTTGGCGAGCAAAGTTGTGCGCTGGTTGGCGACCCGCCGTCGCCGGAGTAGTCGCAAAAAGCGTCGCCGACCGGCACGTAGTAGGACCCGGCCACAGTTTGAATGTCGCCCGGCTGGATCGTAACTCCGGCGATCGTGATGGACGCGGTACCCGTATTCACAACGCGAATCACCGAGTTGGACGTATCGGCGATGTAGAGGTTTCCCGCGCTGTCAAGCGCTACCGCGCCGGGACTATACAATTCCGCATCAAGAGAGGACCCGCCATCGCCCGAATAGGCCAGGGTGTTATTTCCGATGGTGGTCTGAATGGTGCCCGCCGTCACCTCGCGTATCACAAAGTTGTCCGTATCCGCGATGAAGATGTCTCCTGAACCATCCATAGATACAGCGTTGGGATAGTTCAGTTGCGCACTGATTGCCGGGCCACCATTGCCGGAGTAGCCCGCACCCAACGCGTTGTCTCCGGCCACGGTTTCAATGTTCCCACCGGGCACAAACTCGCGGACCACCAAATTATCCGTATCCGCAATGTAAATATTCTCTGAACTGTCCACGAATACTCCGGCTGGCAAACAGAGATATGCACTGATAGCCGGGTTGCCATCCCCGGAATACTGACAAAGGCCGGTCGTTTCGTAATCGTAGTAGGTCCCCGCCACGGTTTGAATGAAGCCGTTTGCGAACGTCACCTCGCGAATCACTGAGTTATTGGTATCCGCGATGAAGATGTTCCCCGACCCGTCGACGAAAACGCCTTCCGGTTCATCGATCTGCCCGATTGTGGCGAGCCCGTTGTCTCCAGCGTAGCCGCACGAGGGTTGCAGCGTAGGGTTGCCCGCAACGGTGGAAATATTGCCACCGCTCACCTTGCGAATTAGGCAGTTGTCTGTGTCCGCGATAAAGATATTTCCCGAACCATCCACAAACACGCCGTAAGGATCATAGAGCTGCGCGCTGGTCGCAGGTCCGCCATCGCCGGAGTAGCCTGGTTTGCCATTCCCCGCCACCGTCGTAATGTTGCCGGTCGTCGCTGAGACCTTGCGAATCACAGAATTCTCTGTGTCCGCGATGAAAATGTTTCCCGAGCCGTCCACGACCACGCCTTCAGGCCGATTGAGCGCCGCGCTCGTGGCGGGTCCGTTGTCACCGGAATAGCCGTAAGTGCCGTTCCCGGCCACGATTGCAATATCGCCCGGCTGGATCACGACCGTCGCAATCGTTATCGCCACGGTCCCCGTGTTCACCACAAAGATATGGCTCGAGTTGGAATCTGCAATGTAGATGTTACCTGCAGAGTCGCGCCCGATGCTTCCTGGATACCCGATGCTGGCACTGAGCGCGGTCAGATTATTCGGACCTCCGCCGGCAACTGTACTGATGGCATACTGGGCGAGCAAAACCTGAGGCGCGAATAATGTAAGTGCAAGGGCTACTGAAACCAATGTAGGTAATTTGGGGGAATGCATAATCACTTCGCCTCCTGGCCAGAAATCCGGTCCAGTCGGACCACCGCTTTGCTCTTTGTGTTGCCTGGGCCTGCCATCTGCAGGACGAATCGAGGCCGGAATCCCCTTTGCCATAACTGGTAGTCCGAACGCCGGAGGGTGAATTCCTGGGTTGTCTCGGCGGACGCGTGCGCGCCGAGCGTGACCGCACAGGCATGCGAACCTCCCTTATCAGGGTGGGAGAAATCCCAAAGCGTCATCCTCTGAATGGAGAGGTCCGACGGCCCGTGGTTCACCAGATGGATAAGTATCCGAATCTGTTCCTGGGAACCGAGATCCGTATTTTGCACGATCTTGTAGGAACCGGAAACTAGAGGAGCATTGCTGGCTGGTGCAAATGGGACCCCCAGTGCGAGCAATGCTGCGACCACAAGGCACCTCTTGCAGAGACGAAGAATGTTGTAGCTCATGTGAACCTACCGTCCTTCCCGAACGTCCTCGAAAGATGAATACCTCGGTTTTCGAGCACTTAGTCGACCGCCTGCGTTGGCATGCCGGTTGCCCATTGTGACCTCAGTCAAACTTGCGCCAGTTGCACAGGACCGGAGCGTTATCGTAGGGCAAGGCTGCGCGGAGTTCTTGCTCGGCAGCTGCCGCATCGTAGCGATGCAAGAGAAAGCCGTAATTGAGATGCAATAGCCGGTCCTGTGGGTTTTGCATGATGGCCCACTGATAGTCGGCGACGATCTCCCCATAATCGGTTGATCCTGCGGCCTCGCTTTTCAGCCGAAGGACTTCTTCGGAGTGGTTTAGTTGGTTTGTAAACGGAGGCCGCTCCAGCTTT
>Ga0116218_1000984_pt1 | contig 18844 bp, 19 predicted proteins | sample Sb_taG_2_FD_88966 | JGI IMG/M metagenome (GOLD analysis project Ga0116218, IMG submission 88966) | Peat soil microbial communities from Weissenstadt, Germany - Sb_50d_5_LS metaG | ecosystem: Environmental > Terrestrial > Soil > Wetlands > Peat | place: Germany: Weissenstadt | collected 2010-09-21 | reverse complement strand
GCCTGGCCGCTGTACGAGCCAGACGATGAGCAGAAGAGAACTCAGCCCAGACCAGCGCACCATTCAACCGTGTTCCGCTTGCCTGGCGGCCATGTCGTGATCCGGCGCATTGCGCTGGTACTCGGCGCCGCGCTGATCGCCTGGACAGCAACCGCCGCACGGCAAGACCGTCTATGTGGCTCTTGACGTCAATGGACTTCTCGGGCTGGTGACCCCGATCCGAACCGCGACCAATACCGCCGGGAAGCCGATCAAGGTCGGGAGCGTGCCCATCGCCATTGCGATCACGCCGAACGGCAAGACCGCGTACGTGGCCAACTCCAACTCGGACACGGTGACCCCGATCCGAACCGCGACGAACTCGCCGGGCAAGCCGATTCGATCAGCACCACCACGAACACAGCGGAGAAACCGATCAAGGTCGGCAGGCTCCCGGCCGACATCGCGATCACGCCGAGCGGAACGACCGCTTACGTCGCCATCACCGGCTCCAATACCGTCACGCCGATCCGGAACGCGACGAACACGACCGAGAAGGCCATCAGGGTCGCGTCCGGGCCTGTGATCATCGTCATCGCCGGACCGCGCTGACCGCGAGGTTGCCTTACGCACCCCGGCCTGGGTTCGTCGTCATTGCCGGACCTGACTGCCCGGAAAGCTGCGTGACACACTCCGGCCGCGGTGGCATGGGACATCGAGGGCGGGCAGGCCCGCGACCGCGACAGCATTGGCAGTCGCGGATAAACACCAGCCGTCCCGTATGCACATGGTCGGCGCGCTCGGCGAGAATCGGGCACTATGCGACTGCCAGCCAAGACCGACGACATCGCCGTGACTGGCGGGAAGCTCCGGGTGCTTTCCTGGGGTGATGGCCCGCGACACGTGATCGCGGTTCATGGCATCACAGCCAACGCGATCTGCTGGCAGGCGCTGGCTCGCACGCTGCCTGAGCATTTCACGCTGCACGCGGTGGACCTGCGCGGCCGCGGTCACTCCGCCACCCTGCCCGGACCCTACGGCTTTGACCGGCACAGCGCGGATCTGCGCGATCTCACGCTCGCGCTCGGCCTGGCCCGGCCCGCCCTGGTCGGCCACTCGCTCGGCGCCAATATCGCGCTGCTGGCGTCGGACACCTACCCGGAAGCCTTCGGCGGCCTCCTGCTGATCGACGGGGGGCTCCCGCCGCCGGTGCCAGCTGACGCCGACCTGGATCAGCTGCTCGCGGTCAGTCTCGGTCCGGCGCTTGCCAGGCTCAGCGAGACTTACCCAAGCGCCGACGCATACGTTGACTTCTGGCGCGCCCACCCGGCGCTCACCGCCGGATGGACCGATGACGTCGAGGACTACGTGCGCTATGACCTCACCGGCGAACCGGGAGCATTGCGCTCACGGGTGGTTGCCGAGGCGGCCCGTTCCGACGGACGGGATCTGCTCGCCTCGGGCGAGCGCTTTGCCGCGGCTCTGCGCCGACGTAAGGAACCGACCCCGCTGCTACGTGCGCCACGGGGTATGTTCGGCCAGCCTGGGGGCATGCTCCCGGACGAGCTCGCCGCTTACTGGCAGGCCGAGGTCGCGAGCCTGGACGTCACGACGATCCCGGACTGCAACCACTACACGATCCTGTTCGAGGCCGCGGCCACGGACACCATCGCCGCCCGGCTGGCCCTGGTCGCGTAGTCACGCCAGCGGTGCACCTAGCACCTCAGTCCGACCGACCGCCGAGTCAAGGACCCGATGGCGCGGGCCGAGCGCCCGCACCGGCTGCCAGCGGCCTCAGTGACGCTGATGGCGGGTCCGGTGCCTGGGGCTTGGACTTGGGGACGGCCGGAATGGGACCGCACCAGGCGATGGCTGTCCCTTCACGTGGTACGTGCCCGGTTTCTTGACACTGTGCTTGGCCAGTCTCTTGATCAGGTTCTCGTTGAACTGCACGTTGAGCGCTAGCTTCGGCGTCATCCATTCGAGCATGGGCGGAACCAGCACCCGCCAGGTGGACATGGCATGCCCGCCGCCTGGCATGACCTTCAGCACCACACCAGGCTGGCGCACCTCCACGAGCTGCCGGAATATCTGGGCGGCGCGAAGATCCGCCAGGTCAGTCCCGGTTCCGATCCAGAACTGCGGGATCGGTGATCCCGGCGGCAGGTAAGCCACTTCCTTGCTTGGTGTGTTCTGATTCAGCAGGCGCTTGCTCCCGCCGAACGGGCTGACCCGCCGAGGCGGATTGGCCAGCTGATTGCGCATCGGCTGGAAGTAGCCGCTGAGCACACCGGCGAAGCCGAACCTGGATCCGTACTGCAGCCCCAGGTTCGCCGCGCAGAACCCGCCTTCGGAGTAGCCCGCGATCGCCCACGTCCGCCCCGGGGACCAGACCCGCAGCCGATGGGAGAGGTAACTGGGCAGATCGAGGGCCAGGAAGGTGGCGTCCTGCGGACCGCCGACCTGATTCAGGCACTGCAGCGACACCCCGCGGCCGCCGTTGGCGTCCGGCATCACCAAGATGACCGGCCTGGCCAGGCCCTGCCGGATCAGGTCGCTCAGGATCGTGGTGATGCCGATCACCGTGATCCAGTCCTGCGGCTGGCCGGGGTAACCATGGATCAGCTCAAGTACCGGGAACCGGTAGTTGCGGTAATTCGGCTGGAAGTACTGCGGCGGCAGGTAAACGTAGACGGCTCTGGTCAGGTGACTGGCCTGGCCATAGACCGATAGCTGCAGGGTGAAGCCCTGCTGCGCCGCGAGCTTGGTGTAGATGGAGTTGCCGAGCAGCTGGCTGATCCCGCGGGCGCTGCTGACGTGCGTACCGGCCACAGTTCCGGTCGGCACTCCCTGGTTGCTCTTGATGTCCGAGAACGCGGCGTTCCAGGTCTGGTAATAGTCGTAGTACTTGTTCACCGCGGCGATCCCGAAGAGCGCGGCCGGGATGAACGCCAGGCACGCGGCGAGCACGCGGAAGACCAGGTGTTTGGCCAGCACCAGCCAGCACATCAGCGCGCCGAAGATCACCATCATGAGCACGAAGAAGGCTGTGCTCTGCGGCTCTGGCAAGCAAGTCTCCCGTGGTACGGCGCGCCGTCCTGGCCGACGCGACCTCTACAACGATCGTGCGCGCATCGAATGCCCGTCCAGCAATCGGCGGTGGAGGTGGGATTTGAACCCACGGAAGGGTTGCCCCTTCACTCGCTTTCGAGGACCGCGCACAGCCGTCCACCACCGGTCGTGAGTGTACCTGACCTGGGCGGAACGCCACTGTGAGTTCGTAAGTGAACGGCCTCAGGACCGGGGGCAGACGGGTCGATCTCGGGATACTCGGAGCGCTCCTTCCCGTTGGCACGGCCCCGCGGCTGGTGAGCACAGCTGCGGCGGGTAGCCGCTGACCGGGCTTTGGCTGCTGGGCAGAGGTACGCACCGGGCGAGCCTGCGGTTCAGCCCAGCCGCGGCCACCGCCGCCATCAGCACTTTCGCGCGGACAGAAGACCAGCCGCGGATGCGACGGCCGACATCATCGCTAGCAGGCCTGGCTGATCCGGTGTGAAGGAAACTTGAGGCAAGGAGCTCACCGAAGACCTGAGCGATGACCACCGGCTCCGCGTCATAACTAATAAGTGCCGGTGGAGGTGGTGTGGCGGTGGAGGTGGGATTTGAACCCACGGAAGGGTTGCCCCTTCACACGCTTTCGAGGCGTGCGCCCTCGGCCACTAGGCGACTCCACCGTCGCAGAGCCTACCTGGTCCGGGCGCTTTGCGCGGCTGTGGCTGGCTAGTAAGCGGTCTGCGCCCGGCGGATTAGCGGATCTGCGCGCGGCGGATCAGCCGTCCGTGCGCAGACGGGCGAAGAACCTGGTCAGCCGTGCAGCGCACGGGTCAGCGAGCACCCCGCCGATCACCTCGACCGGCGGCCCGAGCCGGCGATCCCGCACCACGTCCCACAGTGATCCGGCGGCACCGGCCCTCGCGTCGGCCGCCCCGTAGACCAGCCGCCGCATCCGCGCGGACAGCACCGCTCCGGCGCACATCGTGCAAGGCTCAAGCGTCACCACCAGGGTGCAGCCATCCAGCCGCCAGCAGCCAGTCGCCTGGGCCGCCTGCCGGATGGCCACGATCTCGGCGTGTGCGGTCGGGTCGCCCTGGGCGAGGCACTGGTTCCGCCCCAGGCCGATGATGGCGCCGTCCGGAGCCAGCACCACGGCTCCGATCGGCACGTCAGCATCCGCGTCGGAGCCGGAGCCCTGGTCGGCGAGTTCCAGTGCCGCGGTCATGGCCGACTCGAAGACCGCCAGGTACTCCGGCGTCATGCGGCTGGCACCTCATTGCCCGACGACAGCATCCAGAGCCCGCTCGAACGGCTGACCGAAGCCAACTCGCCTGGCCAGGCTGGCAAGCACCTCGTCGGGAAACAGATCGAGGTCGCCGGACAGCGCGCACAGTTCCATTTCATCGACGCCGAGATCGGCCAGGATCGACAGGTCGCCGGCGGGCAGCACCTGATCGAGATCCTCGTCGTAAGGGACCGGAATGTCGAGGTACTCAAGCACCTGCCTGGCAAGGGGCCAGTCCACCGATGCGGTCAGATCAGAGAGGAATACCGATACGTGGGCGCCAATGACCCTGATGATGACAAAGAAGTCATCGCCGACCGCCGCCAGCCCGACCGCGCCGCCGATCCCTGGCTGCTGCCGCAGCGCGTGGATGATGGCATCCAGATTGTCGGTGACGGCGACGGGCAGTACTTCCGCTTCCCAGGCGTCGTCTTCCCGGTAGACGACCATGCAGAAGTCACCGCTAGTCACCTCATTCATTCCGCATCCACCGCCCGGCATCCAGATTGTCGAAGGGCCTTGCTCGCGCGCCCGCGCCGCAGCATCATGAACCTGGCCCGCGCTGCAGCAAGAACAGTAACGGCTATCCGGCCCGAATCGGCGTGGGATGGCCTCCTGGCCCGGTCCGGGAGCTAGGGTTGCCGCAGCGGCCGTTAGCCATTGGTATGCAAATGGTGCTGGGCTATGCTGAATGAGAGACGCGGCGGTAGCGCGTTGTCGTGCGCAGTAGGGAGGTGATCGGGATGCTGAAGAAGGTTCTGACCTGGGGTGGTATCGCTTTTGTTATCTACTACCTCGCCACCTCGCCTACGGGAGCCGCAGGTGTTGTCTCCGGCGCCCTAGCCTGGCTGAAGTCAGCTGGTAACTCCCTGGCCATGTTCCTCAATCACATCAAGCTGTAGCTGATGAGTCGGGTAGCAACGACCAAGAACCGGCAGGCCGCGGTCGACAAGTACCTGCTTCCTCGTGAGGTACGCGTGGCAACGGTCCGGCGGCATCCCGCCGTGCTCATCGTGCCGAGCGCTCAGGCTGTCGGGGGGCTGCTGGCCGCGGCCGTGCTCTCGGCCACGGTGCTGCGAACCCAGTCACTGCTGGCCACCCTTGTCTGGATCGGCTGGGGCCTGCTGATGCTGAGGCTGATCTGGAAAGCCGCCAACTGGTTCGTCGACTACTTCGTCGTCACGTCCGAGCGCGTGATGCTGACCTCAGGTGTCTTCACCCGCACGGTCAACATGATGCCGCTGGCCAAGGTGACCGACATGAGCTTCCAGCGGACCTTCGGCGGGCGGCTGCTCGGATACGGCGAGTTCATCGTTGAGTCGGCCGGGCAGGATCAGGCCCTGCGCCACATTGACCATATTCCGTATCCTGAGCAGCTTTACTTGCTCGTCTGTGGAAGAATCTTCCCGACCAGCGCGGAGCAAGAGGACGAGACCGGCGAGTCGGACGACCATTACGATCACGAATTCGGTGATCCGTATCCGGTCGGCGGCGGCGGAGTCGACTCGTCGGACGATCTCTGATCTTTCCCGGCTGGCCCCTTCCCCGAGGTTCGTGCGGCCGGCCGATGAGGTCCGGTTGCACGATCCTGCCAGCACATAGGACCAGCACGTCAGCGCAGGTCGGAGCAGTGTTAGACCAGCGTCCGCGAAGATCATCGTCATGAAGCTGCCTCCTGAATGACGGCGAGTGGCCGTTCCTTGCCGCTTGCGTTGCGCATACGGCCAACGTCATGCTCGACCCGTGCGGCATGCAACGCATGGAGACCTTGATCGCGTAGAGGCGCTGCTGATGGAGCTACGTAAGCTCCCCAGCTATGGGAGCGCAAGCGCGGCTATTTCTCGCGGGGATCCCGCGCGTTCCTTCACTTCCACGAGGATGCCGGTGACCTCTACGTCGATGTCAGGCTCGACAGCACGTTCCAGCGCATGAAGGTCACCAGCCACAACGAGCAGGCCGATCTCCTCGCACAGGTGCGAGAAGCGCTCCGGTTGAGCTCTTGACAGGCCGTTGACAGACGACTTCTCTCGCATCACCAGATCCGGAACCGCCTGGCACGGCAATTCGCCGACGAGCGCTCCGAGCCCGCGCTGCGACCGCCGGGTGAGGACGAATAGCAGAAGGCCGAAGGCCACCAGTCTCCTCCGCCATCACACTGCCGCCAAGGCGACGAATCACGAAGCTGGGAGCCCGCACCGCGGCGCAGACTCCCAGGTCAGGAGCGGAGGCTCGGGGATTTGAACCCCGGATGGGCGCGAACCCAAACCGCATTAGCAGTGCGGCGCCATAGACCGGACTAGGCGAAGCCTCCTCGGCCCTCTGCGGGTGTCCCCAGAGTACCGTCTCGCGCGGACCGACAGCCGGGTTAGCCGCCGAGCTGAGCTACCAGACCTAAACCGCCGGGCTGAGCCATGCGTCTTTCCAGCCGGGTCGGACCGCTGACCCAGGGTACCGGCAGCACCACGACGGTCGCAAAGTCGTCCGTGCGATCCGCAGCGTCGATCAGCGGGCCTCGATCACCTCGAAATCGCCGCGGGCGTATGAATCCCTGATCCGGGTCTTGGCGAACTTTCCGACGCTGGTCTTGGGTACCTCGGCGATGAACGACCAGCGCTCTGGCAGCTGCCAGCGGGGCACCCGCCCGGCCAGAAACTCGCGCAGCTCGGGGGCCGTGGTCGCGGCGCCAGGCGCGAGGACCACGGTGGCCAGCGGCCGCTCACCCCAGCGGTCGTCAGCTACGCCGATCACCGCTGCCTCGATCACGTCAGGATGCGCCATCAGCGCGTTCTCCAGCTCCATCGAGGAAATCCACTCGCCGCCGGACTTGATCACGTCCTTGGCCCGGTCGGTCAGGATCACGTAGCCGAGCCGGTCGATGGTTCCCACATCCCCGGTCCGCAGCCAGCCGTCCCTGAACTTCTCCGGATCATCGTCCTTGTAGTACGCGCCGGTGATCCACGGGCCCCTGACCTCGACCTCGCCGACGGCCTGACCGTCGTGCGGCAGCAGCACGCCGCCGTCGCCGACCAGCCTGGCCTCGACGTCGCAGATCAGCCGACCCTGAGTGTCGCGGTAACGCCACGCCTCCTCGTCGGTCAGGCCAGCCGGCGCATGCGCCACACTGCCTAGCGGCGAGGTCTCGGTCATGCCCCAGGCCTGCAGGATCTGGACGCCGAGCTCCTTCTCGTAGGCCTGCATCAGGGCGTGCGGCACGGCCGATCCGCCGCATGGGACCAGCCGCAGCGAGCTCAGGTCACCGCCGTTGGCCCGCACATGCTGCAACAGCGCGTTCCAGATCGTGGGCACGGCGCCGGCCACGGTCGGCCGTTCCGCCTCGATCAGCCTGACCAGCGGCTCGGGCTGCAGGAACCGGTCCGGCATCACGAGGCTCGCGCCTGCCATCACCGCCGCATAGGGAAGGCCCCAGGCGTTGGCGTGGAACATCGGCACCACCGGCAGCACCCGGTCTCGCTCGGCGAGCGCGAAGACGCTCCCGGTACAGACCGCCATCGAGTGCAGGTGCATGGACCGGTGACTGTAGACCACGCCCTTGGGCTGACCGGTCGTCCCGCTGGTGTAGCACATCGCGGCTGCCGACCGCTCGTCCAGATCCGGCCAGCTGAAGGTGCCTGGCTGTGCCCCGAGCAACTCCTCGTAGGAATGCACCGCACGGCCTGGGCCAGCCAGGGCCGCCAGCGCCGAGCTATCCGTTTCGCCTTCTGGGCTTGTCACGATCACGTGGCGGATCGCCGGCGCGTGCGGAAGCACCCGTGCGAGCAGCGGCACCAGAGTCGGGTCGACGATCACGAGCTCGTCGCCCGCGTGGGTAGCGATGTAGCCGATGATCTCGGGCTCGAGCCGGAGATTTAGCGTGTGCAGCACGGCACCCATCGAGGGGATGGCCAGGTAGGCCTCGAGATGCTCAGCGTTGTTCCACATCAGCGTGGCCACGCGCTGGTCGCCATCGACCCCGAGCCCGCGCAGGGCATTCGCCAGCTGGGCGGCCCTTGCCCCGGTCTGGGCATAGGACTGGCGACGGCTTCCGCTGGTCGTGCAGGTCACTACCTCGCGGTCACCGTAAGCAGTGCTGCCGTACTGCATGATCCTGGTCACGGTCAGCGGAACGTCCATCATCGTGCTGCGCACGGGGCAACCTCCTGCGTACTGCGATTCCGTCCGGCGGCGTACGGCTGGGCTGGCCTGCTGCGCCGCAATTATCCCTGGGGTGGATAGTCCCACGTCGGCGGCGAAACGTCACCAGGTCAGCGGCCGAACTGTGATCACTCCGCGAGCAGGTCAGCGTCGGCGCGGAGCTTGGCCACGGCGCGGGAGACAGTGCTCTTCACGGTGCCTAGGCTGATCCCGAGCACCTCGGCGACTTCGGACTCCGACATGTCCTCGTAGAACCGCAGTACCACCGCGGCCCGCATCCGCTGCGGCAGCCGGTCGATCGCACGTTGCAGCGTGTCGTGCAAATCGGTGTCGCTGGATGGATCGGCCACCGGTCGATCGGGGATCTCGTCGGTCGGGAACTCGTCAACCCGCCGCCGCCGCCACCACGAGATGTGGGTATTCACCATCGCCCGCCGGACGTAGCCGTCCAGGGCTCCGCGATCCTCGATCCGGTTCCACGCCTGATAAGTCTTGGCCAGGGCGGACTGCACCAGGTCCTCGGCATCGGCGAGGTTGCCGGTGAGCACATAGGCGGTGCGCAGCAGCGCCCGGCCGCGCGAGGTCACGTACTCCCGGAAGTCGGCGTCATCGATCCCGGCGGCATTGCGCTGCCGGGGAACATCTGGCGCATGACGACGTCCGGCCGGCCGCTGCCGCGCCGATGCGTTCCTGGTCGGCTGCTGGCCGACTGCGGTCGCAGCTGCCCCCCGGTCACCGTGATCGCCCCCGACGCTCACTCCTCAACGGTACTCACGACACTCCGCTGATGTCCCGCTACCCCCAGTAACAAAGTCCTGGTCAGCACGATGCTCACAGAACGGGAGCGGGGCGGAGTTCTGACCGCAATAGCGCACCGTCCGGGCTTGACCATCGAAAGATCACTGAAACCGCTTGACGCGGACCCGGATACATCAGCATGGTCATGATTCTGGAATGTCCTCGCCCATGGAGAGCCAGTGCAAGAAGTGATGGTGGCCGGTGTGTGCTGCGAGCGGTGCCCTGGCGCCACCGCGGCCAATACCAGCCACATCGCCCGGCGCCGGCTGCTCAAGTCCGCTGTCTTCCTGCCGCAAGCGGCTCATTCTGGCCTGGCGGTCGCCGAGCGCGCCGCTGGAACGCAGGCACCGGGATCGGCTCCGACGGGTCTGGCAGGACCGGTTATTTCGGTGGGTCCTGTCGTGTCGGCAGGTTCGGCAGCACCGGAGGTCCTGGCTGGTCAGCGGCATTTGTACCGGGCCGTGACCGGGCAGATCGTCGACGTGAGCCCGCACTTCATCGCGATCGGAGATGCCAAGGGCGAACAGCGATTCACCCTGACGGCGGCTGCCACCGCGTGGCGCGGTGCACCGTTAGAACCTTCGGCGCTGAGCCGCGGTGAGCAGGCCGTGATCCGGCTGCGGCCATCGAGGTCTGGCGTGGCCGACCGGATTTGGGCCGACATCGGGCGGGTCTGCGGAACCATCGTCGAGCGCGACTCGGACAGCCTGCTCGTCCACGAGGGCACGACCAGGGAGCAGCAGATCGTGGTGATCCCGCGGCGGGTGAGCGGCCGGATCCAGGTCCGATTCCCGAACCTCCGGCCCGGATTCCTGATCGACATCATCGGGATCCGGCGGCACGGAGTGCTGGAAGGACTCGTCCCGGCGACTTATCAGCCGCCCTACCGGAGCCATCAGGTCCCGGTGCCCGAGCCGTCAGGCAGCCGAATCGCCGAGGCCATCGCCGGTTCCGCGATCTGGCACGACCCAGCCGACGAGCCGCATGGAGTGCTTGGAGTCTCCTACCCCGCCGTCGATCCGGCCGCGGGCTGCGCCGAGGATGCGGCTGCCGGGGACGAGTCAGAGCAGGCGCCGGCCTATCGCAGGTTGCCGTATCTTGCCGTCGGCAGTGCCCTGGCGGTCCGCAACGAGTGCACCGATATCTCCTGGACCCTCCCGGTCACGGGCTGTGCTCCGGCGGCCCGCCTGTTCAACGACCGGTGCGTGACCTGCGGCACTTCACCGCGCGGCCGGGTGGCCGACCTGACCCTGGCCAGCTTTGTGGCTCTGGGCGGCGAACTCGAGCGTGGCTGCTTCAACGCGACGATCACCATCGGCCGCTGACATGCTCTCCGCGCTCGGCGACGTGCAGATACCGCTGCTGGCGGCGATGCTGCTCGGCGGCTGCGCAGCAAAGCTCGCCCGCGCGATCCGGCGGTGGTCGATGGATGAGGGGCTCGGGCCGACCGCGCTCTTCCCGCTCCGGCTGCGCCGGCCGGTCGCCATGGCCATGTGCGCGATTGAGCTTGGCCTCGGGATCGGGCTGATCGTGACCTCGGGCAAGCTCGGCCATGGTGATCCGGCGCGCTTCGCGCGGCTCGGCACCGGCTTGTTGTTCGTCGTGGCCACCTGCGCCCTGATCGAACTGCGCAACATCCGGCCGGACGTCGGCTGCGGCTGCTTCGGCGAATTCAGCACCACGCCGGTCACCGGCCGGACTGTGGCCAGGTCCGCGCTGCTGGCGATCGCCGCGCTGGCCACCATCAGGCTGCAGCCGGTGCAGGTGCCGCACACCGCCGGCCGCGTCGGGCTGCTGCTTGGCCTGTTCGCCGCCGAGCTGACCGTCATCGCACTGCTGTCACCCGAGGTGCGCGAGACCCTGGTCAGGATTGGCTACTCAGAGCCATGCGAAGTACGGGATCTCCCTGCCGAGCAGACCCTGGCCGCGCTGCAGCGCAGCGCTCAATGGCGCAAGCACTCCAGCCTGATCGACAAGCACCGCCCGGCCGACATATGGCGGGAACTCTGCTGGCGTTACTTCGCCTTCCCCAGCCGTTATGCCGAGCGGGACGCCGAACTCGTGTTCGCGGTATACCTGCAGCAGCGCCGCCCGGCGGTGCACTCGGCCCTGGTCGATACGGTGACCGGCGCGGTGTTGCCCTGGCCCGCTGAGTCGGCGCGACCCGCCGGTGTTCCGTTGCCGCGCTGGCTACGCGGCGCCGCCCAGCCGGTCCGCCCGTCCGATCTGCCCGGCTGGCCGGCCCGGTCGGCTCAGCAGCATCCGGCCCGCGCGTCACGCCCAGCACACCCGCCCCGTCCGGGCGGATTATCCGGGCGTCCCAGGCCAGCCAGGCAGTACGACGTCAAGCCGTCCCGGCAGGCTGGCGCTCGCAGCCGGACCAGGTAACTGGCGGCCCCCAAGCCGCGCGGCCAATCGTGCGCTTGGCCCGGCAAGCCCGCTTCGGCTTTCTTAGCTTCTCTAGCGTCTCCGCTAGATAGCGCCATAGTTCGGCAGAGATCGCGTCAACGCGGCGCGGCGGCGGTGCCTGGCGTTGCGCTGCAGCAGCGCACCAGCACCCGGGGGCCTGCCGTGCGGCGGCGCGGCAGCGCGGCGGCCGTCACGCTGGCTGAGCACGCAGGAAGCGGCCGAAATGCGGGACAGTGAAGGCGATCAGACCTCGCTCCGAGCTGTAGATCAGGCCCTTCTTGATCAGGCTGTCCCTGGCCGGCGACACGCTGGACGGCTTGCGACCGAGTTCATCGGCCACCTGCGCGGTCGGCACCGGATCGTCGCCGAGCAGCGCCATCGCGCGCATGTACTCGCGCTCCGCCGGAGTGGCCCGCTCGTACCTGCTGCCGAAGAACCCGACGGCCAGCTCGCTAGCCGCCAGCGGCGCCGCGACGGCCACATCGCCTGGCGTAACCGGGCTGGCGGCCGCAACGTCCCAGGTCACCTTCCCGTAAGCCTGCACGAAGTACGGATATCCGTCAGCCGCTGCGTAGAGCGCGTCAAGCGCCGCTGGCTGGAAATCGGCGCCCTCCCGCCTGGCCGGCGCGAGCAGGGCGATGTCGGCCGCTTCCCGGTCTAGACGGTCAATAGACACATAGCGAAACAATCGCTCGGAGTAACTCTTGCTCGCCGAGAGCACCGACGGCAGGTGCGGCAACCCGGCACCGACCACGATCAGCGGACCGCCGTTCTGTGATAGCTCGTGGCATGCGGCGCAGAGCGCCGAGACGTCGGACGCCGGAATGTCCTGCATCTCATCGATGAACAGCGCGATCCCGACCGAGAGATCCGCGGCCACAGCGGCCGCGTCGGTAAGCAGCTCGGTGAGGTCGATCTCCAGATCTCCTGAGTCAGCCCGGCCCCGTGCCATCGGAACGTCGATGCCGAGCGGGTTGAGCTGGCTGCTCTTGGCCGTCTTCGGATCCCTGGCACCGAACGCCTTCAGCACCCCGAGGAAGTCGTCGATCCGGTCCGGCGCCCGGTGCCGCGGAGCCAGCTCGCGCACCGCCATGTGCAGCGCCCCTCCGATCGGCCTGCGGATCGACTGGTCGGGCCGGGCCTCGATCTTGCCGGTGCCCCATAGCCGCTGCATCGCCATCGAGCGGAACGCGTTCAGCAGCACGGTCTTGCCGACGCCGCGCAGCCCGGTCAGCACGATGCTGCGCTCCGGGCGACCACGGGCCACCCGCTCAAGGACTACTTCGAACGCGGCGAGTTCGGCGTCCCGGCCGGCCAGCTCGGGCGGCCGCTGCCCGGCTCCCGGCGCGTAAGGGTTTCGCACAGGATCCACGGCATAGCAGCCTATGGGCCAATCTAGCGGATTCCCTAGATTGACGTAGAGATCGCTATCCGGCGTGTCGCCGCGAGCTGAAGCCGCAGCGACTGCCGCATGACCACCAGTACCGGCTCGGCGCGGTCTACGGCGAGCATGACTACCAGCACCGCTTCGAGCCGGTGCTGCGCCGGATCCGTGCCGGACGAACGCAGCTGCCGGTTGGGGTCGGCAGTTTCCTGTTCAGCCGCGTCTATGTCGGCGATGTCGCTCGCGCTGTGCTGGCCGCGCTGGAGAACGGGCAGTGCGGCGGTCGACCTCCGCCGGTCCGTGCGCTGGCACATGAGTCATCCGCCAAGCGAGCCCGACCTGGACTTCACGGCCGACGAAGCCGCTCTTGTCACCGGCTGACAAACGGTGGTATTGGCTAATGCGGCTGGCCCGGCTTAGCCTCGTTCAGGCGGTTCAGGAACGCGTTGTAAGCGGCGAGTTGCTCGTCATCGTCGTCGATGTCATCGTGCGCCAATTCCGACCTTGGCGCGAGAGCGACGGTGGACCGGCGGGCCGACTCCAGCCAGCCACGGTTACGGGCCGACGCCCGCGAATCGGTGCTCCACATCAGGAATACGACCATCATCAGGACGAACATGATCCCGTCCCCGCCGACCCACATCACCGCGCCGCCCAGGTGCAGATCCTGCACCGCAGTGCCGGCCCAGGACGGACGAGGCCCGACCGGAAGGCCAGGCGTGCCGCGAGTGCCGTAGCTGAGGATCAGGCCGGCGAACGTGTCGACAGGCATGATCAGGAACAGCAAGATCAGCCTGGCCGGGTAGGAGAGCCGCCACCGGATCGGCTCTTGACCCAGGACCGGCAGCAGGAAGAGGTATCCGACGAGCAGGAAGGCCACGTGCTCGGCGTTGTGCAGGGTCTGGTTGTGCTCCATCACATTGGCCAGCCCGGTCAGATGGGCGCCGACGATCGCCGCGGTGTAGGCGACGATTCCGAACACCGGCCAGGTCAGGAAGCTGACCAGCCGGGACCTTAGAGCGCGCTTGACCGCCGTGTGCAGCGGATTGCGGCTCGCATGCAGCAGCAAGGTGATCGGCCGGCCGAAGATCAGCAGCGGCGGCGCCGCCATCAGCAGCATCAGGTGCTGGATCATGTGATCCCAGAGCAGCACGTCGTCGTAGCTGCCGATGCCGCTCTGGATCGCCAGCACGACAATGGCAAGCCCGGCCAGGAACATCGCGGTCCGCCAGACCGGCCACGGCCGGGCGGGATGCCGACGGCCCACCCGTACCACACCCCACAGATACAAGGCGGCGGCAACGACGACGGACGCCGTGACCACGGGCGCTGCCTGCCACTGGGTGAGCACGGCAGACCAGCCGAACGGGGGAAGCATCGGACCTCCTTCGCCAGCGAGCCTACCTACCTGTCAGCTGCCTGAGCGTGGGCGGCACAAAGCTCGCGCCCGGCGGCGGACCGCGCGTCCCGGCGCCCGCTATCGTTGTCCGCGGAGGGTTCGCCTAGTGGCCGATGGCGGCGGTCTTGAAAACCGCTATGGGGCGTGAGCTTCATCGTGGGTTCGAATCCCACACCCTCCGCTCATACCAGCGAAAATTGAATGCTGACCTGCAAGGCATGAGCCAGGGGGATCTTGCTGGCCGGTGCGGCCGTGTGCGGTTGTATGCGGCCTGGAGCGGCCCTCTGCGGGTGGCTGTGCCGAATACGTGCCCAAGTTTGCGGACCGGCCGCTGCCTGGTTACTCGGCTTCGCGGTCCGGATTCCGGTCACGGCCGCTGGGCCGGATGTCCTTCTCCGGCCGCATCGCGTCTTCGATCCGGCGCTTCGCTTCGCCTTGCTGCCCGGCGATGCACTTGACGTAGACCCGCAGCAGCACATCCACGCTGTGGCCAGCCCACTCCGCGACCTGCGCGGCCGGCACGCCGGCGTTGAGCCAGGTCGACACGGCTGCGTGGCGCAAGTCGTAAGGCCGGCCCATGAGCGGAGTGGCTGCGTCGGCCTCGCCGAGCGCCTCGCGGCGCGCCAGGTGGAACGCCCTGTTTCGGTGGAGAACGCTTCACCTTTGCGCGCCGCAGCAAGCAACTCCGAGCGGAAGCTGTCGGCGTGGGCGATGGTGCGGAAGGGCTCCTTGCGCCGCTGGCCGTTCACCTGCCACCGCACGTAGTAGGTCGTTACCCTCGCACCCCTGTAGACCTCTGTCTTGTAGATGCGGACGTCATAGGTGGTGGTGTCGTCCATCCGGCGACTTCCTCTCGCGCATCCTGCCACCGCTGGTACGCGGACCGCCGGATACGCAGGCCGCCGTTGGGCAGGCGGATGCACCGTGGTGCTCTGCCTTTGGCGCGCCATTCGTAGAAGGTCCGGCGGCTGATGTGCAGGTCTGCGCAGACCTCGGCGATGGTGAGCTTGTCGCCGGTGCGTTCGGCGCTGCGGGCGGTCATGCCGTTCTCTCTGTGCGCTGGGCCGGGTCCCGGCGTCGTGCATGGCGGCTGGGTGCCGGGACCGGACGTTGTTCCTGGGTGGTGGTCATGGCTCGGCCTCCCGGTCTTCCTGCTGCGGATCTGCCGTCCCGGACGGGGCGTCGTCCGTTCCTGGCCAGGTGGATCTCGGCCAGGGGTGCCGTTTGCGCTGGATCCGGCCGCGCAGCTCCGCGTTCATCCAGGTGACGATCGGCCATACCGGGACTGGCTGTCATACGGCGAGCGAGCGGCGTCACGGTCTGGTGGCTGTTTCTTCATGTCGGCCCCGGCCTTTCGCCGTGCTCGTGTGGCGGGTGCGGGGGCTGGATGCCGTTTCCTGGCGCACCGGCGGCAGCCGGGCGTCGAGTATCTGGACGCGTGCCCGCGGTCGCGGGCGTGCTGGTCGCCGCAGATGGATGGGCGGGCTGGTATCTGGCTGCGGCCAGGGGATCGGGGTGGTCACTGGCCGGCCTCGCGTTCGGCGGGTCCGGCTTCTGCCTGTAGTGCGCCGAGTCTGGCGATGGCGGCCTGGAGGAAGTCCCTGCCGATCGCGGCTTTACTTCTGGCAAGAGCCATGGCGGAGGCACCGGGCTCAGGTGCGGGGTTGCCCGGCTGGGCAGTCAGGATGCTGCCCGCGGGCTCGATGGGGCCTTCGATGAGCTGGCCTTCGCTGTCGTACAGCGGGCCGAATCTGCTGGCCGGGTCCCGGTTGCCCGGCTCTCCCGCAGGGACGGGAGGCTCTGGCCTGGCAGCGCCCGCGCCCGGTTCAGCTGGCTGCGGCTGGGCGGGCTGATATCCGCCGGAGGGGCCGATGACGGGGCACAGGCTGCTGCCGTCCCGGTGCGACCAGCCGGGACGCGCTAGGCCGTGGGCCTCCCAGCTGACCTGATCGCTCGGGGGCCTGTGCTGGGCGTTCTCGCCGCATTCCGGGCAGGTCATCTGCCGCTCGGCGTGCGTGCTCGTGCGCTCATCTGTTCCTGAGCCGGAACGCCGTCCTTCCTGGTTGCCGTCGGCCGCTTCCATGGCCTGGAGGAGCCGGGAGGTCACCGCGTCGTACGACGAGGCCCGCCCAGCCAGAACTGGCAGGTCGGGCACGACTGGTCGGGGCAGTAGGCGCAGTTCGCGGCCAGGTCACGCTTGTGGTCGGCGGCTTCGTCGCGTGCCGCCAGGATGGTCGTCATCTGGGCGGCGCCAAGGCCCGCGGACCCGGGATCAGACCGAGGCGCGGGCCTTGGCGGCCTGCGGGGACGCGGGCATCTGGATGACGTAAGCGCCGGCGGGCGCTTTCTGGGTGCCCTCGTAGATGCGGGCCAGATCGCCGATCAGTCCGACGGCGCGGCCGGTGTGCTGGTTGCCGGCGCGGTGGTAGCCGTGCTGCTCCAGGACGTCCAGGACGTCGCTGATCAGGCCCCAGATCTGCCGTTTGTCGCTGACGCCGAGCCAGTCGCGCAGCGGCTCATCGGGATCTCCGCTGCGGTCGGCTCGGCCCGCATCGCCAACCTGCTCCGGCGTGTCACCCGGCGCATCATGGACGCCGACACCACGACCGCTCTGGCCGACAGCGCGGAAGAACTTCGCCGGGTCCTTGACGGCGGGACGCGAGCCTGAACCCGCGTACGCCGCGCCGACGCCGCGCACGCGCTCGGAGTACGTAGATGACCTCCTTCGTGCCTGCCGCGATCACGGAAGCGCTGGCAGGAAACGCGGCACGGTGCAAACGTCACCGTTACGTTCCGTTACGAAGGCCATTGCAGAACGGCTTCAATAACCGCCGATATGGCTCGGTCTGGCGTGCCTTCTACTCGGCATCGATTCAGTCAGCAGGCGTGCATGGCTGGCCGATCTGGCGCAGCGGAACTGGCGGTCATGCGGTGTTGTCGTGGATGACTGTCGTATCGTGTCGGGTTCCGCCGGCTCCGGAATCCGGCTTCCGCGTCCGCATGCGGCAGAACGCTCCGCAGATCCAGCGAAACCGCCCGCACTTCTACTGACCCGGCTTTTATCACGATCATGGAGGTTCGCCAGCTGTTGCCTGCTGACCTGCAGGTTCGTGCTCGTGCGGCACGAGACTTGCGCACGAGCCAGGGTCTTGGGCGGCCGCCCTCGTATCGCGGGCTTCCCTGCCGCCGTGTAACCTCGCCCCGGCCGGGCGATTAGTTCCGGGGACCTTGCCCGTCCAGCCTCGTGACGGCGGCGCAGCGAGCCCCCGCGAGAGGTTGCATTGAGTCCGCTGGCCGTCCCGGCCGCCGAGTGGGTAGCCGCACGCACGGAGCTGCGGCGCCACCACCGCAAGTACCCGGAGGATGGACATGACCGGCAATCGGATTGAGGACACGCAGGACCAGGCTCTGCTGGCCTTCCTCGCCGCCCAGCGTGACGCGGTGCTGTCCATCGTGGCGGGCCTGGACGAGGAAGCGTGGCACCGCCCGGTCGTGCCGTCGGGCTGGACGCCGGCCGGGCTGGTCGAGCACCTGGGCGGCGCCGAGTGGCACTGGTTCCAGGGGGTCGTGGCCGGCGCGGATCCCGGGCCGCCGCCCGGGGAGGAGGATCTGCCCCCGTACGACCCGAAGACAGCGCCGGCGTTCGTCAGTGACGAGCCCTCAGCGGAGATCACCGGCTTCTACCGTGACCAGTGCGCGCGCTCGGACGCGGTGCTGGCCGTGACGCCGCTGTCGGCGCCGCCGCGCGGCAGGCACGGCGCCCCCGGACGAGACGAACCGCCGGATGTGCGCTGGGTCGTGCTGCATGATCGAGGAGACCGCGCGGCATGCCGGTCACCTCGACATCGCCAGGGAACTGATCGACGGCCAGACCGGGCTCGGGTCGCGCTGACCGGCCCGACGCCATTCCCGGGCTGCGAGCCCCGCATCCCAGATGGACCGGAACCGGGCGGCAGATCCGCGCGCTCATGCTCTAGCCGGTGGTTCCCCAGCGGCCAGCCATGCACATCTCCAGCGCAAGCGCCAGGCTGACCTCGAAGCCCTTGCGTGAGCAGATCGATGCGATCGCGTCACTCCGATCACGGGCAGACGTACCGCGCCCCGAACTCCCCCAGGCGATACGCCGCCTGGAAGAGGCCGTGCACAAGGAAAGATCGCCACTACCGTTCAAAGGCTCGCGGTCGCCTGGTTCAGGCGATCGGCTCGCTGGCACCAGCTCCTGCCTCTGCCCGTCTGGCACCAGCCTGGCCCAACTCCGCCAAGATCAACAACGTCAGCTGAAGTGCGCATTACCCTGATAAAAGCTGCGATTCACCGACGAGGGTCAGGTCGCGCTGTGCGACCGACACGAAAGCCTCGGGCACACGCCGAGGGCTCGTTCTGG
>Ga0116218_1000982_pt1 | contig 18871 bp, 19 predicted proteins | sample Sb_taG_2_FD_88966 | JGI IMG/M metagenome (GOLD analysis project Ga0116218, IMG submission 88966) | Peat soil microbial communities from Weissenstadt, Germany - Sb_50d_5_LS metaG | ecosystem: Environmental > Terrestrial > Soil > Wetlands > Peat | place: Germany: Weissenstadt | collected 2010-09-21 | reverse complement strand
CATTCCGCATCTCACGATTTTGAAAACGGAGCGGGATGAGCAGGCGCGAGCCGCGTACATGATTGCGCGGGAGCGGTGGGCGCAGTTTCCGGGCACGCGGCTGGTTCATGTGGACATGCTGATGTTCGTCCGCGAGAATGGCGGTTTGTGGCAGGACGTGGCGCCGCTGCCGCTGGGACACGGCCAATTATCCTCCAAGTCATAACGCATAAATCACTCCCCAATTATGACCCGCAAAAACCCCTGAAAACCCGGAACTAGCGGGCAGTTTCACGGTCCGGCGGGACATGTACTTTCCGCCCGTTGCCAAGTCCATTAGCGCGATTACTATAGATTCAACGGGCTCGAAACCAAGCGCCGGATCCCAGGCTGCGGGTTTGTTTCGGAAGAGAGAATATGCAAATTGGGGTTTATGGATCCGGCTACCTCGCTACAGTTATCTCCGCCTGTCTCGCCGACTTCGGCACGCCGGTTTGCTGCTGCTACGCTGACAATACACGCATCATCGACGTTGCCAAGGGCAACATACCGTTTTTCGAAAAAAATCTTCAGGAAGTAATTCGGCGCAACGTGCGCTCGGGACGCCTAGTTTATTCGGCGGACCCAGAAGAATTGGCTCGCCGGGCACAGGTAATTTTTCTGGCCGAGGATTCCGCGCAGGGACTGGACGAAATCGTTGTTCGTTTGGCGAGCGCGGCTGGCCGGTTTCAGGTGCTGTCGATCGTGACGCCGGTTCGAGTGGGTTCGACCACAAAGATTGAAAAAAGGCTGAAGGACAAAGGGCTGAAGAGCCTGCTGGTATGCCAGCCGATGTTCTTCACCAACGGATGCGCGGTGGAAGACTTCAACTGGCCCGACCGGATTATTCTGGGAACGCCTTCGAGCGAAGCGGTTTCTTCGTTGAAACAGATTTTTCATCCGCTGGTGATGCGCGGAGTTCCGGTGCTGGTCACGAATTACGAAACGGCGGAATTGACGCGCGAAGCGACCACGGCGTTTGTGGCGACCAAGATATCGTTCATCAACGAAATCGCGAGCCTGTGCGAACACGTGAACGCCGATGCCGTGGGCCTGGCACTTGCTCTGGGGTTGGACAAAAAGATTGCTCCGCGCTGCCTGCAACCGGGCGCCGGCATGGGCGGGATTTTCGCCGAGAGTGATATGGAATCGCTGACCGGGCTGGCGCGAGAGAATCGCGTCGACCTGAAAGTGCTGAATGCCGCCCGCGAGGTGAATGTGGACCTGGCGAACCGGCTCCTGCAGAAAGTGTCGGCTGCGATCGATACCGTGCAGAACAAGGACGTCGGCATCCTGGGACTGTCGTTCAAGCCGAACACCAATTCCGTTGCGGGATCGGCCTCGGTGCAACTGGCGCAGAGCCTGCTGGCCGGGGGAGCGCGGGTGCGGACTTACGATCCGGTGGCGATGCCCGATGCGCGGCTGCAACTGAACGGCATGGTGAAGTACTGCGAATCAGCTTACGGAGTGGCCGAAGGAGTGGATGCCTTGGTGGTTGCTACAGGGTGGCCTGAGTTCCGGACGCTGGATTTCGCGAGGATCCGGCATCTGGTGAAGCGGCCGATCATCATCGACACCAAGAATCTGCTCGACTCGTCGCGTCTGCGCGCCATGGGATTCCAGTACATGGGCGTGGGACGACCGTAGCTAGAGCCCGCGAATGCCCACTGGACGGGCGAGGCGCCCGTCTCTCCACTAGCTGTGCGGCGCTAAGCCTTTTCCCGGTCCCACCAGCGGGCGGCCGGGGAACACGTCCGGGACGAGCTTGCCTTCGTTGACGACCACGGTTCCTCCTACGACTAAGTAATGCACTCCTACACTCGGCTCCATCGGCTTCTCGAAGGTGGAGCGGTCGGTGATGGTGGCGGCATCGAACACCACGATGTCAGCGTCTGCGCCCTCCTGCAATCTGCCTTTTCGCCGCGCGTCGAGAGTCGAACGCTCCAGCATCTCGGCGGGCATGAGGCTCATCTTGCGCAGCGCATCCATCAGCGTGATCGTTCCTTTTTCGCGGACGTATTCGGCTAGCACGCGCGAGTAGGTTCCGGCGTTGCGGGGATGACCTTGCTCGCCATCGCTGGCGATCATCACTAGGGGATGGGGAATCACTCTGTCCACTACTTCCTGCTTATTGTTGAAAATTATCACTCCGTGCGTCGTGCTGGAGTTATGCAACTCGTCGAAGCGCTCCTTGGTGAGGTGCTCGCCGGTTTCGGGAAGCACGAGCTGTGGGTAGCTGATGCCCAGTTTTTCCTGCCAGCCGGGGTTGAACAGCGCTGAGTTGATGGTGGTCATGCCGGCGATGTAGGGATATGCCTCAGTGGTGACATCGAGGCCATGGGCGCGGGCGCCTTCGACCAGGGAGAGACACTCGAAGACGTCGCGCAGGCAAGTGCTGTTGATGTGCACGATGTGCAGCGAAGCGCCGGAGATGGCAGCCGCTCCAATCACTTCGCTGATCTGCTGTACGGTGGGCCCGGGCTCGACGCGGCCCGAGCTGCGGGCGTGGGTGTAGACCGGCACCCTGCGCTCGGCGGCGAGACGGAACATGTCTATCACTTCCAGCCGAGTTGCTCCGGGCGTGTACTCGATTCCCATTCCAACGGCCAAGCCGCCGGCGTCCAACTCTGCGCGCAGGCGTCGCCGTATAGCCTCGATCTGGTCGGGTGTGGCTGGCTGGTCGGTCGCTGGGCCGCTCTTGGGCAGGATTTCGCCGGACGGCAGCGGCGCTCCGAATACCAAGGCTCGCGCCGCCGCGTGGCTGGCCGAGGTGCCGTAGTGAATCAGCGAGTGGCCTTCTTTGGCTTTCAGGAACTGGGCAACGTCGGGCACGCCGATTTCCAGTTCGAGTGCGGAGGTGACACCGTCAAGCGCCTTGACGCGCTGGCTGGCGAGATCCTGGCCGTGCTGGTGCAGGTCGATGAATCCGGGAGCGACCACCAGGCCGCTGGCATGGACGACGCGCCGTCCGGGGAGCGCTTCGGAGGAGATGCGGGCAATCTTTCCGTCGCGGATACCGACGTTGCGCACGGCATCCAGGCCGGTTTCCGGATCCATGACGCGTCCGCCTTCGAGCACAAGATCGTACTGTTGGGCGGCAACGAGGGTGGTTGAGAAAACTAGAAGACAGAAAGAGAAAATCAGCTTGCGCATGGGAGCTCCGTCGAGGACAGCGATGATATCAGGATTCGGTTTTGGGTCAGTGTAGAAGTAAAGAAGCAAACAGCGTGCCGCGGCCGGCAAGAAGCAGTCCCTCGCCACCGCTCGGGATGACAATTCGTTTGTGGGGACAATCAAGCTGAGCCACTACCCAGGATTCGCAGCCGGCGCCGGACGCAGCCGCACTTGCTATAATCGTTATCGTTGTCTGTACAATCGAAGTCTGCGGTGGGAGTAGCTCAACTGGTAGAGCATCGGACTGTGGCTCCGACGGTTGCGGGTTCAATTCCCGTCTCCCACCCCAAATTGTTTAGCGGTCGTACATGTCGTAGTGGGTTGAGTACGGCTCCATCTCAAGCAGGAAATTTTTGTCGACGTCGTAGTATTTGGCCACGCTGATATCGTTTCCGGCAAAGGTCCGGATTGCCTCCTCAGACTCCCAAAACGTGACCATTAGGAAGTGCGCCGTTTTGCCGTCCATGCGGCGCAGGGCGTAAGCTCCCTGGTTGCCTGGGGTCGAACGATAGTCGGGAATGGCTATGGTTCGCATCAGGTTGAGGTACTCGTCGGCCTTGGCGGCGGGAGTTCTGCCGTGCCAGATTCGCGTGATCATGATGAATCCCTTCGGCGCGGGCGCGGCGACGAACTGGGTCACGCGCCGCTGCCGACCAACCGCAGGTCCTTCGCTTCTCCACCCCATCGCGCCAAAAGCGTGCGCGCTGGGGGCCGCGCTTCGCTCAGGATGACAAATTAGGTTAGTTGAGGAAGGGAGCTACTCGACCCGACTCAGGCGCGCGCGCCTACTTCTTCTTTTTCTTTTGTGGCGTAGTGGGAGTCGACGTAATCGTCGAGAATCTTGATGAACTCGGCTACGATCTTGTCGCCTTTTAGAGTGGTGAAGAGGCGGCCGTCCACGTAGACGGGGGCCTTCGGTTCTTCGGCCGTTCCGGGCAGGGAAATACCCAAGCTCGCGTGCTTTGATTCTCCGGGGCCATTGACGACACAGCCCATCACGGCAACTTTCATTTCTTCGACGCCGGTGTGCGTCTGTTTCCAGACCGGCATCTGATCGCGCAGGTAGGTCTGGCTCTGCTCGGCCATTTCCTGGCAGAAGGTGCTGGTGGTGCGGCCGCAGCCGGGGCAGGCGGTGACTTGCGGCGTGAAGCTGCGAATACCCAGCGACTGCAGGATTTGTTGCGCCACTCGGACTTCTTCGGTGCGATCGCCTCCGGGCGCGGGGGTGAGAGAAACACGGATGGTGTCGCCGATGCCTTCCTGCAGCAGCACGGCCATGGCCGCGCTTGAGGCCACGATGCCTTTGGCGCCCATGCCGGCTTCGGTTAATCCGAGGTGCAGAGGGTATTCACAGCGCGCGGCCAGTATGCGATAGACATCGATCAGATCCTGCACGCCGCTGACTTTCGCGCTGAGGATGATCTGATCGGGACGCAGTCCGTGCTGCTCGGCCAGCTTCGCCGAAGTGAGAGCGCTTACCACGATTGCTTCCATGGTCACATCGCGGGCGTCTTTCGGCTCCGGCAGAAGCGAGTTTTCGTCCATCATTTTGGTCAGCAAGGCTTGATCGAGCGAGCCCCAGTTCACGCCGATGCGCACAGGCTTCTGATACTTCACGGCAACTTCGACCATAGTGCGGAAATTGTCGTCACCCTTGCGGCCGATGCTGGAATTGCCGGGATTGATGCGGTACTTGGCCAGGCCTTCGGCACAGCCGGGGTATTTGGTTAGCAGGAGGTGTCCGTTGTAGTGGAAGTCGCCGACGATGGGCGTGCGCAGGCCTTGCTTTGCCAGTCCCTCGACAATGTGGGGGATGGCCTTGGCGGCATCGTCGTTGTTGACGGTAACTCGGACCACCTCGCTGCCGGCGCGCGCCAGGGCGGCTACTTGCTTTATGGTGCCGGGGATGTCCGCAGTGTCAGTATTGGTCATGGACTGCACCATAACTGGTGCATTACTGCCCACGCGCACGCCGCCTATGGAGGCGGTAACGGTTTTTCTACGCTGGATTTCGGCCATGTTTAAGGTCCATTTTAAACCAGGCGTCGGAAAAGCGCGAGGCAGGCGTGAGTACGGACGGTATTTGCGAACGAACCCTCGGCGGCTAAAGCCGGTCGCCGGAAACGAGCACTTATCGCAGCGGTAAACCGCTGCGCCACCCAAAATCAAAGTGCAAAACCGCTGCGTCACCCGAAATCGCAGTGGCGCTCGCACGCGGGCGAGGGCGCCCGCGCCAGACGAGCTACGGCATCCTGGTTAGGCCGGGCAGGGTTTTGACTATGTCGTTGTAGATCACGGTCACGGCGAAGAGCACGAGAAAGACGAACGCGGCCTGGTAGATACGTTCCTTGATGGGCAGGCTGATTTCCCTCTGCATAAGGCTTTCGATGAGCAGAAGCAGGATCACGCCGCCATCCAGGATGGGGATGGGGAGCAGGTTCATCACGCCCAGGTTGAGGCTGATAATGGCGCTCACAAATAATAGCGGAGTCCATCCTTCCTCGCGGGCGGCCGCGCCCACGGCGCTGCCGATTCCGATTGGGCCATCGACCTGACGCATGGATACCTTGTGCTGCACCATCTTCTGCAACAACTCCAGGATAAGCGACGAATTCTTGACGCATTCGCCAACGGATTTGCGGACGGCTTGCGGGAAGGGCAACCGCACAACTTTCGTTAGTGCGCTGGCGAGCCCAATCCGGTAGCGCATCTCCCCGGGAGGATGGCCGGCAGACAGCGTAGGCTGAACCTTGAATGTGAGTTTTTGTCCGTTGCGGAGAGCCACGACTTCCAGAGGCTGATCCTTGGTGCGAGTCAGCATATCGATCATCGCTGCGGTCGCGGGAATTTCCTGACCGTTGACGGTGAGGATCTGGTCCCCAACTTTTAGGCCAGCCTTGTCCGCAGGCATGCCGGGTTCGATCACGGTAGCGATAAAGGCTGGCTCTTTGGGCACCATTCCCACATCGCCCGCTTCATTGCGGCCCATGGGCTGAGGGACGAGAGTAATGTCGGAAATGACGCCTTTGCGCAGAATCTCAAACTTCAAAGGCTGATTGGGGCTGAGCGCTTCTTTGAAGCCCACTTGTTCCCAGTTGGGGTTGTCGATGTCATCGACGCGGACGATCTGGTCGCCGGGTTGAATGCCAGCATTGGCGGCGGGTGTGCCGGGCATGACCCATCCCACGAAGGCAGGACCATCGATCACGGCGGGGTATTCGTAATGCACCATGAAAACGCCGGTCCACAATGCAAAGGCGAGCAGGACGTTCATGGCGGGTCCGGCAATGGCTACGATGAAGCGCTGCCAGCGGGGATGCGACAGAAATTCGCCCGGATCGCCGGTGCGATCGTCCATGGGGTTCTCGCCCGACATCTTCACGTAACCGCCGAGCGGAATGGCGCTGATGCGATAGTCGGTATCGCCTTTGGTGAAACCCAGCAGACGCTTGCCGAAGCCGATGGAAAAGACTTCTACGCGGACGCCGAAATACTTGGCTGCTGCGTAGTGTCCGAACTCATGAATCAAGATCATGAATCCGAGCACGATCGCCATGATGAAAATGGTATGAAGGATGGACAAAAGCTGCGGCATCATTCCCAGATTACTCCAAAATTCCTGTTATGAAATGGCCCCGATGGGCGATCCCTTTCGGCGGCGCTGCTTTACGATTTCTCTTGCCAAAAGGCGGGCCTCGGTGTCCAGAGTGAGTACCTTCTGTATAGATTCCAAATGTCGGGCTGGCGTTGCCGCCATTACTGCCTCGATGATTCGCGGAATGTCCTCGAATCCGATCTGCTCCTCCAGAAACGCAGCTACCGCGACCTCGTCGGCGGCGTTCAGGGCGATGGTTTTTGAGCCTCCCGCAGCCGCCGCTTCGTATGCCAATCGGAGACAAGGGAATTTTTTCATATCCGGGGGGCAGAAATCCAGATGCCGTAAGTCACTTATCGAGAACCGAAGATCCGAGGGGATCCGCTCTGGATATGTTAGTGCGTACAGAATAGGGAGACGCATATCGGTGACCGAAATCTGGGCAAGAATGCTGCCATCCACGAATTCGACCAGGGAATGGATCGTAGACTGCGGATGCACAATGACTTGCACGCGCTCGGGCGGGACCTGAAACAGGCGGCATGCCTCGATCACCTCGAACCCCTTATTCATCAAGGTGGCGGAGTCGATGGTGATCCTCTTCCCCATTTTCCAGGTGGGATGATTGAGCGCCTGTTGCACCGTAATTGATGCAAATTCCGACTTGGGCGTGTTCAGAAACGGGCCGCCGGAAGCGGTCAGCCAGATGCGCTCTACCTCGTGGACCTTCCCGTCTTCGTCCATGCGGCCGCCGCGCAGGCACTGATGGACGGCGTTGTGCTCGCTGTCGATTGGCAAGAGCGACTTGCCCTGCTTCCGGGCCTCGGCTGTGATCAGTTCGCCCGCCACAACCAGGCATTCTTTGTTGGCGAGGCCTACGGTCTTGCCCACGCGCACCGCTTCGTAGGTCGCCTCCAGGCCGGAGACGCCCACAATCGCGCTGACCACGAAATCCACCTCGGGATGAGTCGCTACCCGCACCGTGCCCGCGGCGCCATGGACGACTTCGACGTCGTTCCTGCTTAAGCCTGCTTGCCGGAGTTTCGACTGGAGTGCTTGCGCGGCGGCTTCATCCGCCAGCGATACGACTCGCGGCTTCCAGCGGACGGCTTGCTCAAAGGCGAGCTCGGCATTGTTGCCGGCGGCCAACGTTGAGACCTGGAAGCGGTCGGGATAGCTCTCGACCACACTCAAAGTGCTGCGGCCGATCGAGCCGGTCGAACCGAGGATAGCGATGCGTTTCATACGCAAGCGAGGCAGGACTTCTACTATTGTACGGGACGAGGCGCGGTTCCGATGTCCGGCTGAGGTCTACGAAAGCTACTCCATCTCAAACGCCAGCCACTGAAATCCCCCGCCCCGCTCTACCTGCAGTACGACAGGATCGTGCGGCTTGATTTGTCTGAGGGTCGCGCGGAGAGACGTCAAAGAGTCGATCGAGATCTGGTTCACGCTGTGGATGACATCTCCAGTCTCGAGGCCATTCGCGGAACTCAGGAAATCCGCTACTCGTGCCACCACGACTACGCCGGAGGGATTGCGCAGAGGGCCCAACGTGGAACGCAGATCATCGTTCAAGTCGAGCGCCAGTATCCCGAGCCGGGAAACCAAATTGTCGCGCGGATTCGCCAGCTCAGACAGAACATCCAGCGCGTCTTTCATCTCGAGCGCGGCGATGTAGAGTGTTTTTCGCTCGGTCCCACGGAGCACCTCGAGCTTCAGAGATACATCAAGCGGATGCAGGTATAGCGCAGCGGTGAAGGTGGGCAACGTGCCGATGGCGCGGCCATCGGCCCTTACCACAATATCCCCGATCTTCAGGCCGCCAGCTTCGGCGGGACCTCCGGGGATGACGTCGTCAATCACTACGCCCCAATTTTGCGTTAGCCCCAGGCCTTTGGCCAGGCTCTCCGTAATTGCTTGAGCGCCCGCCTTGACCTCGATGCGGTGCACGTGTCCGTACTTGCGCAGGCTCTCATACACGAATTGCACGATTCGCGCCGGGATGGCAAAGCCCAACCCCTCGCTGCCACCTGCTGAGGAGAGGATGAAGGTGTTAATCCCTACGACATAGCCGTCGCTATCCACCAATGGACCGCCGCTATTGCCGGGGTTGATGGGAGCATCGGTTTGAATGTAGACCATGGGACGGTTCGGATCTGCCTGCCGCGCAACTGAACTCACGACGCCCATGGTCACAGAGTTCTCCAGCCCTTCGGGACTGCCCATGGCAAACACTAACTGTCCTTGATGCACCGGCCGGCGGCTGCCCAACGAAAGCGTGGGCAAGCCGGTCTGCTCAACCTTGAGCAGGGCGAGGTCGGTCTCCTTGTGGAGGCCGACCAAGCGTGCCTCAACGATCCGCTGTTTGCCGACGGGTAAGATCTGGTCGGGAAAATCCACTGAAGGCATGGCGAGAGCCACGTGGATGCGCTGCGCCCCTTCGACCACGTGGGCATTGGTCATGATGTAGCCGTCCGGGTCGACGATCACTCCGGAACCGATCACATGCTCGCGTGTTATGAGCGCGGTTTGACTGTGACTGTTCTCTTCCTGGGCACCATAGCTGGTAACCAGAATTTGAACCACGGCAGGGGAAATCCTGGCGGTGAGCTGCTCGATCGCGGAATTGAGTTGCTGCAGCACCGCAGGCGGTTCTGCCGGCTGGGTTCCCACACGTTTAGCTTTGTCAATATCATGCTGCACCTTTTCGCCGCCCGCGACGGCTGTGGGTAGCGGCGTGGTTTGCTGGCCAAAGCCCGGCGCTACAAACCATAGGGAGCAGACGCACGCCGCAAGAAAAAGCAGCAGATGGGATGGGTTTTTCGAACCGCAGACGGGGAAGAGCATAGCGACAAACTCCTTGGGAAACTTTCTACCTTAATTAATTACTACTTAGACGACGATTATGCCGGAAGGGCGCAGAAGAGCGGAAACGTACGTGTCCGAATGCTGCCTACTGCATCAGCCGCCAGGCGCCATAAGCCCACACCACGGGCACGGCGAACAACATGGCGTCCATGCGATCGAGCATGCCTCCGTGGCCCGGGAGGATGGTGCCGGAATCTTTGACTCCGGCGCCGCGCTTGATGAGCGACTCGACCAGATCGCCTAACTGCGCCGCGATGTTGACTACCGCCGACAGCAGGATGATGGGCCACAGCTGTGGCTTCTCCAGGCCGAACATGCCATCGCGGCGGTCAATCAATCCAATTCGCAGCAGTGCGGAACTGATTGCGGGCGCGTGCTGCATCCACAACGTGCCGACGATCACGCTGGCCAGGATTGACGCCACTGCGCCTTCCCAGGTTTTTTTCGGGCTGATCTCGGGCGACATTGGGTGACACCCCAGCGACTTGCCGACGAAGTAGGCGAAGATGTCTCCCGCCCAGACGGCGAGCAGCGTGTAGATGGTCCAGATCGCTCCCGCTGGTTGTTGGCGGATCGCGACCAGCAGCGCCATCGGGATGGCAATGTACGCGAAGGCAAACGTCGAAGCCGCTGCTGCCGGATAGCCACCGGCCAAGGCTGCCCGCCGCATGGCTACGGTGAGAAATACAAAGGGAGCGAGCGCCACTGCTAGCGCGCTCCCGTAGAGAATGGCCGTTGTCTCAACCAGGGGCGTGCGATTGCTGGACGCTACTATTACGAATACAAAGAAGAGCGCGACGAAGGCATACGTCGCCGGCGCCATGGGCTGGACTGCGTAATGGGTGGCGAGCTTCAGGAACTCGGCGATGGCCAGCAGGGCGACGGCTCCTGCCACGATGGACAGCAGGTAGAGTGGGGCTTTCAGCACGAGCAACAGAACCAGGGGGATTAAGACTACGGCGGTGGCGATGCGCTTGATCATGGGATCACGCTGCGGGTCACGCTTCGCCGGGTCACCATTCTTGCGATCGCGCTTCCCCTATCCCGATTCCACGGGTGCTGTGAGGAGAGGCAACTGCCGAGCTGCGCTCGGCTTGGACGGCCGGGGGCGGCCGTCCCTCCACGAGCCGCGCTCATCAATGCTTAGCCTCAGCGTGGGCCCGGGGCGATGTATGCTGCGGAGCATGGCCGTCCGGCCCCAGGCCGCCGTAGCGGCGATCGCGCTTCTGATATTCTTCAATTCCTTCGAGCAGTTGCAGACCGCGGAAATCGGGCCACAACGTCTGCGTTACATAGATCTCCGCGTAGGCCAATTGCCAGAGCAGAAAATTACTGAGCCGCATCTCGCCGCTGGTGCGAATTACTAAGTCCGGATCCGGCAGACCGCGCGTGTAGAGGTGGTCGCTAATCGCTTGCTCATCGACGGCCATGTGATCAAGTCCGCCATTACGGGCGGCAGCCTCGGCCAGCGAGCGAAAGGCGTCGACAATCTCGCTGCGCGCGCTGTAGTTCAGCGCCAGGGTCAGAAGCATTCCGGTATTTTTCGATGTGGCGTCGCTCGCTTCGGCCATTTCGCGCTGCACCGATTCCGGCAACTCATGCTGACGCCCGATGTATTTCAACCGGATGTTATTTTCGTTGAGCGTCTTGATTTCCGCCCGGAGATAGCGGCACAAGAGGCGCATCAGGAAGTCGACTTCCGTCTTGGGACGCTTTTTCCAGTTCTCTTCGGAGAAGGCGTAGAGCGTCAGAGCAGGAATTCCTATGCGCGCAGCGGTTTCGACCGTCGAACGCACGGCGGCGACGCCGGCGCGGTGTCCGGCCACGCGCGGCATGTGCCGACGCCGGGCCCAGCGCCCGTTTCCATCCATGATGATGGCAATATGCTGAGGAAGACGCGCCCGATCGAGCCGCAGGTAGACGTCGGATTCTTTGCGGTCCATCCCAGCCGGAACCGTGTGTCGCAAGCAGACCTCTCGAAATCGAAGCTAACACACGAAATCCAGTGTGTGCAATGCGATAGGAGGGGCCGATTTTGCAAGTGGAGCGCCGGGCGTCCCCGTCCACCACTACTCACTGAGAGCATCGGCTGGACGGGAGGCCCGTCACTCCACCATCACACAGCTTCTTCGGGAAAGATCGCCAAGGTCAGCCTCTCGGTGTGGCGAATCACCGTCAAAGCGCACCGCGCACCCACTTGTGCGTCAGTCAACAAACGATGCAGATCATCCACGCCCGCGACCGGTTGCTCGTCGAGCGCCACGATTACATCACCCTCGCGCAAGCCTGCGGTCCGCGCCGGGCTTCGGTCCTCAATGCCAACGATAACCACGCCGGTTTCTCGCGCTAGACCATAGAAGCGCACCACCCGGCGATGAATTGGTACGGTCTGCGCCGAAACTCCGATGTAACTGCGCCGGATTCTTCCCTCGCGCAGCAAGCGGCTGGCAACGAATTTTGCGGTATTGATGCCGATCGCAAAACAGATTCCCTGCGCCGGCAGAATCGTCGCCGTGTTGACTCCGATCACCTGGCCGCGCGAGTCGACGAGCGGGCCTCCTGAATTCCCCGGGTTCAGGGCGGCGTCGGTTTGAATGACGTCCTCGATCAGACGGCCCGAGTACGAACGCAATGATCGTCCGAGCGCGCTGATCACGCCCGCCGTCACCGTCGACTGAAAGCCGTAGGGATTGCCGATCGCAATTGCCATCTGCCCCGGCCGGAGTTGCTGGGAATCTCCCAGGGGAACGGCCTGCAATCCGGAAGCATCGATTCGAATGACCGCCAGATCGGTCGCCGGATCGTCGCCGATGGTGTGAGCTGGAGCGCGCCGTCCGTCGGCCAGCGTCACCTCGATCCGGGTGGCGTCGTGCACAACGTGGCTGTTGGTGAGAATCAATCCGTCGGGCGTGAATACGAAACCGGAGCCGCCGCCGCGGCGCTCACGTGGACGTTCACGGGAACGACATCGGCCGCTCGCTGGGCGCACCGCCTGATGCACTTCAACATTAACATTCACCACCGACGGACTTACTCTTTCAACCGCTGCTGTAACCGCCCGCGAGTAAGAATCGAGCAGGGCGGCATCCACAGATTCGGGGGCGGCGGCGCGCGTTGTTTCCTCCGGCAAACTTGCGTGGAGAGGTCGGTGCGAGGAAAGAGGTTCTACAAAGCGACTATCGAGGTTCATGATGGATAGATGAACGTCGATGCGAAATGGATTCTGCGATTGCGGCCAAGTGAACGGCCGAGTCGAAGTGAGCGCGGTTGCTGGTTGTTCGCCGTCAGGCCAGCAGCGGATAATCTCCACGCGCGTCTTCAATCTCAACCATCTCCCGGAGTTCTGGGTAATGTTTTACTAGCGTTTCCGGGGCGCGGACTTTCTTGCCGTCCAGCAGATGCCTCAACTCCAGTGCATTCACGGCGGCTTTGGCCTGAAAGTGTTGTTCGCGATCACGTAAGTTGACTCGGCCTGACGCGCGATGATCTCGACTTTTTCTTTCCACTTCTCTAACTCCCCTGGCTTGTAGAGGTAGTTGTAACGGTCGTCGCGGTTATCGCTGTCGGACCCGCTGTCGAACCAGTGCTCATAGTTGCGGCCGTGCAGGCGAACGTATCCGACACTCGAGGTCACGTGCTCGGTCGGTGCGAGCGAACGGCCCCGGAGTGGCTGATCGATGTTACAGAAACCGACGTTGTGACGCATGAATTCGGCAAGCGTTTCCGGATTATTCCAGCTGTCGTGCCGCACTTCGACCACGCGCGGATATTCGATAAACTGCCGCAGCAACTGCTCCAGATATTCGCGGTTCAGGCTGGTGTTCTTGAACGAGACGGGGAACTGGACAAGCAGCGCGCCCAGCTTGCCTTCCGCGGCCAGCGAGTCCAGTCCCTCACGAGCAAGGCGCTCATCATGGTCATTCGGGCGGATGCTGGCCGCCGAGGTTGGTTCCATGATCGCCAGCGGAGAATGGGTGAAGGACCGGTGCAGCTTCGCGGTGAAACGAAAATCTGGATTTACCGCCGCTGCCTTCCGCGACCATAGACGGCCCAGTTCCGGCCGGATGTGTCCGTAGAACGAAGTATTGATTTCGATGACGTCGAAGAATCTGGCAAGAAATTCGACGGGATGAATCTTCTTCCGCGTCACTTCCGGCGGATACAGAATTCCGTCCCAGTCTTTGTAGGACCAGCCGGCGGTCCCGATGCGGATTCGCGGAGCAGGTTCCATACGGGCAGGCCAGAGTTGAAGAATCAGGTTCTCGCAGGTTAGCACAGAGCATGCGTGGCAGGCTTGTGTGGTGCGGGCGCCCCGCCCGCATGCGCCGAGCAGCTCGGAATCCTCACTTCATCAACAGCGCAGAACGTTAGTAGAGAAGAATCGCAACCCAGTAAGTCCCGGTCGGATAAGTCGCATTGCGCGCGTAGCAGGCGCCTACCGCGAATTGGCGGACGCCGGGGTCGCGCAGCATACTCACCGCAGCTTGGGGCAGCACTTCCGGATGGCTCTCGGTGTAAGTGATCATTCTTCGATTATCGTAGGCGGTGGCGAGCAGATGGGCGTTTGGGCGGCCCTCTTTTGCCAGCGAGCAGGCGGCCTCGTCAAGATTCGGCGGCGTCAGCTGGACTAGCTTCGATAGCCCTGCCTGTTGCCGTAGTTCACTCACGGCGCGGCCGATTAATGTTCGGCTCTGCTCGGCGGAATACGAAGGGATCTGGTGCGCAAAGTCCTGGACTACATACAGCCTGCCTTGGCTCCGGATGGCCGCGATGCCCGCGACGTTGAATCCGGTATCGAGCAGGTTCTCCCGGTGCGGGGGTGAATGCATCAGGGCGGTATTCACTTCCGGAGCGGTAGTGGCATAAGCAACGTTCTCGCCTGCACGGTCGATCGTCGGCGCGCCGTCCAAGGGAGTGACCAGGGCAATTCTTTGCATCAGTGCGGGCTCGCCGGAGAATTGATGGTCCAGACGCCCGTTCGCAATCATTTGCCGTGCGTGCGCTCGCGCTGCTTCGCGCAGACTTTCATCCATGCGCAATGGCGGAACGCCGGCGCGTTCGCGGTTCTGGTTGGCCGCTCCCAAGAGTTCGTTCTCGGCGGCGGAGTCCTCACCGGAGGATGGTCCGGCCGCCGAGTTCGAGTGGGGGTTGGGCTGCTTGTTGCTAGCGTCGTGGCTAGGAAATTGAACTGCCGGCGGAGTTGCTTGCGCCGCGCAGAGTCCGGGACTTACCACCAATGTCGCGAATGAGACCGCCAGGGCCCGGAGCATAATTGTGTGGTTGGCGTTTCGGCGCGGGTATCGCCGGTAAAGTTCCGCTTTCCATCTCTGACGCTAGCCTCTAGAATTCAGGTCAGCCACTTACTATGGAGACCATACTACTGGTTACTGTGCTCGCTGGAACCCTTGTCCTGCTTGGGTTTTCGGCCGTTCTGCTGCGCCGCGTTTCAGGGGCCGCGCAAGTGGATGTAAAAGCGGAAGTTGCAGGTGAGCTCGAAAGGTTCAATACCGCGCTTGGCCAGAAGATCAGTGTCAGCACTGCCGATATGGCCAGTCGGCTGGAGCAGACTAAAGGGGACATGCGCCAGCAGGTCACAGACCGCATCCAGCAAGGGTTTTCAGAGATCCGGAGCTCAGTGGAGCAGCAACTCTCGGCGGGACGGGAAGAGCAAAACCGGAGCTTGAGCGATGGCCGCAGCGAGATGACCAGTTCTCTGCTGCTCACTACGCAGCAACTTAAAGTCGAATTTCAGAGCCTGAATCAGCAGACGGCGCAGAGCCTCGACTCGATTCGCGATCGCGTGGACTCGAAGCTGATGGCGATTACCGAGCAGGTGCAGCAGAAACTCGATCAGAACATCAAGGAAGGGTTTGCGCAGTTCGAAAAAGTTCAGCAGCACTTGAAGGCCGCGGAAGAGCAGCTCCGGGAAGTGGGCGCGCTCGGTCACTCGATCAACGATCTCAACAACCTTCTTAAGCTGCCGCATCTGCGCGGCCAGTTCGGTGAAGCAAGCCTGGAGCGGTTGCTCGCGGACTTTTTGCCCGCGCACATGTTCGCGCTGCAGGCATCGCCTGGCGAGGGCGGAGGACGCGCGGACGCGGTCATTTATTTTCCCGATCGCAAACTGCCGATCGACGCCAAGTTTCCGCGCGAGCAGGTGATTGCGCTCTTTGAGAGCAACGACAAAGCCGAGATCGAGGAGGCGCGCGTGGCGCTGGTGCGCGTGATGAAGGCGGAAGCGAAGCGCATCCAGCAGTACATCCAGCCGGAGAATGGCACGACTGACATTGCGCTCATGTATCTACCGAGCGAGACGCTCTATATGGAAGTGATCCGCAATCGCGAACTGGGCGACTGGATGAATGAGCAGCACGTGTTTCCTGTCTCACCCAACACCTTGCTGATGACGCTGCATACGATTTCGCTGGTGCATAAGTGGTACGAAGTCGCCAGGGGCTTTGAGAAGAGCCGCGCCGAACTGGCCAAGGCGCAGAAGTCGTTCGACTTCTTCCAGAACCAGTTTGAAAATGTGGGCAAGAACCTGAATAAGGCGCAGGAAGCGTTCGAGACGGCGCAGCGGCACCTGAAAAGCTATCGCGGGAAAGTGTCCGCGCTCAGCGGGCAGGAGCAGCTGGAGCTGGATGCAGCTTCAGCGGCCGATAAGCCGCTTCCGCTGCTCGATAAAGCCAGCGCGTAATCTCCGCTGCAAGAAGACGGGTACGAGTCGGTGACCCGGGGTGGTCCGAGACGGGGCAAGCCCCGTCTCTACAGGGGATTTGCGGCCAACTCTTGGGCGCCTGCTGCGGATTTCAGATGGTCCGCGCTTTTTACTTCCCAGATTCCGTCGAATTTTACGAAGTAGGGCTCGACCGAAATGTTGGGAAAGTTTGTGGTTAGCAGTTCTCCTGCGCGGAGGAGTTCGCCGCGGTGATGCGTCGCCTCCGCTTCTTGGTCGCCCTTGAAATGGGCCAGGCCGCCATAGGTGGCGCAGTCGGAGTGGCTCATGACCAGGACGCGTTGGGTCTGGTGCAGGCGGATGGACATACGGACCTGTTCGAGGATGAAGTCGCGCTCGAAGTCGTTGCGCGGGGAGGCTAGGGTCTTGGCTCCTCCGGCGACGACGATCATGTCGGCGCGTTCGATTCCTTGCTTCTTCAGAAATTTTCGCACGGCCGTACCGATGCGGTGGTCGAAACAGCAGAGGACGGCAGCGTCGGCTAGGTAGGGGGCGGCGGGCGAGTCGAAATGGAAGACTTTGCGCATGGGCTGCTCTTTATTCTAACCGCAGTCTCAGTTCTGGACGGGCGAGGGCGCCCGTCGCTCCATCATTTGTTTTCTATTTGATGTAGTAGCCGGAAACTCTCCACTTTCCATCTTTGTCTAGCATCGGGGTAACCGTCTCTACCGCCGATTGCTTGTGCTCGAAGCTGCTCTCGAATTGAATCACCACGTACTCGCCATCTGGCGCGCCCGGTAGTGTGGTCGTGTAAGTGGCGCTCTTAAGCTTGCGCGACAGCATCTTGCCTAAGGGATCGCGGGTTGCCCGCAGCGCGTCTTGCCACTGCTCTTTGGTGACGTGGGCTTTAAAGAGCTGCGAGGCCTCCTGCCAGCTCTCGGCATATTGTCCGGAGTCGACCCAGGCGAGCCATGCATCCGCGGACTGCTGCGCGAGGTCCTCGGGTTTCTGCTGGGCTTGGACTGATGTGCAAATGCCTACCAGCAACGCTAGCGCCAAAAGGCGCGACAAGAGTTTGGATTCGATCAGCGCGAGTCTTACGATCATTTGGGTTCTCCTTGGTACTCTAAATCTGTTCAGTGTTATGTCAACAGCGGCCGGGCTCTGCCCGGCTGGACAGCCGGGGGCGGCTGTCCCTACGTTAGCCTTGCTCTATCTGAGACGTTTCACTAGCAACGCCGCAATTAGGATAGCGATGCCGATGAGCATCCCGATCCAGCGGGCCCTGTTCGCATTTTCAGACATAGGTCTCCGGTTAGGCTCCGCGCTTCGTTTTCAGTTCGGTTAACAGTTGCTCGATGCGATCTTCTTTTTCCAGGGCGGCGAGGCGGTCTTCCACGTCGTCGGCCAGGAGTTGGGCTTTGGCTCCGCCGACGGCTTCTTCGCGGGCCACTTTTCTCTTCATGCGATCGAAGGTGGCGGACTTGGTGTTGGCGCTCATGCCGGACTGCGCGTCGGTGGCTCGATTTGCGGCGCGGGCGCGGCGGTGCTGGGCGATGAGCAGATCGGCTTTGGCGTTCGCTTCGGCGAGTTTCTGATCGAGATTGCGCAGCGCCGATTTCAGATTCTCGACCTGGGCTTTCTGGTCTTCGAGTTGTTGCGCGAAGTTCGCGCTCAGGTCGCGATAGCTTTCCACTCGGAGCAGCGCGGCGCGTGCCAAGTCGTCTTGCTTTTTGTCGACGGCAAGTTCGGCCTTGCGCATCCATTCCTGGATTTTGTCGTCATTTTCGAGTTTCTTTTTTTCCAGCAAATGCTGGTCGGCGATGGCAATCGCGACCTGGGTCTTGACCTGCAAGAGCTGGTTATTCATGTCGAGGATGACTTGCTTGATCATCTTTTCGGGCTCCTCAGCTTTGTCGATCAGGTCGTTTAGATTTGCCCGGACTAAGGTGGAAACGCGTTCGAGTAATGCCATAAGGGACTCCTTTGCTTCAGTCGTTGATGATTCAGTCGTTGGTCGTTCGTCGTTGGTCGTTCGGTTTCTTGCTCCAGACGCCACCTACAATTGAGATCGCGATGTAGGCTGCGATTCCGGCGGCTACCCAGACTCCCATGTGGCCGGTGGCGGCGCCGAGGGCCGCACCCATGGCGGCTCCCAGGGCGACGGACAGGCCGAGTGATCTGGCGTGATGAAGTTCTTCTTGCACTGGATACCTCCTGAAAGACTCTCTTTGCTGCGTACAAGACCCCAAGACTTCGGCTTGGGTGGAATCCCACCCTAACGTCGCAAACTGCGCGACGTTAGAATGGGGCACCCCCGTTCACTTTCACCTCGGTCACTTTGTGCCCTTGCCGGGATCGGACGGCTTTGGCGCTTTGTCGCCGATCTGCCTTACTTTGCCTAGTAACTCTCCTAGCGGCATGCCGCTTAGCGTTTCGAACAGGGCCGGCACCTGCGCTGCCATTTTCGTTATGTCGCCGGTGATCTTGCTCATTCCGGCGGTGTCGCCGTTGCCGGTGGAAACGATGGTGATCTT
>Ga0116218_1000981_pt1 | contig 18871 bp, 14 predicted proteins | sample Sb_taG_2_FD_88966 | JGI IMG/M metagenome (GOLD analysis project Ga0116218, IMG submission 88966) | Peat soil microbial communities from Weissenstadt, Germany - Sb_50d_5_LS metaG | ecosystem: Environmental > Terrestrial > Soil > Wetlands > Peat | place: Germany: Weissenstadt | collected 2010-09-21 | reverse complement strand
GTTCATGGTGATGCTCCTCCTCATAGGTTTACTATCCCTATACTAGGTATGAAGCATCACCGCTCGTTTTGCAACCCCCTTTCACCGAGATGGATTCTGTCACTAATTTGGGCAAAACTTAGGCAAGTCCGGGTACCCAAGATGTTTGGGTATGGAAGATACGGTAAGACCCTACCTCAGCGAGAGCTAACACATGCTCAAACGGCATGACAAGGGAGTTCAGATGCGCAAAGCAAGCGCGTCTCGAATAGTATTGTAGGAATAGAGAAAGGCGGAACATCAAGCCCACCATCTAAAGAAGCAGTAGAAATAAAGAAAGTCTAGCAGGGTAGCGCCAGCTTCTCGCTGGTTGCTACCAACTCTCCCCTTCATCTCTTCGCATTTCTCGGATAGCGCGCATCGTACTCAGGCGTAGCGAGCACATCTTGAATCTGGATCGTCCTGCCTCTTTGTGGGCTAACCGAAACCATTGCGAGCGGAGTTTCCAATAATTCCTCCAGGCGTTTTAAATACATTTTCGCCGCCCCCGGTAATTCTTCATATGTACAAACGCCTGTTGTATCGCATTGCCAGCCTTCTAACTCCTCGTACACTGGTTCGCACGCAGCTAAATCGCTCTGTGTAGCTGGGAGACTATGCACCATTTTCCCTTTTAGTTGATACGATGTGCAGATTTTGATGGTAGGCAATGTATCAAGCACATCAAGCTTGGTAATCACTGCGGCATCCATACCGTTCAGTTGTGCTACAAAGCGACCAGCAACTGCATCAAACCAGCCACAACGTCGCTCTCGCCCAGTGTTTGTGCCATATTCATGGCCGCGATCTCGCATAATCTTCCCAGATACATCAAATAGTTCTGTGGGCATAGGCCCGCTGCCGACACGTGTAATGTAGGCCTTATAGACACCGACAACTCGATCGATAGAATGGGGTGGCAAACCTGCTCCACTGGATGCATTAGCTGCCATTGTCGAGGATGAGGTGACATAGGGATACGTACCGAAGTCAATATCAAGCAAGGCACCTTGAGCACCTTCTAATAAAATCGTTTTACGTTCGAACAATGCTTCATGAAGCATGGCTTGTGTATCCGTAATATGAGACCGAAGACGTTGACCGTAACCAAAATATTCACCATGGATTTCTTCGAGAGACAGGGGGGGTTGCCCATAGATCTGGGTAATCATACGATTCTTTTGTTGTAAGATAGTGGCTAGCTTGGCACGGAATGTATCTACATCGAGCAGATCGGCCATGCGAATGCCAATACGCGCGTGTTTGTCAACATAAGCCGGTGAGATACCGCGCTGTGTAGTACCGATTTTGTCCGCCCCCCTCGCTTCTTCCTCAAAGCGATCAAGTAAGAAATGGTAGGGCATAACCACGTGCGCGCGTTCGCTAATATACAGTCTTGACATATCTATGCCTCTGTTTTGGAGCTCCTCCATCTCAGCGAGTAGACCTTTAGGGTCAACTACAACTCCATTACCTATAATGCATTTTGTATTTGGAAAAAGAATGCCGGATGGTACAAGACGAAAAGAGAATTCACCTTGTTCATGTACAACTCTATGCCCTGCGTTGCTGCCTCCCTGGTATCTAACAACAAAGTCTGCATGCATTGATAACTCGTCAACAATTTTTCCTTTGCCTTCATCTCCCCATTGTGCTCCGATGATCGCAAGTACAGTCATAGGTTGGTGTCCTCTCTCGATTTGGAAATTGCAGTGCCAGATGCCCCAATTATGCTACATTACTTAGTAGAGTAGAGTCAAATTTGTTTCAGCTATTGGAACTGGAATCTGACAAGCATCGTCTCAAAATACTGAGTGTTCACCGTATCGAACTCGGAGTCAAGCGCCTGTAGTTCAATAATATAAGCCTTACCCTGGTATATAGTGGCATAGACCTCGATTCGCTCAGTCTGATTATTTAACTGGTAGTATGCGATTTGAAAGGACCAGTTTTCACCATCGATGGTTGCGTTTGATGATGGGGTTGGAGTTGGAGCATTGTATCCTGGTTGTGAAGAAAAATTGTTGAGGTCGTTATTCACGAGTTGTCCAGCATTCATACTTGTAATGCCAGGAGTCTTGAATGCTGCGAATTCGTCCGCTTGAGAAGGATTTGTGAATTGCGTTCCGGTAGAATCAGTCGTTGGGTTCTGCGACCATGTGCTCGGATACTCTACTGAGAAGCCATTCGAGGTACATGTATTGTCGCACAAACTGAAACCTGCATCTGGAGTCGGTGCTGGTGTAAGTGTTGGTGAAGGAGGTGGCGTTGAAGATGGAGCAGCAGTTGGGTTGGGACTTGGCACCATTGTCGGTGTTGGGATACTCGTTGCCGTAGCAATTTGATGGGAGAGTTGTGCTTTATTGGAAGTGTTAGTGCGAAAAAGAAAGATTGCGCCGAAAACCAATATTGCAATCAGTGCAAATGTAATACAAATGGAGATAATGATCAATGTAAGGTTGCTTCGTTTTTGTTGAGGTGGAGGAGTAAATCCTGGCGGCATTCCATAGCCTTGTCCAGTAGAAAATGTTTGAGTCGGCGGGTACAGAGTACCTGTATTATTACTGCTTTGGAAAGGTTGCATCTGAGGAGTATATTGACCCGTTCCTGAGTAGCCAACTGGTATTGAAGGGTTTCCATAGTTTTGTTGAGGATGCATTGTTGGATAGTTCTGAACTTGATGAGATGGTAATACTGACATGGCTTGAGTAGGGTCTTGATGGAAGCCCATTTGCTGTTGCGAGTCAGATGACATCAGAGGTGGTTGATTATTGGATGCAGGGAGCATATCGGATCTGTATGTGTCTGATGAATGAGAAGCAATACTATAATTGCCACCACTCAAAAGCCCCTGGCGGTTTGTTGGATCGACGGGCTTAGCTGAAAGAATGACTGGTGTGCCGCATTGGCCACAGAAGGTTTCTTCCAGGCTGATTTCGTTGCTGCAATTTGGGCATCTCATAGCCATTACTTTCTTTTTCAGTGATGCAATTAGTAGGTCTATTATAGCGCATCCATTGTGTTTTGAATACAAAGTAACCCGTTTGTCTCAGGATATTGCAGCAAATGTCATTCTTCAGGGTACTTTCAAACGCATGTTTATTGTGCCTCAGTTGTTATATTAGTTTGCTCCTTGAACTGAATGGGAATACGCTGGAGTCCTTCGTCCTCGTGATAATGATAAGCGACGATTGATGTATCAGGAATTCGTTGTAAACGACGTTGTACTTGTTGTAATAACGATGGTGAGTGGTCAAATGGCCCACTTATGATCAGCCATACCCATGGAATATGCTCTTCGGCATTGACGCGCTTCATGTTCTGATGGTCAATACGACTCGCAACTGCCAGGCCTGTTGGATGGCTATGATAGGCTCCTATGACTCTCCCAGGGTATGCAAGATCTGCTGAAAGTAATTCTTCTGGTGCGAATTCGAAGTATACCGGTGAGTCAAATATGTTACTCATTGGATGTGTATCTTCAACGTGCCAGTTTCCTGCATTGTCAATAGTGCCCAAAAGTAGTCCGCATGCTTCAATCTGATGGCGTTTATAGACGTCTAGGAGCAATGACTCATAAGCACTGGCCTCAATCGAAACTTCCTCTTTATGATTTCTTCGCATAGTGCCTCAATTATAACAATACTGGCTACACATGCAAAAATTGTTTGCTACTGTAGCGTCTAAGATCACCGATATGTTTCACAGTTATATCGGGAGCAAAGTTGTCTGGTTTCGAATCCACCGCATATTTTCCTTGTTGCACAAAGACGGTAGTAAGCTTATTGCCCAAAATCAACTTGCTTTCGGTGAGAATTTGGGGTTTATCATCAATCATTGCATAGTGATCAGCGGGATATTGTTTCATGATCTCATGGAGATGTTCTTGTTTATGCGTGTAAATCAATACACGCCCCTCGACTGTTTCGGCAATGGCGCTGTTGAAGATTTTTTCTGCCTGGAAATACAAATCACCGTCTGAGACAATTACGGTTAGCCCTAAAGTACGTAAATAACGAAGTGTCTCCAGCGTATGTGAGTAGAGAGCGTTAAAGAATGGGTAGTTATCGAAGAGCGAGTGTACATGCAGATAGGTTTGTTCATCCAGTTCTGAGAGAAGAGTTTGTTCTCGCAGCCACTTCAGGGCGAGTGGAATATTGACTACGCCGCTTTCTTCCCTTGCTTTTTCATAGAGTTCCCAGAATCGGTCTGTTACTGTTTCCCCCATTTCCACTTTGATATGTTCGTCTAGATCACTTTTGACAAAGTCATTTTCGATAAGCGTGTTATCTACATCGATCAAAAAGACAAGTGTTGGCATGATTCATTCCCTCTTTTCAAAAACATTTTTACACTACAATATTACTGCTAGTTAGTGCTTTGTAGCAAGGAAACAGATTAAGCCAGTTTTTCAGTTACATCAGCATGAGCTGCTTTCCTTATGATTACACTTTGCTGTTGTCTCGATCACCATCCATCAACCAACTCTTTACTACAGCGACGAAGCATCCCTCGGGCTCTTGACAAACTTTGTTCTTTGTTACATAATTATCGTATCGTACCGTACTTTACGGTACGATTAATAGATGAGTACCAATGGAATACAGAAAGAACATACGCGCAGAACGGACACGAGAGCGGCTTCGCACCGCTGCCCATAGACTCTTTCTCAAGCAAGGGTATCAGGCGACGAGCATTGATGCCATTTTGGTGGAAGCAGGGATTTCCTCGAAGGAGACTCTTTATCGCTATTATGCCAGCAAGGAGGCACTCTTTATTGATGTACTGAGCCACCTGACGATGGAGCAGCCGGGCTTTTCCGTGAAACTTGCGGCCCTCCCAACACTCGATGATCTACAGTCCCTACGCCAGGCACTTCTGCAACTTTCCCATGAGATTCTCTCAATGATGTACCAGCCAGGTTATTTTCCCCTGGTTCGTATGATCATTGCCGAATCTCCACGCTTTCCGCAACTCGGTACCCTGTTTTTCTCGACTGTTACACAACGTGGTCTTAACATCATCACCTCGCTGTTACAAGCAGCCAGAGCGCAACAGGTCATCGCCGAGGTTGATTTCGATGCTGTGTCGCGCATGCTGCTTGGTGGGCTTTTGAGTTATGCCATTTCAGGTCTGATATCTGCAGAAGAGCAGACGCAGCCTCCACCACTTGAACGCGCTGAGGCACTCATCGAGGTCATCATGTGTGCATTGACACCGTAAACTGTTAGCATTTTTGATTAGTAAGGAGGATAGAATGTTACGTGATCGCATACGTATCTTTAACAAACACGTCACGAATCGTGTATTACGCGGGTTTACGAACTTTTCCCACGGCCCGTTTGCAATCATCCGTCACGTTGGGCGTCGAAGTGGAAAACCTTATGAAACAGTGATATGGGTATGGCAGATGAGAGAAGGGTTTGTGATTGCCTTAACCTATGGTGAAGAAGTGGATTGGTACCGTAATATGAAAGCAACCGGGGGTGGTACAGTATTCTGGCATAAAAGGCTTTATGCAGTAGGGAAACCAGAATTGGTTGATGCCGAAAAAGCTCTGACAGCATTTCCAATGCTTTTCAGGCTGCTGTTTCGAACATTTGGCAAGCAGATGAAGTTTGTGCTAATGAAGCCATCAGGCCCTGAGCCAGTCAGGTCATAATGCTGTGTGCAAACCAGAGGACCTTCTTCATGTTTGCTTTGAAACGCTCATGTACATGGGAGGTTCGAGTGGCTTCCATTAACACTGCGACGATGATCTGATAGCTCTGCTTCTTAGGCACTTTGCTTTCACCTCCCTCTCGCTGTTTTGATGGAGCTCTTCCTAAACACGCGAGAAGCGCGGAGGTGGCATTCTAGAGACTTTCCCTCCTCCACCTTTACATGAACTCGTCATGAGTCCACTTCTCTGTGCCTATACGTCTCGCATCGACGATGCTGTTCCCGGAACTCGGTGTGAGACCGCTGACCGTGACGCTCGCAGGTGCACTGGTAGGGGGACTCATGCTAATTGGTCTCATACATTTTCAGCATCGCCGCAGGTCTGGTGTCTCTGCTCCGGCATCGCACTCTCCTGCATTCGACCGCATGACTTGGCGCATGCCGCCTCTGGTTCTTCAGAGTCGGGAGGGCCGTGTGTGTGTTGATCTAACCGTTTGACAACGTTACAATCAAGCAGTATAGTACGTCCGGTAAGTAAAAATATTGACATACCTCGTTAGGTGAGGCGGCTGTATGAACATAAGCCACTGATCAGAAACGTCGAGAGACGCCAACGATCAGGCCAGATCTTGTCGGCATAAGGCGAGATCCCAAGTGGCTGGATGGCTCCAAGCTTTCTTACGTCCTACAGTGCCAAAGCTCAACAAGAGAGGGGATATACATACATAGGCCATTTGACCCCCTCTTGCCAGGGGGCATTTTATTAGTCTTTGCCCTTTCTAAGGAGGAATTCATGCAATTCACACTGCCAATAATGCTTCTCCTCGAGCCTGCGGCTCAGGCAAAGTGCAAAGAGGTGCCCTATGAACAAGGTAGCTAAGTCCCGACAGCGAAGAGTACGCCGTGTTTGGATACGCCAACTGCTGCTCATGCTCTCTGTGATTGGCCCCGGGCTGATTACAGCCAATGTAGATAATGACGCCACGGGCATCACGGGGTATTCATTAGCAGGTGCAAATTATGGGTATGGACTGCTTTGGGCGGTTGTACTTGTCACAATCAGTCTTGCTGTCGTACAGGAAATGGTAGCACGCATGGGTGTTGTCACTGGCAAAGGACTGGCAGACTTGATTCGTGAAAAATTCGGTGTGCGCATCACGTTTTGGAGTATGTTGCTGTTGCTTATCGCCAATGCTGCTACAACAGTAGCAGAATTTGCAGGTGTCTCCAGTTCCATGAGCATTTTTGGTGTCAGCCCATTTATTTCGGTTCCATTAGCAGCTATCCTTGTCTGGGTACTTGTAGTTCGCGGCAGCTACCGCTACGTTGAACGCATACTGCTCGGGTTGTGCCTGATTTACTTCAGTTATGTGTTCAGCGCCATTATCATCCACCCGAACTGGGGGCAGGTCTTGCATGATACATTGATTCCGCAAATCCAATTCAATCAGGCCTACTTGCTGACCCTGGTTGCTGTGATAGGCACCACCATTGCTCCTTGGATGCAGTTCTACCAGCAATCTGCCATCGCGGACAAGCAAATCAAGGTTGCTCACTTACGCTACGAACGCATTGATACCTACGTCGGCGCGTTTCTCACAGACTTCATCGCATTCTTCATCGTCGTATGCACCGGGGCAACGTTATATGTCTATCATATCCCGATGAACCAGGCCTCGGATGCTGCTTTAGCACTTGTGCCACTTGCGCACGGCAATGGGCAGCTTGCAGAAATCCTGTTTGGTGTAGGGTTGCTCAATGCCTCACTGATGGCCGCCAGTGTTTTGCCGCTTTCAACCGCGTACTCGATCTCCGAAGCCTTCGGCTGGGAGCGTGGTATCGGGCGTACGTTCAAGGAAGCGCCACAGTTCTTCTTTTTGTATACCTTAGTCATAGTGGTAGGTGCAGGAGTTACCCTTTTTGTGCCCAGTGATCGCCTGGTCTTTGTGCTCAATCTACCCAATGTGGTAGGGGGTATGCTGCTGCCGCTCATCCTGGTATTGATGATCATTTTGTGCAATGATCGTCGACTATTGGGTCGGTATGTAAATGGTCACGTCCGCAATTGGATCGCCTGGATCACGACCATTGTTATGACGATTCTGACGCTCTTAATCATTCTGACAACACTCTTTCCGGGTCTTTTCGGTGGATAGTCAGACTCTCGAACATAGGAAAGGGCAGGGAAGTGTATATTGCCTCCAATATTTTTATTGTGCTTCATGGAGCGTATGGCTTAACGAAGGTAAGCAAATAGTATGAGGCCGTTCCTTAAAGCACAGTGGCGCGGGCAGGCGTCATGTGCTACGCTACTTGAAGAGCTCGGCTGGTGTGATTAAGCAGGTTAGGAGGTAAAATATGGCTCAAGTATTTGTCCCGGAAAATCCGCGTGAGCGCGAACAACTCCAGGTAGGAGTCGGTGTCAGTGACCGTTTAGAGCGACCTCAGCGCAGATCGTACACATCTCGACGGTTTGGTACTATTGATCTTGTCGTGATCCTCGCGATTGTTGCTGCAATTAGCTTACTCGTGTTAGCTGCTGCCCGTTGGGCTACGCCGCTCACTCCTGCAGTCACTATCAACCTTTCGCCCTCTGCATTGCCTGCATATGCCTGGTATTCTCTCTTGCGCATGATTCTAGGGTACTTGCTTGCTCTCATATTTACGTTGATCTATGGACAAATCGCTGCTACCAGGAGACGCGCAGAGACAGTCATGATACCTTTGCTCGATATACTCCAAAGCATACCCATTCTCTCATTCCTCCCGACCGTTATTCTCTTGCTGGTTGCTGCTTTCCCTAACTCCAATGTCGGTCTTGAACTGTCTAGTGTCATTTTTATTTTTACCAGTATGGCCTGGAATATGACGTTTAGTTTCTATCACTCGGCACGCACCCTACCGTCAGACTTAAAGGAATCTGCTACCATTACTCGATTGCGTCCCTGGCAGCGCTTCGTTAGATTGGTCGTACCTGCCTCCATGATTGGTTTGATTTGGAATAGCATGATGAGTTGGGCTGGTGGTTGGTTCTTCTTAATGGCTTCCGAGCAATTCACGCTTGGGCCTCGTTCATACCAGTTGCCTGGCCTTGGCTCTTATCTGCAAGCGGCCGCCAACGCTGGCAATACAGGCGATATTATTCTAGGTCTCTTCACACTCATCTTGCTTATAGTCTTACTGGATTTAGTATTCTGGCGTCCGTTAGTGGCATGGGCCGATAAATTTAAAGTAGAGATGAGTAGCGGTGCTGACGAGCCTCATTCATTTGTGCTGAATTCCCTGCGGCGCTCGGCTCTCATTGCAGCAATCAATCAAAGAGTGTTCCGACCAATAGGTTCGTTCATCGCAAGGCTTTTGAATCGCATTCAACCGTTACCGAAGGAAGATGTACCAGGAAAAGAGCCGTATTCGCCTCGGCTCTCACTTCGACGGATCGTGAATATCGTTTTTGTACTGCTTCTGATCGTCCTTGTTCTACTTGGACTTTGGGGAGCTGGAAAACTACTGGTCCAGGTCCAACTTTCTACGTGGGGTTCGCTGCTTCTGGCAGCCTTTGTCACCTGGCTTCGCACGCTCGCTGCCTTACTCATTGGAGTCGTTTGGACAGTACCCGCCGGTGTGGCGATAGGACTTTCACCACGTTGGTCGCGTCGTTTGCAACCCATTGTTCAGGTCGTTGCTTCTATTCCAGCAACAGCTGTCTTCCCGGTACTGCTACTGGCACTTCTAGCTTTACCTGCCGGGCTCAATATCGCGGCGCTTCTCCTCATGCTCCTGGGAACACAGTGGTATATCCTTTTCAATGTGATAGCCGGAGCTATGTCTATTCCAAGCGATTTGCGCGAGGCGACCACCATCTACCATGTTCTCTCCTGGAGACGCTGGCGTACGCTCATTCTCCCGGCAATTTTTCCTTATCTCATCACCGGCTTACTCACAGCTAGCGGTGGGGCGTGGAACGCCAGTATTGTCTCGGAGTATGTCCAGTTCAGCGGCCACACATACAGTATCTTTGGACTTGGCGCAAGTATCGCAGAGGCTGCCGCAACTGCAAACTATCCAGTATTGCTTGCTGCAACGCTTCTGATGGCAGCCTTTGTTGTTTTAATTAACCGTCTGGCCTGGAAACGATTATATGCGCTGGCTGAACGCCGCTATACACTGGATTAGGAGGAACATCCATCATGGCTCTCGATGATCAGCAAGCAAGCTCGCAAGATGGTTCTACTCAGGATGTTGAAGTGTTGCTTGAGGCACGTGATATCTATAAAACCTTTGCGGCAAAGGAAAAACGGCGTGGCCCACCTCCACCTCTGGTATTGGATAATATCCAGGTACAGATCCATGCAGGTGAATTTGTGGCGCTGCTGGGACCATCTGGCTCAGGCAAATCGACCCTTTTGCGCATACTGGCCGGATTGCTACAACCGACTTCAGGACAGGTTTTATTCAAAGGGGTACCTCAACACGGTGCAAACCCGCATTTGGCGATAGTGTTTCAATCCTTTGCCCTCTTTCCATGGCTTACTGTATTACAAAATGTGGAACTGGGGTTGCAAGCACAAGATCTCACCCGCACCCAGCGTATGAAAAGTGCCCTGTCAGCAATCGATATGATTGGGTTGGATGGCTTCGAGGACGCGTATCCCAAAGAGTTATCGGGTGGGATGCGCCAGCGAGTAGGTTTTGCGCGAGCTCTGGTGGTTGAGCCGGAACTGCTTTTCATGGATGAACCTTTCAGTGCGTTGGACGTGCTCACGGCTGCGAACTTACGCAAGGAGTTGCTGGGATTGTGGCAGTCAAAAAATATTCCAACCCGCGCTATTGTGCTGGTCACGCATAACATCGACGAGGCAGTAAGTATGGCCGACCGCGTTCTTGTCTTGGGAGCCAATCCCGGTCGCATCCGTTGCGAACTGCCGGGACTTCCAAATGACCAGAGAACGATACAATCTCCGAAACATACGGAGATGGTGGATCTCATCTATCGTATCATGACCAGCCCAAAGGAAGATGTCACAGCTCTTCTTGCCCAGAGCGTACCCGAGGCCAAAACGGGTCCACTGGTACTACATCCTACGCGAGCATATCAGATTCTTCCTCATGTCGCCATCGGAGATGTTACAGGATTGGTAGAGTTGGTTCAGACACATGGAGGGCGTGAGGACCTCTATCAGCTTGGACGTCAACTCCACATGGAAGTCGATGATCTCCTGCCAATTGTAGAAGCAGCTGATATACTTGGAATGGCAGAGACTGAGGAAGGTGATCTGGTTTTGACACCAGAAGGGCAACGCTTTGCTGAAGCTGGCGTACTGGAAGAGAAAAAGGTCTTCCGTGACCAGGCCCTCGCTCACATTGCTTTGCTGCGCCAGATCGTGCACACACTCCAAGGGGCACCGGGGCATACCTTACCTGAAGAGTACTTCTTGAGTCTGCTGGAGGAGCACTTTGATGAGGACGAGGCGCAGTAACAATTGGAGACAGTCATCAACTGGGGGCGTTACGCTGAGCTGTTCACGTTTCAGGATGCTCGAGGTGTCTTCCGCCTTGAGGAGCCGGAACCTGCTGAAACAGCTTGAACGAAATTTCTTTATTGTAGGATCTGAAATATGGATAACAGTACAATTCAAGGAAAGATGCGTGGCTCATCGTCAACATCTGTTATAATCAGCATATCAAAAAATGAAAACTGAATCGGTGAATAAACGAGACGAAACACGAATAGCTACCAACATGGGAAACGAACAGAAGCGAGTATTGCTTTTAATGTCTCCTGCAACATACAGAGCAGGAGCTTTTCTAAGCGCCGCCAGAGCATTGAATCTTGAAGTTGTGGTAGGGATCGACCTGCCTGAAACGCTAAGCGAGTATTGGCATGTACCTCTCGGGTTTGACTTCGCAAAACCGGTTGAGTCGGTGCGTACGATCGTAGAATTTCATCAGAAGCATCCGATCCAGGCTATCATCTCAGTTGATGATAGTGCTACAGAACTTGCTGCTCGTGCAGGTACAGCGATAGGGTTATCTCATAACTCGCCACAGGCTGCGCAGGCAGCACGTGATAAGCTACTGATGCGAACATTGATGTCGGCAGGTGGTGTGCCATGTCCTGTCTTTCGCCCATTTCTGTTGAGTAACAATCCAACTTTAATTGCTTCGCAGGTCAGCTATCCTTGTGTACTTAAGCCATTACGACTTTCAGGTAGCCGTGGGGTTATCCGCGCAAATTCCCCTGAGGAATTTAGCGTTGCTTTTAACCGTTTAAAACGGCTACTTATTTCGGAAGGCAATTCGGAGCATGAAACGTTTATACTGGTCGAAGACTTTATACCAGGATTCGAGGTTGCTTTGGAAGGTTTGCTAACCAACAGCCAGTTAAAGGTGTTGGCATTATTTGATAAACCTGACCCATTGGATGGCCCATTTTTTGAGGAGACGATCTACATAACTCCTTCTCGACTACCTGCACGTGTTCAAGAAAATATAACCAGTTGCGTTGCTACTGCTGCCGCATCACTTGGGCTACGGGAAGGGCCTGTGCATGCGGAATTACGTGTCAATGACCAGGGGCCGTGGATGCTGGAGATTGCTGGCCGTTCCATTGGAGGATTATGTTCGACTATTCTCGAGTTTGGTTCCGGTATGTGTTTAGAGGAACTGATTCTACGTCATGCCATTGGGTACGAAATTGCCTCAATCGAGCGAGAAAAACATGCTGCTGGCGTGATGATGATTCCTATCCCATCTGCGGGCATCCTGAAAGCTGTACGTGGTGTCGAGGAGGCACAAAAAGTGCCACTTATAACAGGTGTTGAGATCACTGCTAAACTGAATTACCCTCTGGTCCCACTTCCTGAAGGAGCAAGCTACCTGGGTTTCATATTTGCGCGTGGTGAGAATCCTGCTGATGTCGAATCTGCCATTCGTACAGCACACAAACAACTGAAGTTTGAGATCAGGCGAGAGATCCTTGTATTGAATATGTGATTAAACATACGATTAAAACGAGTGTGGCGCAGGTACGCTAGGCTGGCAACCACCAGCCAAAGTTTGGGGCAAATGTAGAGTAGAGGAGCCAGATATTTAGGCTAATAATGAGCGCACTACACGCAATAGCTACCCATGTTGTAATTGCCTTATTTACCAGGATACCCATGATATCGCGTCGACGAGTAAACAGGATCAAGGTGATCACCGGCAATGGCAGGACGAAGCACAGCACGACCTGGCTGATTACCAAGGTGCTGGTTGCATTGAAGCCAATCGCAGCGACAAGAATAGCAGGAAGCATCGTGACAAGACGCCGTATCCAGATTGGGATTGTGAAGCCTACAAAGCCTTGCATAATAACCTGCCCGGCCATAGTGCCAACGGTGGAGCTAGAGAGACCGGAAGCAAGTAGCGAAATGGCAAAGATTGTACTGGCGGCTGCTCCAAGTAGAGGTGTGAGAGTCTGATATGCAGTGTTTATGTCGGCTACATTATGTTGGCCGTGAGCATAGAAAGTGGATGCAGCCATATAAAGCATCGCCATATTAACCAACCCTGCCAGACCCATGGCAATCACTACGTCTGGAATGCTCAAACGGAAGATGCGCCGCGCATCTTTTTCACTACGAGGGATGATTCGTTGTTGCATTAGGGAGGAATGCAGGTAAATAACGTGCGGCATTACCGTTGCGCCAATAATACCAACAGAGAAAAGAATGCTTTCAGATCCTCCTAGCCAGGGGACAACAGTATGGTAACCGACCTGTCCCCAATTCGGATGAGAGAAAAATGTCTCGATGATGTAACACACCGCGATCACCCCAACCAGAACTGTAATCACCACCTCTAAAGGGCGGAAACCGCGCCGCTCTAGCAACAAGATGAGATAAGTGGCAATACCGGTAATCAGCGTGGCAAAGAGTAGAGGAATGCCAAAAAGTAAATTGATGGCGATACTTGCTCCCAGAAATTCGGCAAGATCTGTAGCCATAGCCGCAATCTCAGAAACGATCCACATGGCATAAACAACTGGTTTGCGGAACTCTTCTCGACACAGTTCTGCCAGATTTTTCCCCGTAGCCAGGCCAAGTTTCGCCGAAAGCGTTTGCAACAACATCGCCATCAGGTTGGCTAATGCAATGACCCAGAGTAGTTTGTAGCCAAAAGCGCTGCCGCCAGCTATGTTAGTGGCAAAATTACCAGGATCAATATAGGCTACACTGGCGATAAAAGCAGGTCCCAGGAATGGGAGAATGGCGAGTAGTCCTTTTTTCCTTCCATCAAGCACAGCACGCGCAGCGGCACGTGTTCCCGATTCCTCGGGGAATTGCTCAGGGACCACATCTTCGCTACCAGGTGTGACATCGGCATTCGGTAGTGATGAATAGGTTCTCATACGTGATCTCCCAATGAGTTTGGAGAAGACGCAGTTTCGCTCATCGAATCAGGTGTTGCCGGACGAACGAGAACAGCTTTCGTCACTGCATCACCAACAGCATGTGTCTGATCCCCGATCTTGATTGTATAGACCCCATCATAAGGGGCAACCGCCTGAACCTGTACTAGCGCTCCCGGAATGAGGCCCAACTCGGTCAGATAGCGCAGTAGATCTGGGTGATCATCATTCACGCGCTGCACAATTACCTGTTGTCCTGGTTGTACGCTTGATAGCGGTTGGCTCTTTGCGACAACCACCCCGCCTGACTTATTTGGGATAGGATCGCCATGCGGGTCCTCGGTTGGGTAGCCCAATAGTGCATCCATACGGTCTACGAAAGCATCTGAAATCGCGTGCTCAAGGTGTTCTGCCTCCGTGTCAACCTCGTCTAAAGGAAAGCCCATACTTTGCACAAGAAAGAGTTCGAGTAGGCGATGACGACGAACGAGTTCAGTTGCCATTATGAGACCCGGTTCGGTCAACTCAACACCGTGATAAGGGGTGTAACGTACATAACCTCGCTCGGCCAACCATTTGAAGAGTTGAGTCACAGTAGCATCACTCAGTTGTCCTGTGGGCTCGAGGGACTGCAAGCGTTCTTTCATAGCAGAGGTGGAAATCGTTTCCCCGCGCTCGCGCAATTTATAACACAACTTTAAGCAGTCAATGGTGCGGATTGGCAAAGTACGCAGTTCTGGTGACATGGCAAGGCTTCCTCAGAGTTTCAACACTAAAAACAAAAGATTTTATATTACTAAAAAATAAATTACCATAAAAATGGATGTTTTGTCAAGTGGATCAAAAAAGAAATTTGGAAATACGCGCTAATTTTGAATCAGGCTGATAAGATATACTATGAAGAAGTACACTTAAGCAAATGGGTGAACAGTGCTGTCCAATAACAGACGTGAAGCAAGGAGAACAATTTGAACATCAAGCATGACGAACCATGGGATATGACGCGGCACGCTCCGATGCCTCGCCCGAAGGATGATGATGGGTATTTTGAGCAAATGTCGAAAATAGTATTTCTCTCGGGGCTGAACTGGAAAGTTATTGAGAAGAAGTGGCCAGACATCAAGCGTCTGTTAGCTAACTTTTCGATTGATTCCGTCGCTCAATTTAATGACGGCGATATTGATCGCTTGCTCAAAGACGATGGTATGATACGTAGCGTGAAGAAAATTACTGCTGTGGTTGCAAACGCTCAGAGCATGCAGAATGTAGAGCAAGAGTTTGGTTCCTTTGCACATTACCTGCAAGCCGTAAAAGCAAAGAGTGAGGATGCACTTCTAAAGGACCTGCACAAACGATTTGCCTTTTTAGGTGAGACAACCTCAGTAATATTCCTCTTCTCGGTGGGTGAGGAGATGCCCAATACTATGGAGAGAATGCAGAGTACGAAGGAAAAGAGGTAATGCTATCATCTTTTCCTTCTGAAGTGTCGGGGGAACTGCTAGTCTGTCCAGACCCAATCGCGAACTTCAGGCATGTCTTCAAAGTTGGCACGCACATACGCTCTATGCCTGGTTAAAACATCATCGCATTCAGCAATCAAGGGTGGCACAAGCTCGCGTACGCGGGGTACACGGCGCATCGCTTCGATGCAGAGATGATAGCGACTCATGCCGTTAAGCACGACCATATCGAAAGGTGTAGTAGTCGTTCCCTCTTCATTGAAACCGCGCACATGGAAACGATTCACATCTGGACGCCCATGAACGATCTCGTGAATGGCTCGTGGATAACCATGGAACGCAAATACGACAGGTTTGTCCTCAGTGAAATGATCAGCGAAGCTCTTCACATCCAGACCATGGGGGTGTATTTCAGGTGGATAGAGAGTCATCAAGTCTACGACGTTGACCACTCGCACTTTCAGTTCTGGGATGTGGTGTCGCAACCACCACGCCGCGGCAACTGTTTCAAGTGTTGGAATGTCACCAGCACAGGCCAGCACAACGTCTGGTTCAAGTTTCTCATCATTGCTCGCCCAGTGCCAGGTCGAGAGACCTCTAGTGCAATGTGCAATAGCTTCCTTCATATTGAGCCACTGCAGCTGTGGCTGCTTATCGATTACAATCAGGTTTACATAGTCGCGGCTGCGGAAACAATGATCGGCAACTGATAGGAGACAATTCGCATCTGGTGGCAGATAGATACGAGCCACAGTCCCTTTCTTCGAGAGAACAGTGTCGATCAGACCAGGCCCTTGATGGCTAAATCCATTATGATCATTGCGCCAGCAAGTAGATGTCAAGAGAATATTGAGAGAAGGGATGGGTTTGCGCCAGGGCAGTTTGATTCCCTCCTCTAACCATTTTGTGTGTTGAATGGTCATCGATGCAGACACCATTGCAAAGGATTCGTATGTTGCAAACAAACCATGCCGTCCAGTAAGCAGGTAGCCCTCAAGCCAGCCATGACAAAGATGTTCGCTCAGAACTTCCATTACACGTCCATCTGGAGAAATATGATCGTCACCAGGAGTAATTGTTTCTACAGAAGTGCGATTCTCAACCTGGAAGACCGCACCCAGGCGGTTCGAATTGGTCTCATCTGGACAGAAGACACGGAAATTATGCTGTTTTGCATTTCTTGTAAATATATCCCGCAATAGATCACCAAGCAGGCGAGTTGACTCATGATGCTCTGTTGCGGGCTTTTTTACGTCAATGGCATACTCTTCAAATAAGGGAATATCCAGGTCCACCAGCAGCTTACCACCATTCGCGTGAGGATTGGCGCCCATGCGACGATCCCCATCGGGCGCAAGTGCCGCAAGTTCAGGAATGAATCGACCGCTCTCGTCGAACAGTTCTTCAGGACGATAGCTACGTAACCAGTCCTCAAGAATTTTCAGGTGTTCCTTATTGTTTTTGACATCTGCTACCGGTACCTGGTGGGCGCGGAATGTGCCCTCGATGGGAATGCCGTCTACTTCTTTAGGCCCTGTCCATCCTTTGGGGGTGCGTAGAATTATAGCAGGCCAGGGAGGCCGTTTCGTGAAACCATTCTTGCGAGCATCTTCTTGATACGAGCGAATTTTCGCATAACAGGTGTCTAATGTCTCAGCGAAGGCTTTGTGCATTTGCATCGGATCATCGCCCTCCACAAAATGGACATCATAGCCATAGCCAGAGATTTGTTTCAGAATCAAATCATCGTCTTGTCGTCCAAGAACCGTTGGTCCAGCGATCTTGTACCCATTCAAATGTAAAATAGGAAGTACAGCCCCGTCGCGAACTGGGTTTAAAAATGAAATACCCTTCCAGGCCCCTTCAAGCGGAGCAGTCTCTGCTTCACCATCGCCAACAACAGCAGTGACGATCAAATCTGGATTGTCGAAAGCTGCGCCAAAGGCATGGGAAAGAACATAACCCAGTTCGCCTCCTTCATGGATGGAACCTGGGGTAGTTACACTCACATGGCTTGGTATGCCGCCAGGTGTGGAGAACTGGCGAAACAGTTTTTTCATCCCTAGAGTATCCTGTGTAATCTCAGGATAAATCTCGGTATAGGTTCCTTCAAGATACACATTTGCCACGATTGCAGGTCCACCATGACCAGGTCCAGCAAGGTAGATCATATTGACATCATGCTGCTGGATAAGGCGATTTAAGTGGATATAAATGAAGCTCTGGCCGGGTGAAGTGCCCCAGTGTCCCAGCAAGCGTGGCTTGATATGTTCAGGGCGCAAGGGCTCTTTTAGCAGGGGATTGTCAAGTAAATATATCTGGCCTATTGTTAGGTAATTGGCGGCGTTCCAATATTTATTCATCAGGTCGAAGCGCGCCTGTTCAATATTTGTCATTCTATCTCCAAAGGGGAATCTGATAAACACGTAGCGATTGACGGAATTCATTTCTTCCAATCATAGCTATACTCTATAATAGTAACTTCTTTGAGACACTTTTTACAATGACGAAAAGGGATGAGAGGAAAGCTAACATAACAAGAGAGGAGAGCAGAGCAGCTACCAGAAAGCAGACCAACTCTTCACGTCCAGGGTGTGCAGGCTCACGGACCATGTGCAGACAAAGCAGCTTGACAGGGAAAGAGGTGTTAGATGCCCCAGGTCATGGGCAGCTGCTTTGCGCCGAAGACGACAAAGCTCTTGACCATCTCCAGCGGCAGATTGGCCACTTGCCAGCTTCCTGGAAGGCGGTCTAGCATGGCATTAAGCACGACTTTTGCCTCCAGGCGAGCTAAAGGAGCACCCAGGCAAAAGTGAATTCCTCGCCCGAAAGCGATATGGCGATTTGGCTGCCGCTCAATGTCGAAGCGATCGGGATCTGGGAACCCGGCCTCGTCGCGGTTCGCCGATCCAATCCAGGCCACAATCACCTCGCCTGGCTCGATGCGCTGGTCACCGAGCATCGTCTCGGTTGTCGTCACACGAGGCATGGCTTTCACTGGCGAGTAATAGCGCAGAGTTTCCTCGATGGCTCCCGGCACCAGCGCACGATTTTTGCGTAGGCGTTCAACTACGCCAGGATTCTCGTCGAAGCAAAGGATCATATTGCCGAGCAGGTTGGTCGTTGTTTCGTTACCCGCGACCAGCAACAGGCCGCAGAAGCCGAGCAGTTCCATGTTGCTCAATCGTTGTCCATCGATCTCAGCAGCAAGCAGTGCGCTGACCAGGTCGTTCTGTGGATGCTGGCGGCGCTGCTCAAGTACCTGTGTGAAATAACCATACATGCCCTCGATCTCCTGGAAGAGTGCCCTGCGTTCCTCCTCCGAATGAGCCTCATCACC
>Ga0116218_1000979_pt1 | contig 18885 bp, 23 predicted proteins | sample Sb_taG_2_FD_88966 | JGI IMG/M metagenome (GOLD analysis project Ga0116218, IMG submission 88966) | Peat soil microbial communities from Weissenstadt, Germany - Sb_50d_5_LS metaG | ecosystem: Environmental > Terrestrial > Soil > Wetlands > Peat | place: Germany: Weissenstadt | collected 2010-09-21 | reverse complement strand
TGCAGGGCGGTCGCGAGCCGGCTGTACGTGTCCATGGTCGGGCTCTTGCGCCCGCGCTCGATTCTGCTGATCTCTGACTGGGCGATGCCCGAATGCCCGGCGAGCTCCTTCTGGCTCCAGCGCAGCGAGCGCCGGCGCTCGATCAGCTGATTGATGAGGCGGTACCTGAGCTGGAGCGCGCGCAGGTCCCGGACCGCGGCCGGGCCTTCTGCCGCGGCCTCGCTCTCGATGTCGTCCAGCAGGCGGTCGAAGTCCCCTGATGCACGGCGTGCCATGACACCCAGGATATGAGCATTAGCTCATATCCGCAGCAGCCCGCGTGCTCACCGGCCCTGACGCTGCCGCCAGGCCGCCAGCCGCCTCCGCGCCTCCGCGATCTCGCGCCGCTGCCGCCGGCCGCCCGGATCCTCCCCCTTGTCATAACCGCTCGGCAGCAGCACGATCCTGCTGCCGCGGGCGTGGCAGAAGACCCGCAGCAGCACGTTCCCCTCGCGCAGCCGGAACTCGAACAGCCCCCCGCCGGGCTGCCTGCCGAACGGCGAGCCGCAGACCCCGATCCCCTGCTGCCGCAGGATCTCGCGCAGCGCCGTGCCGAGCACCCGCCGCTTGCGGACATCGAGGCCCCTGACCCACTCCAGGCACGGCTTGCCGCCGGAGTCGTCCTCGCAGAACTCGATCTCGCACGGCACAGCGCCGCACCGCAGCAAGAACCAGCCTCTCGGCGGGCCAGCCGGCGACGCGCCCGGTCCGCGGCGCCCCGCTCAGACGTCCCGGCCTGCCTGGTCACCCGCCGCCCCGGAGCCCGGCACCGCGCCGCGTCCGACTCCCGGGTGAGCCGCACCTGGCAGACGATGCCTGGACCCAAGGCCGGTCCTCCGGGGAGCCCCCGGCATGGACCGGCCGCAAGTCGACGGCCCGCGGACGCCCGGGCATTCCCGCAGTCTGCCCGTCCGGAGATCCCGCGCCTGAGCCGACTCCTCGAACTCGCTCTTCTCCGAGAGCCACAGCGAGTCAGCTACGTTCAGTGACGGCTCCCGCGAGGCCCTCCGCGAATGGCGTGGAACGGCTCGTGGAACGAGCACCGGCAAACTGCGTGTGCAGTGCGTGCTCTCCGGGCACATTCGCGGGACATCAGTGCAGGCAGTGCGCTCAGGGCGGTCCAGCGGCCCCTTTAAATCGGTGGGTTCCGGGTTCGAGCCCCGGACGCCCCACACCCTCTGACCTGGGCTTTCTTTGCTCCTGACGCGCAGTCCGGCTCGCTGGTATGGGCGGAGGTTGGCCAGAGTATGGGCGTACCCGCGCCGACGCGGTAGCAGGCTGGATCGCCGCGTAGCTGGGCAATCCGGCCCGCTGCTGCTTCGAGGTCGGCTTGCCGTGCTGCACGATCTCCGGTCCCGTGCGGTGATGCGGGCTGGATAGCTGCCGCCCGGGATGGGCGACGCCGAGGCCGCCGGCGAGGAAGGCGTGCGCGCGCCGGGCCAGGGAGCGCCAGGCTGGGCGACGTCGGTGCTAGGTGCCTGGGACGAGGCAGCCTGCAGCGATGATCAGGGATGCCATGTCTTCAGCGGCCTGGCTGGCGACATCGGGGAGCACGCCCGCCAGGCCACCGGCCATACCCCGGCCATCGGCCGGTATCCACGAGGCTGGCTCGCAGCGCCTCCCGAAGATGCCTCGCTCGTCGGCCGTTACCGGGCGCTGGCGCGACCGCCGCCGCTTGCGGGCCATGCCCGCAGGGCGGCTCGGGCGAAGGTGACGCCGGCTTTAGTCGGCTCATCCGAGTCGTAGCAGCCGGGCCGGGCAGGCGCGAACGCGCCGATCCGCTGCAGCACGGCCTTCGTGTCCCAGGCAGCACGGGCGGCGGCGCCGCCGGTCAGCGGCCGGCCGTCGGCGAGCATCCAGGCGCTGGCGGTGAGGAACCTGGCGATTGTGACGCTCAGGTCGTCCGTCGCGTCGGCGGCCACCAGTATCAGGAGCAGCAGGCCGGCCTGCTGCTCGCACCGGTCTCTGGAACCAGGCGGCATCCGCTCGGCCAGGTGCCACCACAGCGCGGCCGGATCGGCGCGGACGGCGCGTCCGCAGGCCGTGAGCAGCAGCATGCCGGAGTGCTTGCGCAGCAGCCCGAACCGCTGCGCCGTCTCGCGCAGGACCAGGACCGGCACGGTCTGGTGCTCCCTGTTGCCCGTGCCGATCCACTCGTCAGCGAGGCCGAGCTCCGCTGACGCGGCCGCGACGTGGACCGGCGGCAGGTAGCCGGCCTGGGTCAGCCGGATGCCGTCGGATCCGACGCGGTCAAGAAGCCAGGAATACGGCCGGACCATCCGCTCCGCGGTAGCCGCATCGACGAGCACCGGCTGGTCCAGGCCAGCGGCGTCGATCAGGCTGAGCAGCAGCCGGCGCTCGGACGCCGTCCGCATGTCCGAGACCAGCTCCCCGAGCGGCCCGGGCAGGCCGGACGAGGCAGGAGCAGCATCGGTGCCGACGGCATCCCAGGCCAGCAGTGCGCCATTGATCGCGTCAAGGCTGAAGGCGGTGCGTGCCATCGACGAGATGCCGACATCGCCGTACATGGCGGCCAGGTCCAGCACCGCGTCTGCATGGTCGGGATTGCCGGGGTCGGCCGCCACTTCGATCAGCTCGTGAGCGTGCACGCCACCGCAGTCTTCGGCCGGGCCCGGCCGCCGGCCAGCGGTACAGGCCGCACGGCGCGAGGTCGCGGTCCGCGGCAGGACGGCCTCGAGCGCGATCACGTGCTGCCAGTCGTCGCCGTAGTCATAGGTGTAGTACAGCTTGTCCGCCGGATCGGTCAGCACCTCATCCAGGCGCACCTCACCCTCAGGGACACCGGTCTCGCCCTCTGCCACGTCGAACGGGCACAGGTAACGCTCGGTCTGCGCACCGTAGAAACCCGGCCCTGACCCGAATCCGTGCAGATGACTGTCGGTCCAGCCGAACGCGATCTGGATGACGTCGTGGACCTGGTCGAGGAACAGATCCGAGGCCAGCTCAATACGGCGCCACAATGGCGGCTTCGTGCCCTGGAGATCGACCCGGACCCGGTAGGTGACCACCTCGGACCGGCGCGGCCCGCGCCGCGAGGGCGGGGCCGGATGGCCGGGCATCCCGCCGGCCAGCGACCTGGCAGCCAGCAGATCGTGCAGCAAGCCCTGCAGCTCGGCCGGACTCCGGCCAGCCATCGCCTCAGCTATCAGCGCACCGACATCCACCCGACCGGGCCGATCGCCCGCCGATACCTGACCTGCGGCCGCATCCCGCTCGCGCGTCACACCGCCACATTAGCGGCAAGCAATCGTGAGGTACGCCCATTGCTCCGAGTACCGCCGGACAGATAACCCAGCGGTCCACAAGAGCATCACAGCTCCCGCGCCGGGCAGCCGTCCGCAGGCCGACGTCCGGTCAGAGCCAGCACGCCTGGTCCGGCAATGGCCGGCTTTCAGCCATGTGTCGTCCCTGTCCGTTCTGCTGCGGACCCGAGGGGAGGACAGACCTGCGACCAGATGCCGATGCGGGCCGTCAGGGAATGGCTCGCAGCAATGCGCGGGCGTCCTTGAGCAGCAGCACCATGTGCAGCGGATCAGTCGGGCACGGCTGGAAGTCATACCGTGCATAGAAATCCGCGGCCGTCTGATCCAGGGCATGAGCCAGCAGCGCCCGCACGCCGACATGGTCAGCGACCTGAAGCGTCCGAAGAACAGCGTCGCGCAGCAGACGCCACCCCAGCCCGCGGCCTTGCACAGACCGGTCAACGGCCAGGCGCGCCAGCAGCAGGACCGGAACCGGCTCCGGCATGGCCTTCGCCGCCCGCGCCGGCGCGCTGGCCCGCGACACCGCCCCTGGGCTTGCTGCGCCGGGCCTGCGATCTGGAAGACGCGGCGGCCGGTCCCGGACTGGTTATCCTCGGCGCTGACGGCGGTTTGGCCGGGATGAATGATGCCGCGGGCCGGTGGCTGGAAGATCTCGGCGGCCGCGCGGACGGGTCGGATCTTCCGATCGAGATCGCGGCGCTGGCAATAAGGCTCCGTCATCTGCCCGCCGCCGAGCCGGCGATGCCGCGCCTGCGGGTGCGGACCAGAAGCGGCCGGTGGGCCGTTCTTCACGCCTCCTGGATGAATACCCCGGCCAGCAAGGCAATCACGGTGATCCTGGAAGAGGCCGCCCCAGCGCAGGTCGCGCCGCTGATCATGGTTGCTTATGGGCTAACGGATCGCGAGAAGACGATATCGGCCATGGTCTGCCTGGGCTTGCCGACCCGGCAGATCGCGGGCCTGACCACGGACACGGTGCAGGATCACCTGAAATCTGTGTTCGACAGGACCTGCGTGCACAGCCACGGCGAGCTCGTCGCCTTGATTCTGCAACGGGACTACCTGCCCCGCGCCGCCGCTGGCGACCCGCTGAGTCCGTCAGGCGCCTTCGCGGTCGGCTGATCTGCCCGCGAACCTGATTCGCAGGTCCCCTGGGCGGCAAGGCGGACCTGGTCTCAGCCGCCGAGGTGTCGACAGCTAGCGGTCGTCGCTATGCACCACGTCGAGGATCCGGGTTTGCGGCTGGCCGGCCAGGCCTGGCGATGACGTTGGCGAGGACCAGACGTGCTGTTCCAGGAACGCGGCGAACGCCTGTGCCGAGCCGGCACTGTCGAACTCCAGGTCGAGCATCAGGTACTTCTGGTCGTCGACGGGCTGGCGGATGGCTACGCTGCTTACTCCGGCTTTCGCGCGCGCTTCGGCAAAGCTGTCGAAGGCAGTCGACCAGACCTTGTAGTCACTGATGGCATGTTCGATTCTGAGCGTTGTCATGGGTTTCTCCGTTACGTTGCCGTTCTTGCTATTGACCTTCAGGCTAGGCAGCCGACTCGGCAGGCGGTATCCCGAATATCTGGGGGTCTTGAGCTGGCTTCCCTCGACGGTATCCGGATGATGATCTCGCTGAGCGTAGGCTCCTTGGGTGGCCGGTGACTGGGTTCGGGCCCAGGCCCGCGTGCGCATCGAGGCGATCGGCGCGGCATCGGTCGATGACAGGACCCTGCGGCGGCGGGTGCTCACGGTCCTGCGCGATGTAGTCGTCTTCGATGCTTACGTCTGGCTGCTGACAGACCCGGTCACCGCGGTAGGCGCCGCTCCGCTGGCCGACGTTCCCTGCATCGCGGAGCTCCCGGCGCTCATCAAGGCGAAGTACGGCACGTCCGTCAATCGCTGGACCACTCTGCGGCAGCAGGCATCACCTGTCGCGCTCCTGCACAGTACCGTCCACGGCGACCTGGGACGATGCCGCCTGTGGCGCGATGTGCTGAGCCGGTACGCGATCGGCGACGTGGCCTCGGCGGTCTTCGCGGACCAGTTCGGCTGCTGGGGCTTCCTCGACCTGTGGCGTGACGACAGCCGCGAGCCATTCAGCACTGCCGATGCCGAGTTCATCGCCAGCCTCATCGCGCCGCTGACCAAAGCGCTGCGCCGTAGCCAGGCGCGAACGTTCATCGAGGCGGCGATGCCGCACCGGCACCAGGCCGGGCCGGTCGTGCTGATGCTCGACGACGATCTCCGGATTGCCAGCCGTACGGCAGCTTCGCAGGCCTGGCTGAACGTCCTGCTTCCGCCGGAGCCCGATGAGCGGGCGATCCCGGCGAGCGTCTACAACGTCGCCGCGCAGCTGATCGCCGCCGAGGAAGGCGTCGACACGCACCCGGCTTCCACACGCATTCATCTGGCTGACGGCTTCTGGCTCACCCTGCGCGCGGCAAGGCTCTCTCCTAGCGAGCAAGAGCCGGTGGCAGCCGCATCCGGCGCGGCAGCACTTGTGGTCACGATCGAGGAGGCATCCGCCGCCGAGCGGCTGGAGCTTTTCGGCCGTGCCTTCGGTCTTAGCCCCCGCGAGCACGAGTTGCTCGGGCTGCTTGCCACCGGCAGTGATACGCGGGCGATGGCGCGCCAGATGTCGCTGTCCGGGCACACCATCCAGGACCACCTCAAGTCGATCTTCGCCAAGACCGGCGCCCGCGACCGCGTCACCGTCCTCTCGCGCGCCCTCGGCACCCAGCGCGATGCGACTGGCCAAGCCGAGAACTAAGACGGCTATTCGATTGGGCTAGCTCGGTGCTTATGGTCACCGGGCCTCGCGGCCGCTGCTGATCCGACGCGAGTTCCCGGTGGCACGCCGATGACGGGCGCAACATCATTTAACTGCGGGCGGGCCGAGGACGTGGTCGGCGAACATGGTGACGGCGGCGTCGAGGAGGCGGAGGTAGCGGTCGCCGCCGGGGTCGTTGGCGAGCTGCTGGCTGGCAAGGCCGGCGACTACCGCAGTCCAGATGTCGAAGTCAGCCTCGTCGCGGAGCCCGGCGCGGGCAAGGACGCGCGGCGGCGAGGAGAAGGATGACCAGCGATGGCCGCACAACTTTGGGATGTCGGCGCGACCGTCGCGGTTCCCGCTGGTTCGCGGTTCCGGCCCGGCGGTCCCGGTCCTCGTATGCGCCGGAGCGGGCGTGCCCCTGGCAATACAAGATCCCGTGTGCGCCGCCCGTGCACCACGCCGAGGTCGGCGGCTATCTCGACCGATCCGCTGATCAGCCCGCCGTGTGCTCATCTTCTGGTGGGACGGCGTCCCCTAAATTGTCTGAGTGACTGCCCTGCCCGTTATCGCGTGCCGTGCTGTCGCGCCTTCTCGCCGCGGAAACCGTGCTGCGGTCCCAGACGCTGCCTCCTATCACGGCCGCCTACGATCGGAAGATGAAGATGGGCTGTGCCGAGTGCGGGTGTGTCATCGAATCAAGCGTCCGGATCGTCATCTGCAGCGACGGCTGCTGCTGTCGCGACGTGCCGGTGAGCGGGCAGGCCACCAGAGTCCCGCAGCTGTCTGACGGCGGAATCGAGCCCGACGGCACTCGCGCCGAACTCGAACAGGCCCGAGTCACGTTCCACGCTCTGGTCCAATCGGCCGGCGAGGAGGAACTCGGCCAGCGGAGCAATTGTCAATGGCCAAGTTACGGCCCCCGGTAGTGGCCACGCCATTTTCGCCACAGTTTGAGGAGGGGCGACATATCGGCAACGCGATTTCCCCGGGCTGTGCCTTAATCCGATTGGCAGACAAAAGTTCGGGAGTATGGTCGTGGCCGCCGTTGCGGGATGCGAAATAATCGGCACACCACGCACGGCTGTTCATGCACAACCGGGCCTACATATATAGTTGCCCCACATATGTCGAGCTGGCCTGCATCGTTGTGCACGCCTGTTGCGGATGCCCCGACGACCCAGAGGGCCGGGTCCGGTACGAGGGGCTGGACCGTCGACGGCATGACCGCCTACGGCTTCGTGTGCGGCACCTGCCGGAAGCTCACCCAGACCGGACCCTGGACCGAGAGTGGGCCGTCAGCCGGAAGGCGCGGCCCGCTCATGTGTCGTCAGAACGGCCACGGCTCGCCGTGCTCGTTGACCCAGTTCGGCAGTCAAGCACGCAGAAGCAGATACGCAGGGTGTCCTCCATCTTTCGCGCCAGCAGTCAACACCAAGCCGAGCGCCACATGGAACTCAATCCATGCATCCGACAAGTCCATTGCCATACCGGCTCACATCGTGGCGCACCGGCCGCGCGGGGTCCCGGCCGAGCGGGGCACGTCCGGCCACGCCCGGAGCGGCGTAACCTCTCTGGTGATCTTCCAGAACTGGCCGCGAAGCCGCGAAGCTGCCCGTGCGGCGGCAGCAGGAGGACAGTCGGCGAAGAACAGGGCGGCGGGATGCCAGTGGGTCGATCCGTCGGCGGCTAGGTACGAGCCGCCGTCGGGTCCGGGAACGGTCAGGTCGGGCTCGTCTCGCATGACGTCGTCGTGCGCTCGGCCTGGGCGAGGCAGCATGGCGGATAGGAAGACCATCCGGTTGACTGGTCGTCGAGCGGCGACGACGGGGATCGTCAGGCCGCCGAGGGAATGGCCGACCAGCACGAGGTCTTCGGGGGCGTCGGAGAACGCTTCGATTGTCACTTCGGCGTACTGCGATGCACCGGCATCTGGGTCCTCGCACGGCAGGTCGACGGTCAGGACGCGGTGACCCAAGATCTCCAGCAGGTCTGCCAGCTGCTGCCAGCACCACGAGCCGTGGTAGGCGCCGTGGACCAGCCCGAATGTTGTCATCGTCGTGCTCGAGTCACGCTACGGCCTGGCGTAGTCGGCGAACCCTTGCCAGTCCACCACTACACACGGATTCCTGCGTCTGACGTCTGCGTCGACGCGTTAATCTCTGATGCCGTCTTCATCTGTACCTCCCTGTCGTGGAAGAGTGCTCATGGCCTGTTCTACGACGGCACCATTGCCGCAGCGTTGGCGAGACTTTGGCGTTCGGCCATCGACAGACGCACCGGGCGGCAAGTCCTCATCACCCATGGGCAGCCGGCGTGGACGCCGAAGCCGCATCGTCCGCTCAGGCTCGGTGCGAGCGCGACGCCAGCACGGGGAGACAAATGCAGGTGCAAAGAGGAATTTCGGGGACTTGCCAGGCTCGTTCGCACACCGCTTGCGTCAAGGTGCTAAGGCGCTGCTCCCGGCCTGCCTGCACCAGGTCGGCAACCTCGAGCCATCGACGGCATCGACTCGGCCTGCGCGGTTACCTCCGGTTGGGCAGGCATCGCCGCCTCGTGCGCGACCGCGCCGAACGAAGGTACAGAACTCCTGATCGGGGCCTTCCGGAAGAGATGGGGTTACTCGACCTGGATCCAGCCGAGCAGATCCTCGCGGCTAACCGTGTCCAGAAGAGCCGGATGATCAGTGGCCAGGTGATCGCGGATAGCCCCGATCACCCGGTCGTTGCTGTCACCGCGGGCCACAAACCCGCATTCGCAGCGGATAAGCTTCGCCATCGGTCCTCCTAGGTTCCGAGCCGAGCGTAGTGCAAGATGTTGGCGTGACCTTGGCGTCTTCAGACTCCGCCATGCGGATCCAGATCTGCGGGCCGCTCGTTATCGAGCGTGAGGGCCAGCGCCTTGAGGCTCGCCTGCCCGGCCGCCAGGGCCGGCTCCTGTTCACCTACCTCCTCGTCCACCGCCATCGCCAGGTCCCGCGAGACGAGCTGGCTGAGGCACTGTGGAGAGAGCCTGACCCGGCCGCGGTAGACAGTCGGCTCAACCCGCTGCTGTCAAAGCTCCGACGTGTCTTCGGCGCCGACACTGTCGACGGGCGCTCAACCCTCCGACTGCATCTGCCTCAGGCGTGGATTGACCTCGAAGCCGCCACCGAGGCCATCCACCGTGCCGAGTCATCTGTCGCCCAGCACGACTGGGTACGAGCATGGGGACCATGCCTGGTAGCCCTCTTCGTCGCCGAGCGCGGCTTCCTCGCCGGCGAGGACGCCCCATGGATCAGCGAGATCCGCAACCAACTGGACGTCCTTCATATCCGGGCCCTGGATTGCTATGCAGCCGCATCACTGGGTATCGCGGGACCTGAGCTGGCAGGTTCCGAACGGGCCGGCCGGAAGCTCATCCGCCTCGCCCCTTTGAGAGAGAGCGGCTACCGCTACCTCATGCAGGCGCTGGCCGCCCAGGACAACCTCGCTGAGGCCCTGCACGTCTACGGCCAGCTCTGCGACTGCCTGCGTGATCAGCTTGGCGTCTCGCCCAGCCCCGCAACCCGCGACCTCTACGAGGGACTGCTCGCAACGACCTGAAGGGCGGCCCGCCAAGCACCGGACACCACGCCACCAGGACGTCCACGGTCCCGCATCTGGCTATACCCGATCCCCCCGGCTAGTCCGGCAACTGTCATCCCGGCAAGGCGGCGAATCCACCTGTCCGCGCTGGTTGCGGCTGGCAGCGGAGTAATGGCCAGGCGGCTCATTGCGCGTCCTTGACGGCCCGTGACCTGCCCAGATGTACGGGGATCGGGTCACCGTCGATGAGGATCGGGCGGTTCACCTGGTGGGACGCTCGGCCACCCCCTCTGACCCGCGGGAATCCTTGCTACCGAGCGAGGGGCCGGGCTCTGTGGAACGCACTCGCCCGGGCGGGGCGCACGCTGCGAGCGTGCGGCACCGATCGTTCTATCAGTCAGGCGCGCGCCACGGTGCCGACCGCAGCTGGCTGAGCAGTGCTGGGCGTAGGGTGCGCGTGTGGCTGATCTGCTGCCCCGGCTGAGCCGGGCCTTGCGCGATGACCTGGATCAGGGCCAGCGGTCCGCCCTGGCGAGCTGGGTCGCCTTTACCTGCACGTTCGCCGTTGTCCGCGGCATCACGTGGAGCATCAGGGCCGGCCGCGGCCCGTTCCGCAACATCAGTGCCGGGGGTGAGCACCTGCATCACTATCTGTGGGGCATCGGCATGCTCGCCGGGGTCGGCGCGGTCGCCGTGCGCGGCAGCGACCGGCAGCGGGCGCACCCTGCGGTGGCGATCAGCTACGGCAGCGGCCTGGCCCTGATCGTCGATGAGTTCGCGCTGCTGCTTGACCTGAAGGACGTCTACTGGGCACAGCAGGGGCGGATATCGGTCGACCTCGGGGTGGGCGGGATTGCCGCGACGGGTTCCTACTTCGCTGCGCTGCCGGTGCTGCGTGCGCTGCGCCGGGATCACCCCGGCCGGGATGTCAGTGACAACGCGGAGTAGCGGCTACGGAGACAGGCCCGGGCAAGTCGTCGCCGCGCATTCTCTGGCACACCGGCAGTGGCATGACCGGACGCCGGCAGCCCGCGGGAGTGCCGGCGGGGAATCGCTGCACGGGCAGGAACCGCGATGCGGGGAATGGAGGGACGTCCTGGCTGTGAATATAGGCTGGCCTGCTGGGTCGGCGTGGTCGCCGAGGACCTTGACGCGCAGCAGCGGTTCTACCACGACGTGCTCGGGCTGGCTGAGCTGGCACTCCACGAGCTCTACCGGGCCCACCTCCAAGGCTCCTGAAGCGCATGCAAGGCGACTGTCACTAACAACGGCCGGGCGCACGCAGGCTGAGCTCTCGGGACTGACCGGCGTCCCCAGGCCGACATCAGCCGCATCGAGCGCACGCCCCGGCGAGCAGCCCTCGCCTGGAACGTCCCGCGGCCTGCTCCTATGCCTTTTCCTGCTGACCCTGGCGTCGCATCGGGACTCCTTGAACAAGATCGGACTCGCGCCATCGGCATGGACATCAGGATTTGTCGTCCTGCCAGCAAGCACCCCGCAACCCGCGGGTACGGCAGGGCATTACGCGCGGCGACAGGCCGATCAATCCGTGCAAACCACATGATTTGGATCCCGGCGGGGCGATATCGGCGGCCAGGTCAGGGGACCGTTCCGACCTGACCGCCGCGGCCCGTGCTGGGTCCGTCGTCCCCGCCTAGGCGGATGCTGCGGGCGGACCTGTCGGTCCGTGCCGTTCGGTCCCCTGACCGGTTTGCTGGCCTGCCCGCGGTGTGTGCCGCTGAGGGCCTGGGCGGCCGGTCAGCTGCCGAAGATCTTCACGCCGTAACGGCGCACCACCGGACGACGCCCGACTGCTAGGTACCTGGCAGGAGTGCGAGGGCGCGCTGCGGGCCGGGCTGGCGGGTGTCCTCGCCGGGTCGGGGTTCGAGCCAGCCAGGTGCGCCAGCGGCCGGGAAGCGGTGGCGTCCGGGCTGGCGCGCGGCCTGCTCCAGCTGGGCGGCGAGTTGCTCGTCGAGCTGGCGCAGCTCGCGGCGGACGGCCGGGTGCTCGAGCGTGCTCTGGCGTGCGAGCCGCCACCGGAGCCCGGCGATGGCGGCCGCGGCGGCCGCGGCGTCTATGCGGGCCTGCGGGTCATCGTGGTCGTTCACAGCGCCGCCTCCGGACGGGCTGCTCACCGGGCTCCTGCCTGGGTGTCGGGTGCCGGTGACGGCGGGGCGGGCAGGGCGGCCGGTAGACCGCCGCGGGCGGCGGCGGGCGGCGGCGCCGTCTGCCTGAGCGAGGGCGGGACCGCTGCTGACCGGTTCCGGGATGGGACCGCGGTCCGGTGCTGGGGTCGTCGCGGCAGCGAGGTCATGCAAAAGGTAGGGCATTGCCGTTCTCCGTTGAGGTGGGGCAGTAGATCGGACAGTCCCCGTCTCCGGGGTCCGTATGGCTCGTGCAGTCTGGAACCGCAGGTGTGACGTGAGTGTGACTACGGGGTCAAGACGCCGCCAGAACACACTATGGAGCTAGCTCGTGAACTCAGCTGCGGGGAGGTCGCGGGGCGGAAGGCGGGGTTGCCGGCTCCCTTGGCAGGGGAATACGGTCATGTTCCGCAGTGAAATGTGCCCCTGGGCTGTCATCTGACGCTGGCAGCGAGAAGGCCCTGGTGGTGGTCGTGTCGGATCGGCAGCTTGCCCAGGCGGGTGCCAATGCCGGCCAGGCCGCGCAGTGGGATGGCCCGGCGGGCGAGCACCGGATCAGGCACGCTGATGTGTTCGACGCTGAGACGAGTCCGCTCAACGTGCGGTTCCGCGCCGCCGTCGGCGTCGGCCCCGGTGACCGTGTGCTCGACATCGGCTGTGGCACGGGCGGGTCGACGCGGGACGCTGCCCGGGCCGCTGTGGCCGGAAGCGCCGTGGGCGTCGACCTATCCGCGCGGATGCTCGAACATGCGCGCCGGGCCGCCCGCGCGGAAGGACTGCGGAACGTCAGCTACCAGCAGGCCGACGCCCAGGTGCACCAATTCGAGCCGGCCCGCTTCGATGCGTGCATCAGCCGGTTCGGAGCGATGTTCTTCTCCGATCCGGTTGCCGCGTTCACCAACATCGGCCGCGGTCTGCGCCCTGGCGCGCGTCTGGTACTGATGGCCTGGCAAGCGGCCGACCGCAATGAGTGGTCAGCCGCCATCCGCCAGGCCCTCACCACGGACACAGCCCCGCCCGCAGCTCCCCCGCCAGGCCCGCACCCATTCACGCTCGCCGACCCGACCGTCGTAGTCGACATCCTGGCAGCGGCCGGGTTTACCGCGATCAGCTTCACCGACGTGTGCGAGCCGCTCTACTACGGCCCGCACACCGCCGTCGCCTACGACGTCGTGCTCGGCCTGGGCAGCACCAGGGACCTGCTCGCCAGCCTCGACGCCGACACCACAAGGCGCGCGCTCCAGCGGCTCCGCGCCCTCCTCGCCGCACACGACACTGGCAACGGCGTGTCCTTCGGTTCGCGGGCCTGGATCATCACCGCCCGGCGCCACTGACGGGCCGACCGATCATCGTGGCTCTTGGGCGCGGGTCCGCAGCTGGGAATCCTGCGGACAGCCAGTCTTGGATGCGACGATTACGGCATGGCTGCTGAAGGCGTCATAGCGGACTGCTTCATATGCCGAAAGCACCGCGACCGGGGATCACTGATGCCGGGCGGGCCGGTCGCCGAGGACCTGGTCCTGGTCTCCCATATCGTCACGCCGGATGCGCTGGGCCGCGAAGGCACCACGGCCTACCTAGGCCACCTGTTTGTGGAACCGCGGCGGCACGCGCCGGGTCTGGCGGACCTTGCTGACGCCGAGGCTCGGGCTGTCGGCTGGTGGTGCACGCGTGCCAGTCGGGCTCTGAGTGAAGCTGCCGGGGCTGAGCATGTGTACGCGGCGGTGATCGGCGACGGAGTCCCGCACTTGCACGTCTATCTGCTGCCGCGGTACCCAGGCACCCCGCGCGAGTACTGGTGGACTCGCGTGGACGAGTGGCCGCAGGCCCGCCGCGGTGAAAGCAGTAGTGCTGGCCGACACCCACGCCCCGCAGCGATGGCGCCGCTGCCCGCCGGCGATTGCGGAGTACCTGCGGGGTGCGGACCTGATCTTGCACGGCGGCGATGTATGCACGGCCGACGTGCTGGATGAGCTATCCGATTACGCACCCGTGCGGGCGGTGCTCGGCAATAACGACGGCCCGGATGTGGCCGCGTGGGGTGCACCGGAAACCCTGGAACTCGACCTGGCAGGTCTGGCGGTGGCAATGGTGCACGACGGCGGCAAGGCCGACGGCCGCTGCGCCCGGCTGCGCCGCCGCTTCCCGGCTGCCCAGCTGGTCCTGTTCGGGCATTCCCACATACCCCTCGACCAGGCTGCCGACGGCATCCGCATCTTCAATCCCGGATCGCCGACCGACCGCCGCCGCCAGCCGCTGGGCACCATCGGCCTTCTGCATGTCGACGGCGGACTGCTGGTTCAGGCACGGATCATCCCCGTCGATTCCTGATCAGGACCCGGGCCCGCCCGTTCTTCCGAAGCTGCCGCGATCACGGTCGTTGGCGGGCCGGTGACCCAGTACGTCGCGGTGCGCCCAATTGCTCCTGCGGAGGCATCATTGGGTGGTGGCAGGTGCCTTCAGCGGAGAAACTTCCGGCTAATACGCCAGGTACCGGCGCGGCTACCCCGGCTCGCTGATCGACGCGCTGGCTGAGCGCCTGGCGCTCACGACCGCCGATCTGGTCCTGGATCTAGGGTGCGGCACCGGGCAGCTTGCCCTTCCCCTCGCCGGTCAGGTACGCGCGGTCATCGGCATGGACCCAGAGCCGGACATGCTCGCCCAGGCTCGGAAAGCGGGTGAGGCGTCCGGATCGCGGAACGCACTGTGCTGGAACAGTGGCTCAGCATCACCCTGACCTCAAGTTGCGGAACGGACCAAGAGTCCCGGAGCACCTATGCCGACCAGATGCGCGCCGCCGGCTTCGAGGTGACCGAGGTCGTCGTCGAATATCGCGGCGAGCTCGATATGGAGCAGATCGTCGGCGGCGTGTACTCGGCGATGTCACCGGACCAGCTCCCGGCACCCGACCGGCGTCCGGCCTTTGCCGCCCACATCACCCGAGCGCTGAACGATACCGGACCGTTCGTCGAGCTAGTCCGGGTCGCAGCGATGATCGGGACGATCCGCTAACCGACTCCCGGATGAGCCTGCAGCGAGTCGCTGGCGGTTCCGATGAAGCCGCAGCATGATGTGCAGGTGATCACAGTGGCGTCCTTCCCGGCGGATCTGGGCCAGTGGGACCAGGACGAACATCCCTACTATCTCGAGGTGTTCGGCGAGGCTGCGCCCCTGCTCGACATGACGCACGCAGAGGTGATACCGGCCGGCAGCTCGACGGCGGCAAGCACCAGCCCGACTCCGATCTACGAGTACTGGTGGACGATCGGACACGGCGGCAGCAAACCCGAGCACCGGCATCTGTTCGAGAGCCGCCAGAAGCTTGATCTCTGGCATCGGCTGGAAGACATCGCGGCACGGGTCTACCTGTACTTCCCGATCTCCGGCGGCTGGCGGATGCAGGAGCTGGCAGCGAGCGCGAAATACCTGAGCCCGGTAGCACACCAGTCAGACTGGACCGAGAAGGCCGCCGCGGACTGGCAGCGGACGCAGCCGATTCTGGCCGGCGCCGGGCAGGCGGTATCGGCTCTCGGCCTGGTACCTGGCGTCGGGACCGTCGCAGCCGGCGCCGCCCCGATCCTGTCGGCGATATCCAAGCTGCAACTAGGTACCGTGCCGCAGGGTATTAAGGGATTCGACTGGTACGTCGAGAAGGTGACCGTCCCAGCAGCCGCCCATCACGGCGTAATGCAAGGTGTCGTGTGGGCGATTCCCAAGGAGATGTTCGAGCTTCTCGGCGGACGGCTCACCGGAAGCCTTGCGCTGAGCTTCATCCCGGCCGCAGCCGCCGACCAGCCATCGTGGGAAGCGCGGACGTTGCCGATGCTCGCCCACGCCGCCGTCTACGCCGATGGGCAGACGTCCTGGGTGCCCGCCCAGAACCGATTCGTCGAGCTGCCATTGTCGCCGCGGATACCGGCCGCCGCTGGTCAGCCGGAAACCGGCACTCCGGAAACCGGCACCGCCGCCACCGGAGGCTGAACCTAGCGACCCGGGCCACCCGGTCGACCAGCGATGACGTGACCGCAAGTTCTCCCGGGCAGCCCGGTTGCCCGTCCGGTAGATCAGGACGGGCTGACCGGCAGCTGGGCGGGACCCTGACTGTCCTGCGACCTGGCGATGCGACGCGATCGTTCCCGGCGGATGAGGCCTGCGCACAGCAGAACAAAGCCCGTCACTTTGCATTTCATGCCGATGACGTAAATCTCGCTGATCTGGCTCGGCGGCCAGTGCCGCCAGGCGGCCAACATGGCGGCCAAGACACCCGTGAACCAGATCAGCAAGCCAGCCCTGGCCAGCAGCGATATGTCCCGGCGCTGCTCGCGTGGGCGCAGGAAATGGGCGATCGTGGTGCCGACGACGATCAGCCAGCCGATCGCGAACGCCACGAGGAACATGTTCCCAGCTCCCAGGACCGCATTGTCTTCGCATCAGTATAGGGAGCAGTGTCCGTCTCGGACAGCAAGCAGGATCAGCCGCCGCCCGACACCGGCGCGGGTGGCGGCGAGTTGGTCACCGACACATCGTCCAGGTACATCCAGGTGTCATCCGGCGGGCTCGAGCCGTCCTGGTGGACGTTGAACCAGAGCACCACGCTCTGGCCCGCGTACGGCGTCAGGTCGAAGGTGACCTGGGTCCAGGTCTCCGAGTTCGAGTTGCTCTTGAAAACGCTGGCCAGAGTCGTGCCGCTGGTGTTCCGGAGCTGCGCCTCCTGCCAGTCAAACTGGCAGGAGGCGCCCGAGCATAGCTGGTCTGCGGTAGACGGCAGATACCAGAAACTGAGCGTCGTCGTGCCCGAGGACGGCACTGTGATCGTCTGAGCGAGATTGCTGTCGCCGAGCGGCTCTGCGACCGGCTGAACGGTGCCGAGCAGGGCGGCGCCGGTGCCCAAGTGCACTTGCGCGCTGGTGGCGGTCGGTAGCGTGGCGCCGCCGGCCGTCCACGACGTCAGCCCGTTCTCGAAGCCGCCGTTCTGCACCAGAGGTGCGCTCGCCGAAGGCGTGACGGCATTGGATGCCGCAGACGGCGGGCCGGAACCGTTCGGATTAGATCCGGTCACCGTGAACGTGTACGCGGTGCCGTTGGTCAGCCCCGTCACGAGGGCCGTCGTCGGCGCGGGCGATCCGGTGACTGTGATCGGGGACTGGGCCGCCGGGCCGATGTAGGGCGTGATGGTGTACGTCGTCACCGGCCCGCCGGAAGACGGAGCCGCCCAGCTGATGCTTGCGGACGCGTCGCCGGCAGCAGCGCTCACGCGGCCGGCCTGGCCGGGCGGCCCGGCCGGTGCGAAGACAACGTCTACCCAGTAGCTCTCGGCATTGGGTGTGGCTCTTTGAGAGTGAGCTGGTCAGGCGGCGAGTCCGTAGACGCGCTGGCGTTCCCTGTGCAGGTGCCAGGGCCAGTATTCGTCGAAGTCGCCGTTGGCGTGGAGGGCTCGTAGTTTGAGGAGCGCTTCGGCGCCGTCAAGGCTCCATCTGGCGCCTGTGATATCGAATCTGTCTTTGATGATGTGCCTGCATGCTCCTTCTATGATCCCGGTGGCGATCGGCCAGCCCTTGGCGAGGGCGGTGGCGTAGTCGAGGTAAGGGGCCTTGGCGTCGAGATAGCCCGCGCAGGTGTCAGCGCCTTTGCGCTCGGCGGGGCTGTAGCCGTAGGTGGTGGCGCGGCGGCGGATCCCCGCGGCGACGTCAGCGGCCCTGCCTTCCAGGATCGCGGTGGCCCGCCCGGCGACCCAGTCCCCGGCGTCGGGGTCGCCGGGTTCGAAGAATGTCCATGCTGCTCTCCAGCAGTATTCAATGACATGTATGAAGTCGATTCCGATCGTGACCGTCACGCCGCGGCGTTCCGCCTCGGCGGTGATCGCCTCGATCTGGGTGTTGTTCCCGTCGACGAGGGCGATCCAGGTGCGCTCGCGGCCGGGGTCGCGGCGCTGCGCCTCGTCGAAGGCGGCGGCGATGACGGCGCCTATGTCGTCGGTGACCGACGCGGTCAGCCACTTGCCCTGCGTCTTCGGGGGTTCCGCGCGGTCGCGGCCGGGCGGGGTGATGATGTCCGCCGGGGTGCGGGAGGCGGGGATGACGTCGGTGACGGCGGCGATCTCGGCCATCCGCTTGCGCCCGCTCTTCTCCCCGGGTGACAGGCGGGCCGCGACCTTCCGTTTCGCGGCCGCGGCGGCTTTCGCCGTGGCAGGGCGCAGTCCCTCCTCGCGCATCACGATGCCCTTCCCGTCGGCCTGGATCATCAGCACCTGATCCTCCGGGGCCTGGCCGGGCCTGCGGGCAGCATAGAACGCGTCCACGTCCGCGGCAGCCCGCATCGCGAGCTCTTCTACCTGCCGTTTCCCGGTCTTCACCCCGGTCGCGCGGGTGATCGCTGCCGCGGCGTCGTCATAGGAACCCCGCGGGGCCTCGACCGCCGCGAGCCTGCGCAGCCCGTGCGAGTACTTCTCCTCCGGCAGGTTCAGCTCCTCATCAGCCGGGTGCACGTTGCGCGCGCCCGGTGCCCGGTACGCGATCCGGGTCACCGTGACCGGCCCGAATACCGTCGCCAGTGGACGGGCATGATCCCTTTCCGCCCGGGTCCGCGCCACCCCGCCCGGCCCGGTTACGTCAGCGCGGCGCTCCTCGCGCACCGCACGCAGGTCCATGTGGCCCTGCAGCATCCGGCGGACCAGTTCCCGCCCCCGGCCCCCGGCCTCGTCCTCCAGGTCCCCGTGCTCCAGTGCCGCGGCTCCCGGCCCGGCCAGCCATTCCAGCGCCTCCTCGAAACACTCCCTGGCCTGCGCGAACGCCTCTGCCGGCTGCTGCGCGTACTCTGACATCGGGCTCCTTCTTGCCGTTCCGGTCGTCGAATAACCAGGAACGTAACAAGAAGGAGCCCTTCAAACACGTACCGACGCGCCCGAAACGGGCATTGAATGACAAAATCTGTCAATAGTCCCCCAGTGCCATCACTCCGAGGGAGCCACACCCGTCTCAGATTCGGGCACTGGTATCTTCAGCGGCGGCCAGGCTGTTCCGAACGGCGGCCCTGGTACCATCGTGGCACTCGGCGAAGTAAACGACCACTCTCTCGCCATGGAAGGCTATTTCCAC
>Ga0116218_1000978_pt1 | contig 18936 bp, 17 predicted proteins | sample Sb_taG_2_FD_88966 | JGI IMG/M metagenome (GOLD analysis project Ga0116218, IMG submission 88966) | Peat soil microbial communities from Weissenstadt, Germany - Sb_50d_5_LS metaG | ecosystem: Environmental > Terrestrial > Soil > Wetlands > Peat | place: Germany: Weissenstadt | collected 2010-09-21 | reverse complement strand
TATATTCGAAGCACTGGAAGTTTATGCGGAAGATATGGCTTATACGGATGATTTGGGCAACTATAGCTGCCCGGATCTTCCGCGTGAGCCGGATCTTCCGCGCAAATGAGGCGCTGGCGCACTCCTGGGGGCTGCGGGACGACGGCCGCGCACGGGCATCGCGGTGGCGGCAGCACATACGACCCTGCGGCACCCCGATCCCATAGAACCGTTAGGGTGCCACATCCACTGGTCAGGTGAGCCGCATCTCTGTGGCGTGATGGGCTGGAGGGACTCATGGCTCCCTCACCGGGGCGACGACGGCCCAGGAGTACTGGGGCAGCGCGGCGATCGCGCCGGGCGGCAGGCGGTGGCCCAGGCGGCACGTTAACCGTCCGGTCCGTTCGGTCATACGGCGATGCCGGCCAGGATCGTCTCGGCCAGCCGCCCGGGGATGTCGGCCGGGGTCGCGGCGATTGCGGCCCCCGGCGCGCTGAAGATCAGCCGCGGGAGAACCTGGCCGTGGATCGCGCCGACGATCAGGATCACGACGGCGTCAACGTCGGTGTCCTCGGCGATGCGACCCAGCCGCTGCTCGCCGCGCAGGTACCCGGCGAGCATGTCGGGGAGCCCGCGGCCGTGCCCCCCTTCGTCCGGCACGGGGGCACCATCGGGCCCTCGGACCGGTGCTTCCGCCCCGAACGCGGCGTCGCCGCCGACCATCGCGTGGAACCGGACGAGCACCTTCGGCTGGGTCACCAGCCCGGCGAAGGCGGGCGTGACCCGGGTGAGGACCTCGAGGCCGCCGGCGATGAACCGCCGCAGGTTGTCCGCCACGGTGCCGGTGCCGGGCTCGGGCAGCAACGGCGGGGCGCTGCCCATGACCGCGGCCACGTGCGCGAGCAGCGCGTTGGCCAGCAGGTCCTCCTTGTCCTCGAAGTAGTTGTAGAGGACGCCGTCGGCCACCTGGGCCTCCCGGGCGATGTCGCGGACGGTCAGCGCGCCGGTGCCGCGCTCGCCGATCAGCCGCGCGGCGGTGGCGATCAGGTACCCGCGCAGGTCCTGCGCGTCCCCGCCGCGCAGGACGCTGGCTCTCCTAGGTGACATCGCGCCTGAGTGTACTGAAAGCGGCGGCCGTGGCGAAGACCGCCGCGTAGGCGAGCAGCATCAAGCCGCCGCGGGACTGCGGATGAGCGCGCCGAGGCCGACGCCGATCGCGGCCAGCGCGCAGTTGGCCGCGACACCGCCGAGCAGGGTGCTCACGTGTCGGCGGCCGAAAGCTGCAGGTGTCCACCCCGTTCGGCCCACCAGGCGGCGGTGGCGGCCAGGGCGGCGCCGGAGCAGACGAGCCCGGCGGCGGCGCCGGTCACGGCGTAGACGGTCAGCTTGGCGGCGATGACCCGGCCCCGGCGGGGGGAGCTGAGGTAGGTGTCGGTGATGGTCGAATGCCGGTACTCGCCCGCGACGGCGAGGATGCCGAAGATGAGCGTGAGGATGGCGGCCAGACCGGTGTGCGCGAGCGCCGCACGCTGAGTGCCAGGATCGTGCACGTTCCCCCCGGACTCGACCAGGCCGGTGATGCCGGCCACCACGAGCAGCGGCCCGGCGGCGAGGAGCAGCCAGGGACCGCGGACCGTGGTGAGCTTGCGGAATTCGCCGCGGATGATGGGCAGCATGGGCGGTCCCCTCAGTTCGGTGCCGTGGTCAGGTTCAGGAACGCGGACTCCAGCGCGCTGTGCGTCTCGCCGATGTCGCTCAGCGGCCCGGCGAAGCGCAGTTCTCCCGCGCTGACGATCACGACGTGATCCGCGGTGCGCGTCACCTCGCCCAGCTGGTGACTGGCCACGACGATCGTGCGCCCCTCGCCCGCCAGGTCGCGCAGGTACCGGATTCTCCGCATAAGCCGGATACTCCGCACTACGGGGCGCTCGCGCATCACAGCACCCGCTGGCACCAGTAATGTGCGCCACTTTGTGTCACCACGCCATTGCGAGCGGCACGGGGGCAAACCAGCCTAAGTACTGCGGCAAGTAACGTCGCGGTGCTATCTCGCGCTCATGTCGCGGACGGTCAGCGCGCCGGTGTCGCACTCGCTGGGATGCCCGGCCAGGCCGGCCGCCCCACCTACCAGGTGAAGTCTTCCTCCCAGAACTCGGTGACGCCGCGGACCGGTTCGCGGGGCACCGTCTCCTGGCCGCGCAGCTCGACCCGGCGGATCTTGCCGGAGATCGTCTTGGGCAGGTCACCGAACTCGAGCCGGCGGATCCGCTTGTAGGGCGCGACCCGCTCGCGGCAGAACGCCATGATGGACTGCGCGAGTTCCCCCGCCGGCTGGTAGCCGGCGGCCAGCAGCACGTAGGCCTTCGGCACGTTCAGCCGGAGCGGGTCCGGCGACGGGATCACCGCGGCCTCGGCCACCGCCTCGTGCGCGATCAGCACACTCTCCAGCTCGAACGGCGAGATGCGGTAGTCCGACGCCTTGAAGACGTCATCGGTCCGGCCGACGTAGGTGATGTAGCCGTCGTCGTCGGCGGTGGCGACGTCGCCGGTGTGGAAGTAGCCGTCCCGCATCGCCTCGGCGTTCAGGACGGGATCGTCCAGGTACCCGGTCATCAGCCCCAGCGGCCGCTGGGACAGGTCCAGGCAGATCTCCCCGTCCGGGGCGGGCTGGCCGGTCAGCGGGTCGACCAGGGCGACCGGGTACCCGGGCAGCGGCCGGCCCATCGAGCCGAGGCGCACCGGCTGCCCCGGCGTGTTGCCCACCAGTGCGGTGGTCTCGGTCTGGCCGAAGCCGTCCCGGACCGTGATCCCCCACGCCTTTCGCACTTGCTCGATCACCTCCGGGTTCAGCGGCTCGCCCGCCGCCACGCATTCCCGCAGGCCAGACACGTCCGCCGAACCCAGGTCGGCCTGCAGCAGCATCCGCCACACCGTGGGCGGGGCGCAGAACGTGGTCACCCGGCAGTCCCCGAGCGCCTGCAGCAGCCCGGGCGCGGAGAACCGCGCCTGATTCAGGACCAGGATGGTGGCGCCCGCGTTCCACGGGGCGAACACGTTGCTCCACGCGTGCTTGGCCCACCCGGGGGAAGACAGGTTCAGGTGCACGTCGCCCGGCTGGATGCCGATCCAGTACATGGTGGACAGGTGCCCCACCGGGTAGCTGGCCTGGGTGTGCGCGACGAGCTTGGGCTGGGCCGTGGTGCCCGAGGTGAAGTAGAGCAGCAGCGGGTCACCGGCCCGGGTGACGCCCTCGGCGGCGAACGAAGCCGGCCCGGCGAACGCGTCCAGGGACGAATGCCAGGCATCTGCCTGGCCGTCCACCACGATCCGCGTCCAGTCTCCCGGTACCTCCCCGAACTTCCCCAGCTGGGCCAGCTCGGTGACCACGTGCCTGACCTGGCCGCGCGCGATCCGGTCGGTCAGGTCGACGGGCTGGAGCAGCGTCGAGGCCGGGATGATCACCGCGCCGAGCTTCATCGCGGCCAGGATGACCTCCCACAACGGCGCCACGTTGCCGAGCATCAGCAGCACCCGGTCGCCGCGCCGGACCCCGAGCCCGCGCAGCCAGTTCGCGACCTGCCCCGACCGGGCCGACATCGACCCGTACGACAGGCTCGCGTCGGACCCGTCGTCGGAGACGATCCGCAGCGCGGGCCGGTCCGGATGCTCGGCCGCGATCACGTCGAACCAGTCGAGGGCCCAGTTGAACTCGCCGAGCTCCGGCCAGGCGAACTCGCGCCGCGCGGTGTCATAGTCGGTCCGGTGGGCGAGCAGCAGGTCCCGCCCCGCCCGGAAAGCATCCGTCGAAGAAGTCATGCGCCCATCGTGACAGTTGCCGGCCCGCGCGGGAAGGCCGACCCGTAGCCCATACTGAATGCTGCTGGCACAGGACCGAACGACAGGTGGTGATCGGTGAAAGAGCTCACGGTCGAGGTGGACGCGGCCGAGATCGGCCTGGATTCCGAACGCCTCAAGCGCGTCGACGCATGCTTGGCCGACTACGTGGCCGACGGCCGCCTGCCGGGCTGGCTGCTCACCGTGCGCAGGCACGGCCACCTGGCGCATGTGGCCCGGTGCGGATCGCGTGACCTGGAGGCCGGGCTGCCGGTGACCGACGACACGGTGTGGCGGATCTACTCGATGACCAAGCCGATCACCTCGGTCGCTGCGATGATGCTGTACGAGGAGGGCCGGTTCGCGCTCAGCGATCCGGTGAGCGCGTTCATCCCCTCCTTCGGCGACGTCCGCGTCTACGACGGCGGCTCGGACCTGAAGCAGGTGACGGTCCCCGCCGTCGAACCGGTAAGGATCTGGCACCTGCTCACCCACACGGCCGGGCTCACCTACGGCTTCCACCGGGTGCACCCGGTCGACGCGCTGTACCGGGCGGCCGGCTTCGAATGGGGCACGCCGCGCGGCGCGGACCTGGCGCGGACCTGCGACCTGTGGGCCGGCCTCCCGCTGCTGTTCCAGCCGGGCACCGAGTGGAACTACTCGGTGGCCACCGACGTCCTCGGCCGGGTCGTCGAAGTGGCCTCGGGCCAGCGCCTCGACGAGTTCTTCGCCGACCGGATCTTCCGCCCGCTCGGCATGACCGGCACCGCCTTCTGGGCGGACCCGGCGGCCCAGCCGCGGCTAGCCGCCCTCTACACCCCGGGCCCGGACGGCAAGGCGGCCAGGCTCGACGCCCTCGGCCGGGGAGCGCTCAGGGAACCCCTGATGCTCGGCGGGGGAGGCGGCCTGGTGTCCACGGCGGGCGACTACGACCGGTTCACCCAGATGCTGCTGCACCGGCCCGGCAGCCCGGCCGGCGAGCTGGACGGCATCAGGCTGCTGAGCCCGCGCACGGTCGCCTACATGGCCCGCAACCACCTGCCAGGCGGCGTGGACCTGGAGACCTTCGGCCGGCCGCTCTTCGCCGAGGCCCCGTTCCGCGGGGTCGGCTTCGGCCTCGGCTTCGCCGTCCTCATCGACCCGGTGCCGGGCAAGGTGCTCGGCTCCGCGGGCGAGCTCTCCTGGGGCGGGGCCGCCAGCACCGCGTTCTGGATCGACCGGGAGGCGGACCTGACCGTCTCGTTCTTCACCCAGCTGCTCCCCTCCAGCGCCCACCCGATCCGCCAGCAGCTGCGTCAGCTCGTCTACCAGGCCCTGACCGACTGACACAATCACAATCATGAGGCCGAACGGGCCGGGGTGCGTGCCCCGCCCACGGCGGCGAAGGCGGCCAGATCCGGCCGAGCGACCCCTCGGCCGGTTACCGGCTGATGCCCCCCGCCCCGTGACCCTGGCCCGCCCCGTGACCCTGGCCTGCCCCGTGACCCTGGCCTGCACTGACCAGCCCGGTCTCGTAGGCCAGGACGACGGCCTGGACCCGGTCGCGCAGCTGGAGCTTGGTCAGGATCCGGGCCACGTGGGTCTTCACCGTCGCCTCGCTCAGGGTGAGCTCGGCGGCCAGCTCGGCGTTGCTCAGCCCGCGGGCGATCAGGCCGAGCACCTCGAGTTCCCGGGGCGTCAGGGCGGACAGGTCCGCGCTCACCTCCGCCCCCGGCCCCTGGTGCCCGGCGAACCGCTCGACCAGGCGGCGGGTGATGGACGGGGCGAGCAGCGCGTCGCCGGAGCGGACCAGCCGGACCGCGCCGATGAGGTGCTCGGGGGAGACGTCCTTGAGCAGGAAGCCGCTGGCCCCCGCGGCCAGCGCGGCGTATACGTACTGGTCGAGGTCGAATGTGGTGAGGATGATGATGCGCATGTGCTCGGCGGACCGGGACGCGAGGATCCGCCTGGTCGCCTCCAGCCCGTCCATCTCGGGCATGCGGATGTCCATCAGGATGACGTCCGGCTGGTGCTTCAGGGCGGCGGCCACCGCCTCCCGGCCGTCCGCGGCCTCCGCCACAACCTGGATGCCCGCCGAGCTCAGGATCAGCCGGAACCCGCTGCGCACCAGCATCTGGTCGTCGGCGATGACCACGCGGGGGCCAGGATCGTCCCCGGCGCTCACGGCACCGCCCCCTGGAACTCCGGCGGGACGGGTAGGTCCCCGGCCACCGGCTCCAGCGGAATCCTGGCCACCAGCCGCCAGCCGCCGCCGGGGCGCGGCCCGGCGCCGAGCTCGCCGCCGTACACCGCGATCCGCTCCCGCAGCCCGATCAGCCCGCGCCCGCCCCTGCCGGGAGGCGCCGTGGCGGCGAGACGGCCGTCGTCGCACACCGTGATGAGCAGTTCGGCCGGGCGGTACTCGATCCGGACGGTGGTCCTGGCCTGCCCGGCGTGCTTCATCACGTTGGTCAGCGCCTCCTGCACGACCCGGTAGGCGGCCAGGTCCAATCCGGGTGGCAGGTCACGCCTGCCCTCCACGGACAGCTCGGCCGGCAGTCCGGCGGCGCGGACGCGATCGATGAGCGGACCGATCTGACCGAGGCCCGGCTGCGGGGTGAGCTCCATATCCTCGCCGCGACCGGCGGCGTCCGCACCAGGCTCAGCCTCCCCGTCCGGAGCCAGCAGGCCCAGCAGGTTCCGCAGCTCGGTCATGGCCGTCCGCCCGCTGGCCTCCACCGCCAGCAGCGCCTCGCGGGCGTCGTCCGGCGCGCTGTCCAGCACCCGCCGGGCCGCGCCGGCCTGCACCACCATGACGCTCACGTTGTGCGACACCACGTCGTGCATCTCGCTGGCGATCCGGGCCCGCTCCAGCGTCACGGCGCGGCGGGTCTCGGCCTCATGCTCCTGCTGAGCCCGGCGCAGGCGCTCGGCGGACTCGGCGGCGCGGCGGCGCCAGACCCGGATCACGACCCCGACCGCGACGGTCGGGATCAGTATCAGCATCGCCGTGTAGCGTTCCGGCACCGGCGGGGTGGTGTTCGGGTAGGCGGCCGTCACGATGACCGCCGCGGCGAGCACGCTGAGCAGGGCCGCCCGGCGGAACGGGGTGTAGACGACCGCGCTGTAGGCGGCGAGGATGGCCGCCGCGTACGTGATCGTCGTCGTGTGCCCGTTGCTGCCGATGACGGCGCCCAGGATCACGCAGAACGCGGCGATCGGGTAGATCCGCCGGAAGGCGAGCGGCGCGGTGGTCAGGGCCGCGCCGAGCAGGATCCCCGGCGACGGCCAGCTCGTCGCGGGCGGCGGGCCGATCGGGCTGATGATCACCGGCGTGCTCCCCGGCCGCACGGTGAGGATGCTGAACCCCCCGGTGCTGCTCCGGGCCTGCACGATCACCGCCACCACGGCGGCGATCGTGGCCACCGCGGCGATCGCGACGTCGGCGGTCCGGGCGGCCCGGGACACGGCCGGCGATTCCTCGGGCGGCCCGGAGAGGGTGCTAACCAGGCGCGCCGGGATCGCACGCCACCCCGTTCGTTCTGCCGCCACATGCCCATTGTCATCCAGAGCGCCGCGGATACCATCGTTCGTTCGGCCTACTTGCCTACATACCGAGGATGAGGGGCACCTTCACCTCAGCCGGATTCGGTACCGGAGATGCGCCCGGCGGCCGACGTGCCGACGGCGCGCGCGGCCGTACGGTCCCGGCATGGATACTCTGGTGCGGCTCACCGACGTAAGCAAGACCTATGACAGCGACGGAGCGCCGGCCCTGGCGCACGTCACCATGGACGTCGGCCACGGCGAGTCTCTCGCGGTGATGGGACCGTCCGGTAGCGGGAAGTCGACCCTGCTCAACCTGGTCGCCGGGCTCGACCGGCCGACCGGCGGCCAGGTCACGGTCGGCGGCGAGCGCGTTGACACGCTCAGCGAGACCGGGCTGGCCCGGTTCCGGCGGCGCCAGGTCGGGATGATTTTCCAGTTCTTCAACCTGCTCGACGATATGACCGTGCTGGACAACGTGCTGCTGCCGGCCCAGCTGGCCGGGATGCCGACGGCCCGGGCCCGGGCCCGGGCCGACGAACTGCTGACCGCGCTGCGCATCGGGTCGCACCGCAACGCCTACCCGGCCCGGCTGTCCGGCGGGGAACGCCAGCGGGTGGCGATCGCCCGCGCGCTGGTCAACCGGCCGGCCCTGCTGCTGGCCGACGAGCCGACCGGGGCCCTGGACACCGCCACCGGGGAGGAGATCGGCGAACTGCTGCTCGACCTGAACTCCTCCGGGCAGACCCTGATCCTGGTCACCCACAACCCGGACCTGGCCGCCCGTTACGCGCGCCGGGTCATCGAGATCGTGGACGGCCGGGTGGCCAGCGACGCTGCCGCGGGGGCGCGGCGATGAAGGCCATGTTTATCTGGCCGCCTGCGGCGGCGGGCCCGGCCGTCCGGGCCGCACGAGGCGGGCTGTCGGGCCGCCGCGTTCAGGCCGTGGTGATCGGCCTGGTCCTGCTGGTCTCGACCGCCGCCTCGACGCTGGCCCTCGGCCTGCTGGTCGACTCGAACTCGCCGTTCGACCAGGCGTTCGCGGCCCAGCACGGCTCGGAGGTGACCGCGACGGCCCAGGCCACGACCGCCCAGCTCGCCGCCACCGCGCACCTGCCGGGGGTGACCGCGGCCGCCGGGCCGTTCCCCGAGGGGACGGTCACCGCGACCATCCCGGTGACCCCGCCGCCCGGCGTTTCCGGCCCTCCCGGCGGCGGCGTGTTCCAGACCCAGCTGACCGTGGTCGGCCGGCCCTCGCCGGTGCAGGTGTACATCCCCGGCGTGCCCGGTCAGAGGAGCGGATCGGTGGTGGAGGCTGGTCCCGGTCCCGGTCCGGCCTGGCCCAGCCTGGCCGCGCAGGAAAGCGCCGTCCAGGCCGCGCTGCGCGCTCAGCCGGGCACGCTGCACTACGTGGCCGAATCCGACGACCAGATCGGCGTCCTCGGGCTATCCGATCACACGAACCTGATCGGCTTCGCCGGCGACGCCAGCTGGACCGGTTACGCGCTCATCTCCGGGCACTGGTACCAGGGCGCGCACCAGGTCGACGTGAACACCGCCTTCCTCACCGGCACCGGCCTCAAGGTGGGCGGCAGCGACACGATCAGCTCGGGAAGCAGGCACATCACGGTCCAGATCGCCGGGGAGATCTTCGACCCGGCCGGCGGCAACCCGGAGATAGTCGGCCGCCAGTCCACCCTGGCCACCCTCGATCCGGGCCTGAGCCCCGATCAGTACGACGTGGCGCTGACGCCGGGGACCAGCGCCCAGGCCTACGCGGACGCGCTGGGCGCCGGGCTGGGGCAGCCATACCAGGTCAACGCCAACGGCAGCAACTCCTCGCAGTTCTTCGTCATCATCGGCCTGATCGCGATGCTGACGCTGCTGCTGACCGCCGTGGCCGCGCTCGGCGTGCTCAACACCGTCGTTCTGCAGACCAGGGAGCGGGTGCATGACCTCGGCGTGTTCAAGGCGGTGGGCATGACACCCCGGCAGACGATCGCCATGGTGGTGTGCTCGGTGGCTGGCATCGGCCTGGTCGCCGGCCTGATCGCGATCCCGGCCGGGATCGCCCTGCACAACTACGTGCTGCCGGTCATGGGGCACGCCGCGCAGACCGACGTGCCGCCCTCGGTGCTCAACGCCTACCACCCGTGGGAGATCGTCCTGCTGGCCCTGGCCGGCCTGGTCATCGCCGTGGCCGGGGCGCTCGGCCCGGCGGGCTGGGCGGCCCGGACCCGCACCGCGTTCGCGCTGCGCGCCGAGTAAGACGGCACAGCGGATGCAGGTCAGCGCGGCCGGGCGGGCCGCCAGCCGGTCATCCCCGATTGGCTGCCCGCACCGGTCGCACAGCCCGTACCGGCCGTCCCGCACCCGCTCCAGCGCGGCCCCGATAGCCGCCAGCTGGTCCCTGGCCCGTTCGAGCAGCGCCGCCGTATGCTGCCGCTCGAAGGCCAGCGTGGCACCCTCCGGGTCGTGCTCGTCGTCGGTCCCGCCCGCGCTCGCGGCGTCTGCGAGCTGCGCGAACTCCCGCTCCAGCGCGGCCACCCGCCGCCGCGCGCCCGCCCGCTCGGCCAGCAGCAGCTCGCGCGGGTCACCCATCCTCCCGACCCTAACCGCCGGCTTGACCTCAGCTGCGGTTGAGGTTGCCAGCCGGCTGCGGTACGCGATGTCACCCGAGGGCCGGCCCGGCTCCGGGTTCCAGCAGCGGGAACAGCCGGGCCACGATGGCCACCGGCGCAGCCTCGGGCGGCCGCGCCGCCGGGCTGGCCTCGCGGTGCCGGTACTGTGCGATCAGCGCCCGGATCACCTCCGCCAGGCCGGCCATCTCGTCCGGGGTCAGGTAGAGGACCTGGCTGAACGCCTCGTCCCGGCGCCAGCGCCCGGGCGCGGCCACGCGGTGCTCCAGCCAGCGGCGGTAGCTCTCGTCCTCCAGCCCGCGCGCCACCGCGCTCAGCTGCGCGTCGCTGACCGGGCGCAGCTGCTGTTCCCCCGGCTGTTCCGCAGGCTGTCCCGCTGGCTGTTCCCCGGGCGGGCCTGCCGTCCCGGGCCTGGCGAGCCGCCACGGGCGGACCCGGCCGCGCGGAGCCGGAGCCTCCTCGAGCACGCCGTGCCGGGCCAGCTGGCGCAGGTGGAATGAGTACAGGCCGGTGCTCCCGCCCAGTTCACGCGCCGCACCGGTGGCCGTGACCACGCCGTCGCGGCGGATCAGCTCCAGCAGCGCCACGCGTACCGGGTGCGGTTCCAGCGGCGCCGCCCGGCCCGGGTGCGGTTCCAGCGGCGCCGCCCGGCCCGGAGGCCGCTCCCGCTCCATCCTCATGTCACCACGCCGCGTCGTCACTTTGCAAACTATACTCTTTGCAAAGCAATCGACCGTGAGGAGTGCGCCGCATGCCGGTCCTGCCCGTCCGCCTGTTCGGCGATCCCGTGCTCACCGCCCCCGCTGAGCAGGTGACGGCCTTCGACGCCGAACTCCGCCGCCTGGTCCGCAACCTCGACGAGACGCTGTACGACCAGCGCGGATCCGGCCTGGCCGCGCCTCAGGTCGGCGTCGGCCTGCGGGTCTTCGTGTTCCACGAGGAGGATGTGGCCGGCCACCTGGTCAACCCGGTGCTCGACTTCCCCGACCAGGAAGAACAGGACGGCCCGGAGGGATGCCTGTCGATGCCCGGCCTGTACTTCGACACCAAGCGCCGGATGAACGTCGTAGCCAAGGGCTTCACGGCCAGCGGCGATCCCGTCCAGGTGGTGGGCGCCGGCCATCTGGCCCGCTGCCTGCAGCACGAGACCGACCATGTCGACGGCGTGCTGTTCATCGACCGCCTGGACCGCGAACGCCGCAAGGCGGCCATGCGGGCGATCCGCGAGGCCGAGTGGAGCGGCCTCGCGCCGCCGCCGGTGAAGATCAGCCCGCACCCGATGACCAGCGGCTATCACTGACCATGCCTGCTGCCAGCAGCCCCATCTATCGGCCGGGCCGTGGCTAGGACTGCGGCGGTGACCCGCACGACGGCGGCGGGCTCCGGCGTGGCGTCGACGTCGGTGAACAGCAGGTGCACGGCGCCGATCAGGGTGGGGGCGAGCGTGCCGATATCGGCGTCGGCCGCGATAGGGCAGACGGGGGCGTTCGGCGAGCCTTAGGAGGGGTCGCTGCCAAGACGTACACACGGCCGGGTGCAGCCCGGCCTGCGACCGGCCTAAGGGAGGTGAGGTACGCGCCGATGAGTACCGTGATGGTTCCTGCGGACGTGCGGTACCACGACGCGCTCGGGAAGGCCATGGGCTGAGCCGGCGCGCTGCATCCGCCCTTACGGGACGATCGGCAGGACGATCACCTACGGTGAGGCTCCTCGGCGGTCCGTGCGCGACCCGCGGTCCGGCACGCGATCCCGTGGGTCTCCCGTGGCCGACATGTGTGGTGATCACCCTAGCTGGCGGGCAGCATGGCAACTGGCGGCGGGAACCTGCGGCCTGGCGCAATTGCCGCTGGTAGACCAAGCCGCTAAAGGGGAAGCGAGATGCCGATCATGGCCTCGCAGATGTCCTAGCGCCGGAGATCTGGGCCGCGGCCGTCCCTGACGGTGTATCAGGTCGCCTGACCGGGCCTCCGAATATGCACGGGCCAAATGCATAAGAGAAAGGACGCGTGCGACCGGAGCCCATCACAAACGACAGAGGAGTACGGCAAATGGGACTGTCCATCAATGACACCGCACCGGATTTCGAGGCCGACACCACCCAGGGCAGGATCAGCTTCCACGAATGGATCGCAGATTCCTGGGCGGTGCTGTTCTCGCACCCCAAGGACTTCACCCCGGTGTGCACCACCGAACTCGGGCAGGTGGCCAAGCTGACGCCGGAGTTCGAACGCCGCGGCGTGAAAGTCATCGGCCTGTCGGTGGACGCCACCGACAGCCACCACAGGTGGGCTGATGACATCGAGGAGACCCAGGGCGCGCGGCCCGGCTACCCGATCATCGGCGACACGGACCTGAATGTGTCCAAGCTGTACGGGATGCTGCCCGCCTCCGCTTCGGGTAACGCCAGCTCGCGCTGCGCACTGGATAACCTGACCGTCCGGAACGTGTTCGTGATCAGCCCGGACAAGAAGATCAAGCTCATCATCGCGTATCCGAATGTGACCGGCCGCAACTTCGCCGAGCTGCTGCGGGTCATCGACTCGCTCCAGCTGGCCGCCAGGCACCGGGTCGTGACACCGGCCGGCTGGAACCAAGGCGACGATGTGATGATCCACAACTCGGTGTCCGACGACCAGGCGAGGGTGATCTTCGGCGACTGGAAGGCCGTCAAGCCCTACATCCGCATCGTTCCCCAGCCGAGGTGAGCGTGCGTACCCGTACCGTGACCCCCGGAGCCGGGTTCGGCGGGCTCGAGCTGTCGCCGGGCGGGGCACGCCCTGGCGGGGCGCGCCCCGCCAGGCCCGGCCTGCTCGATGACGGCGTGCCGCCGGGAGGCCGCTGCCGCCTGCTCGGTGTGTTCGCCCATCCTGACGATGAGACGTTCTGCGCCGGGGGCACGTTCGCCCGCTACGCCGGGCAGGGGGCCGAGATCATGGTGGTGTCGGCGACCCGGGGCCAGGCGGGCCAGATCCGCGACGCCGCCGCCGGTACCCGGCGGACCATCGCCGCTGTCCGGGAGGCCGAGCTGCGCCTGGCCTGCCACCGCCTGGGCATCACGAGGGTGCGCTGCCTGGACCACGTCGACGGCACCCTGGCCGACGCCGGGTTCCCGGCTCTGGTGGATGAGGTGGCCGAGGTCATCAGCGAGTTCGGGCCGGACGCCGTCATCACGTTCGGTCCCGACGGCGGCTACGGCCATCCCGACCACGTCACCATCAGCGCGGTGACGACGGCCGCCTGCCAGCAGGCCGCCGGCCCCGGGCCCGGACCGGGCTGGGCGGCCGCCGGAGCCGCGGGCCGGCCGCCCCGGCTGTATTACCGGTGCTTCCCGCCAGGCGACCTGCTGATCATGGAGCGGCTGGCGGCCTGGCTGACCAGCCTGCCGGACCGCTTTGCCGGGACGCCCGCCTTTGCCCACGCCCTGCTGGTGCTGGCCGAGGCGGCCAGCACGATGGGCCACATCCGCGACCACGTCCAGGTCCGCTGGTACCCGCCGGGTTCGTGCGTCGTGGAGCAGGGCGAGGCGGCCGCCGAGCTGTTCTTGATCTTGTCCGGTGAAGCGGAGATGTGGCAACAGAGCAACGGCGGCCGCGACCGGCTCGGCCGGCTTGGGGCGGGGGAGTTCTTCGGCGAGCTCGGCATCGCCAGGCGCCGGCCTCGCAGCCGCGACGTGGTCGCCGCCGCCAGCCTCACCTGCCTGGTCCTGTCCCCGGCACCGCCAGACATGTTCGCTGGCCGGGGCCCGGGAGCCCGCCTGGCCGGCGCCCTGCCCGGTGCCCAGGCGAGCGCGTCACCCGCGGCCGGAAACGTGCGGGCCGGTCAGGACGTCATCTCCATCGACGTGTCCGAACAGGTCATGCGCAAGGTTGAAGCCCTTTCCGCCTACCGCAGCCAGCTCCCGCTGGAGCCGGACATGTTCCCGGAGTTCCTGCTCCAGGAGATATTCGGCCGCGAATACTTCATGGCCGTGCCGACCGGCCGTCCCGCTCATCCGGATGAGGTGCCGCCGGAACCCGTGCCCGAGCCGGAGCCGAGCGCGCTGGCACCGGCCCGGTAGCCGGACTGGTGCTGTGAGCATAAGGACGCTCGGCACGACGACGCGACACCTAGCAAGACGACACGCACCAAGACGATCACCAAGGACGATTAGGAGGGGAGCCGTCATGATCACGACCCATGACCTGACCCCAGCGGGGAGGCCCACCGGCCGGACCGCGATGGCCGCGGCGCTGGCCGACTTCGAGCGGCGCTACCCGGCTTATGCCCGCACCGCCGTTCTGGACGACATGCGGGCCAGGGACTATTCCCGGCTGGACGCAACCGGCCACGTCTATCTCGACTACACCGGCGGGGGCCTGTACGCCGACAGCCAGCTGGCTCGCCATCGGGACCTGCTGGCGCGCGCTGTGCTCGGCAACCCGCACTCCCAGAACGTGCCCTCACGGGAAGCCACCGCCCGGGTGGAGGCGACCCGGGCTCAGATCCTGGAGTTCTTCCGGGCCTCACCCGAGGAGTACGAGGTCATCTTCACCCCGAACGCCACCGGCGCACTACGGCTGGTCGGCGAGTCCTTTCCATTCGGGCCGGGCGGCCGGTTCCTGCTGACCTTCGACAACCACAACTCGGTCAACGGGATCCGGCAGTTCGCCCGGGCCAGCGGCGCCTCGGTCACCTACGTGCCCCTCACCCCCGCCGACCTGCGCGTATCACAGGAGACGCTGGCCCGCCATCTTGAGGCCGCGGCCCCGGCCCGCCGCCGCCGTTTCGGGCGCCGCCGCTCCGGCTCCGCTGCCCGCAACTTGTTCGCTTTCCCGGCCCAGTCCAACTTCTCCGGCGTCCAGTACCCCCTGGCCTGGATCGCCCAGGCCCAGGCGGCCGGGTACGACGTGCTGCTGGATGCCGCCGCTTTCGCGCCGGCCAACCGGCTGGATCTGTCCCGGTGGCACCCGGACTACGTGTCCCTGTCGTTTTACAAGATCTTCGGGTACCCGACCGGTATCGGGGCCCTCCTGGTGCGCAGGCCGGCGCTGGCCAGGCTGCGTCGCCCGTGGTACGCCGGCGGCACGATCACCTTCTCTTCGGTGCGCGCCGAAGCGAGCCCAGGCGGAGGTTTCTACCTGACTCCGGGCCCGGCCGGCTTCGAGGACGGGACCGTCGACTACCTGGGCATCCCGGCGGTCGGCATCGGCCTGGATCACATCAGCTCGGTGGGTGTCGAGACCGTCCACACCAGGGTCATGTGCCTGACCGGCTGGCTGCTTGAAGCACTGAGCGCCTTGCGTCACAGCAACGGGGCGCCCGTCGTGCGCATCTACGGTCCGGCCGGTACGGACCGCCGCGGAGCCACGATCGCGATGAACTTCTTCGATCCCTCGGGGATCCTCATCGACTCGGCGCGGATCGAGCGCCGGGCCAACCTGGCGGGAATCTCCCTGCGCAGCGGCTGCCACTGCAACCCCGGCGTGCGCGAGGTCGCGCTCGGATACTCAGCAAAGGAGATGGCGGCCGCCTTCAAGGACAAGGACCGGCTGCGCTACGAGGAGTTCCTCCAGGTGATCGACGGGAAAACCACTGGCGCGGCGCGCGCCTCAATCGGCCTGGCCACCACCTTCGCCGACGTTTACAAGTTCTGGGAGTTCGCCGCGCGCTTCCGCGACCTGCCTTCTGACGCGGTAGAGGCGCCCAGCGGCCCTGAACGCCGGCCGCCGGCGGCTCGCCCTGATGTGGCTGGAGTCGGTCCTGCCGCTGTGCCTGGGCTGCGAGATCCACGGACTGCTGGTCCGGCGCGGCAAGGCCCGCAAGGACCAGGCATACCAGGCCCGCGCCGTCACCTCCCGGCAGACGCGGTGAGCCGCCGGACCCGAATTCTGGTGCTCGGGGCAGGCCTCGGCGGCCTGGAACTGTCGGCGGCGTTGTCCTCGGCGCTGGGCCAGGACGCGGACATCATCTTGATGGACAAGGCCGACGGCTTCGTGTTCGGATTCTCCAAACTCGACATCATGTTCGGCAAGCGGCGGCCGGCCGAAGTGTTTCACCCTTACCGGGCCATCGACAAGCCAGGAGTGCGGTTCGTCCAGGCCACCATCAGCTCGATCGACCCGCAGGCCAAGCGCGTCGACACCAACGTGGGCTCTTTTGCGGGCGACATCATCGTCGTGACACTGGGCGCTGATCTGGATCCGGCCGCGACACCCGGACTGGTCGAGGCGGGACACGAGCTGTACACGACCCAGGGCGCGTTTGCGGTGCGCGACGTGCTGGCCCGTTTCGGCGGCGGCCGGGTGATCGTGGGCGTGACCTCGACCCCGTTCAGGTGCCCCCCCGCGCCGAGCGAGACGGCCCTGCTGCTGCACGATTTCCTCACCGAGCGCGGCCTGCGCAGCCAGTCCGCCATCTCGCTGGTCATGCCCCTAGGGGCCCCCCTTCCGCCGTCCCCGCCAGCATCGCGAGCGCTGCTGGCCGCCTTCGCCGAGCGGGGCATCGCCTGGCACCCGAAGCGGCTCTTCGACCGGCTTGACCCCGGCCGCAAGGTCGCCGTGTTCAGCGACGGCACCGAGATGGCTTTCGACCTGTTCCTGGGGGTGCCCCGCCACCAGGTCCCCCCCGCGGTCCAGGCGTCGGGCCTGGCCGCCGGCGGGTGGGTCCCGGTCAACCCGCTCACCCTGGAAACCGAATTCCCCGACGTGTACGCGCTGGGCGACGTCACCGGCGTGGGACCTGCCAAGGCAGGAGTCTCCTCCGAGGGCCAGGCCCTGGTCGTGGCCTCCCAGATCATCTCCCGGCTGCGCGGAACGCCCGGCGCGGTCACCTACGACGGGCGGGGAACGTGCTACGTGGAGTTCGGGCATGATCTCGTCGGCCGGGTCACCGTCACCTTCCCCCCCGGCCAGGCCCCCTTCGGTGATCTCGAGGGACCCTCACAGCTGATCGCCGCCGATAAGGCCGACTTCGCCACCGGCCGGATCCAGCGCTGGTTCGATCACCCCCGGGATCACGGCCAGGGATCGATTTCGAAAGCCTCAGCGCAAGCTGGGCGCGGCTGCGAGCGTCCGGCAACCCGGTGGAAGGCAGCCAAGCATACCGCGCCGATGTGACCTAGATCACGATGCATTCTTGGAGTCAGCGCATGCGCCGGCTGCTGGTCTCGGACTTGCTGCCCAAGCGGGCCAGGCAGCCGGTCAAGGCCCTGGCTCACATCCATTTCACCGAACTGATCGCGATGGACAAGGACTCGCCGATCAGGAAGATCGGCTTTCCTGTCGTGGGCGAGGAACCACTTCCAGCCGGAGAACAGCACGGTCTGCCGGCGTTGGCGGGGTGAGCTGGCCGCAGGCGGACAGGAGCAGGACGAGGGCGGCGAACAGCACGTAGGAACTCCCGATGACCTGCTGCCAGGGCGCCCAGCTCAGCGCCGGGCCGGCGAATTTGCCCAGCCACCACTGGGGAGCCGTGGTGAACAGGACAAGGCCGCAGGCGGCGGCCGCTACCGTCAGCCGGCGGTGCTGGCGGCGGCCGAGGTCGGCAAGGGTGAGCAGGGCCGGCGCGCACCAGACCCAGTGGTGCGACCAGGTCATGGGCGAGATGAGCAGGGCGGCGAAGGCGTTGAGCGACAGCGCCCAGCAGACCTGCCCGGCGGCGAAGGCGTGCCGCATGCCGCGGTACGCCACCATCACGACCAGGGCCGACAGCGCCAGCCAGACGGCCATGCCGAGCGTGGTGTGCGGGTCGAGCCCGGCACGGGCCAGGACCGCCTGCAGGCACTGGTTGGCCGCCGTGGCCGGGTTGCCGATTCTGTCCGTCTGGAAGACGCTCCCGGTCCAGTAGCGCACCGAGTCGGGCCCGGCCAGCGCGAACCCGGCGGCGGTAGAGGCGGCGAAGGACACCCCGGCCACGGCCGCGGCCCGGTAGTCGCGGCGGAGCAGGAAGAACAGCACGAACGCCGCGGGGGTCAGCTTCACCGCGGCGGCCAGGCCGGTCAGCGCGCCACGCGGCCAGCGCGGCGCCACCGCTAGGCAGTCCAGTGCTACCAGTGCCATCAGCGCGATGTTGATCTGGCCGTAGGCCAGGGTGCTGCGCACCGGTTCGAGCAGCAGGGCTGGCGGCAGCAGCCAGCCCACCGCCCACAGCGATGCGCTGGCCGGCCCGGCCAGGCGGCGCAGGAACATCCGCAGCACCACGGCGGCCAGCGCGATGCTGCCCACGGTGAGCAGCGTGCCGGCGGCGGCCATCGGCAGCAGCGCCAGCGGCGCCAGTAGCACCGCCGCGAGGGGCGGATAGGTGAACGGCAGCGGCAACCCCTGGATCAGCGGGACCTGCCCGTACAGATCTGCCCCGTGCAGCCACGTCCGCCCGCCCGCGCGGTAGGCGGCCAGATCGATCCGGTACGGGCCGAACCCCACCCCGTGCCGTGAGTACGACAGCAGGAAGGCCGTGACCGCGGCCAGGTTCACCGCCACCAGCGCAACCCGGGCCCACCGTGCGGCCGGACGCTTGAAGAGCCCCGCGAAACCCGTCGCGGCCGGCCGCGGGAACGGCGCCGCGGCGAGATCCTCGGCTCGCACCGCCTGGCCGCGGCCAGCCAGCAGCGTTTCACCCACCTGCGCCACTCCCTCGCCAGGTCCGAGGACCGCTGCGGGTTCTGCCCTCGAGATCCCGCACAGCGAACGAGCCGTGGTGCTCCTGCTCCCGTTCCCCCGTCCTCGAGATCGAACCTAGGCCGCTCCGGCCGGCAACGACATGGGGCTGGCCCGCGTTTTGACCGGGGGGGTTAGCTACACCATCAGCCGTTTGCCCAGGTCATAGCCCTCGCGGCCGGCTCAGCCGAGTCGGCGTCTTCCTTTAGCCGCTTCCGGGCGGCTCGGCACGCCCAGCTTCCGCAGCAGGTTCGTCACGGGGACGCTGACGGCCGACGTCGGCTGTGGGCACGGGGCCTCGACGATCATCATGGCCGGGGACGGGC
>Ga0116218_1000977_pt1 | contig 18950 bp, 12 predicted proteins | sample Sb_taG_2_FD_88966 | JGI IMG/M metagenome (GOLD analysis project Ga0116218, IMG submission 88966) | Peat soil microbial communities from Weissenstadt, Germany - Sb_50d_5_LS metaG | ecosystem: Environmental > Terrestrial > Soil > Wetlands > Peat | place: Germany: Weissenstadt | collected 2010-09-21 | reverse complement strand
GTCAAGTCGGACATTCGGTTATATATCGCCCCCGATCGGAGCGCTTGATCCGGACATAGATTCACATTCCGGGCGTGAATCGGGGGCTTGACACCGAGGACCGCAGAGCTATACGACAGTCTCGATAGTTGCCCAAAATCTCCGCTAAAGCCGGATCTTCCGCGATAATTTGGCCGGGTATCGTACGTGTGAACTAATTGATGCTGGTGGTCAGGGTGGTATCTGGAGAAGCGCGGGAATCGCGGATGCCGGGACGTGCGGGCCGGGAGTGGCGGGGCTACGCTATCTCGAATATGAGATATCCTTGGAGGTATGAACCATGAGCAGAGCCCCTTCGCCGGGGCTTCCGAGGTGCCCGGGACTCCTGAGCTGACCTTGGGCCAGCCGACAGCGGGCGAGCTCGGGCTCGAGCCCGGGTCCGCGCCCCAGCCCGAACCCAGTGCCGCGCCGCTGCCGGTCATGCCGGGCTTCCGTGAGATGGCGCTGCACCGCCGGGCGAACGAGCAGGCGGCCCGGATGGCGGAGGACCGCGGTCGGCTGGTCCGCGAACTCGCCGAGCAGCGGCAGGCGGCCGGGCTGTCGCAGACCGAGGTGGCCGCCCGGATGGGAACCTCCCAGTCCGCGGTGGCCCGGCTCGAGTCCGGCACGGCCGACGTGCGCGCCTCCACGCTCGAACGCTACGCGGCCGCCGTCGGCGGCCAGATCACCTGGAAACTCGACCCCCCCGCGGAAGCGGAAGGAGCTACCCAATGACGCACGGCGCGGTGCGCGCGCACCTGCCTGGAATCCCGCCCCGGCCGGGGGAGCCCGGCTGGCCTGGCACCCCCCTCACCCCGGGCTGGCCGCCCACCACGCCCGGGCCGTCCACGTCGCCGCCCGCCCGGCCCGAGCCGTCGCCCGCCTCGCCGGTACGGGTCTGGCTCGACCCGCTCGCTGACTGGCAGGCCAGCCTGTACCAGCGCCTGCTGGAGAAGCGGATCGTGCTGGCTTCGGGCATCCTGGACGACGAGGCTGCGGCGCGGCTCTCGGCCCAGCTGCTCACCCTGGACGCCGAGGGGGACCAGCCGATCCGGCTGGAACTGCAGAACCTGCGCGCCGAACTGGCCGCCGCCCTGACCGTGATGGGGATCCTGGATGTCCTGCGGGTTCGGGTGCACGCGTGCGTGAGCGGTGAGATCAGCGGCCCGGCCCTGGGCGTCCTCGCGTCCTGCTCGCAGCGCACCGGCTACCCGAACGCCACCTTTACCCTGGCCGAGCCGAGGCTCGAGTTCGGCGGTACCGTCACCGCGGTCACCGCGCGCCAGCAGCAGGTAACCCGCATGCTCGACACGCTGTACTTCAAGCTGGCCGAGGTTACCGGCCGCGAGGCAGACGAAATCCGTGAGGACGCGCGCCGCCGCCGGTCCCTGACCACCGCCCAGGCCATCGGCTACGGCCTCATCCAGGTCCAGGAGACCGCGGCTCCGCCCGGCCCGGCCAACCCCGGCTAGCGCCCCGCTGAACATCATGCGGCCGGCACGGCAACTCCCAGCCGGGCGCGCCAAATGATCCCGGCGGGTCCGAAAAATAGCCCTCTGTACACTCTCGCTCTCAATGGGTAACATCGAATACGGATTACCCGTACGAATCGGTTGGGATGGGCGGGGATTGTGACATCTCGCCCAAAACGTGGCTGAACTGGGGCTTGTGATGGATACAGAGCGTGATCGATCAGGTGAGAATCGTCATCAAGAACCCGGTCCGGCCGAAGAGCCGCAGCGTGCGGGCACCTCTGGCGGGAGCAGGCCGGATCCTCTGGTGCCGTCCTGGTGGGTGCCGCCGGGCCTGATAGCCCCCGAGGCCGCGTGGCCGGAAACGGATGTCGCGCCCCCGGATGCGGGGCCGATGACCGACGATGGCGATTGGCCCGGGCTGGCTCCTCCGGCAGGCTGGTTCCTGACTGCCCCGGCCAGCGGCCCGGCGGACAGCTGGCCACCGGCTGACCAGGCGGACCAGGCGGACCAGACGGACCAGGCTGACCAGGCTGACCAGGCTGACGCAGACCAGGCCGCCAGCACGGAAGCAAGCGACGACACCGGAGAGAACGTCACCGGCGAGTGGTTCGCGTCACCCGCGCCAGAACCGGACGAGTCTCCCGTCTCCTGGCACGAGGAAATGGACGCCCCCGGGCCGGGCGCGGAACCTCCCGATCTGGCCAGCGAAGAGTCCGGCGAGCCCGCCGCCAGCATGGCCACCCCCGGCCCCGCGCCCGTGCCGTCCGAGGTGCCCTCGCCGCGTGACGGTCGTGGGCCAGCGCCTACTGGCCCCGGCGCCTCCCGGCGCTCCATCCTCGACGCCGAGCCGGTGGTCGGCCCGACCCGGGCTCTGCGGGGCAGGCCCGGCGGTCCCGGCCTCCCGCCGAGGCGTCCAGGCCCGGGGGCGCGAAAGGCGCCCGCCGGGCTGTCCCCGTGGCAGGCCTCGCAGCGCCTGTGGAGCGAGTCGGAGATCCCGTGGGAACAGCACCCGGCGGACGGTGCTCACCAGCCGCAATCGCCCGCCCCGGGACGCGCCGAGCCCGGCCCGCGGCCGCAGGCCCCGTACCGGAACCCGCATCGGCCGCCGCCGCAGGCACGGCCACTGGGGGAAGCATGGCCGCCGCCGCAGGCACGGCCGCTTGTTCCGCCGCCGCGGTCGCCGCATTGGTCACCGCAGCCGCAGCCCGCGGGCCGTCACGTCGGGTCGGGATCCGTTCCGCCCGGCCCGGTCAATGGCGCCCGGCCAGGCAGCATGCCGGTCCCGCTCAGCGCGCCGGTGTTCGCCGGCACCCGGACCGAGCCGCCGGCCGGACCCCGGGCCGAATCGTGGGCCGACGTCGAGGCTGAGTGGCGGACCGGGTCGCAGACCAGCCCGATGATCGAGCCCGACGATCAGCCGACCGCCGGGTACGACACCTGGCGCACCCCCGGCGCCGCACCCCCTCTGTGGAACGACACAAACCCCGGTACCGGTCCGCAGCCCGCCGGTCACCGGTCCGGCGGAAGCGATACCCTCCTCCTGGAACCCGAACCGCCCGGGACCTGGCGGCCCGGTACCCGGCGCGGCCTGGTCAGCCGGCGTACGGCCACCATCGCGGTGCCTGTCATCGTGCTGGTCGCGGTGGCCGCCGTGGCCCTCGCCCTGCTGACCGGTCACGGGCCGAAGTTCGGCCAGCTGGCCGACAGCCGGCCGCCGGACCAGGGCCGGGGCCCGGCGGCGCAGCCGGCGCTCACCATCGGCATGTATCCCGGGCAGCAGCAGCGCGGCGTGTTTCAGACCGTGAACCGCGTCGTCGCCTCGGGAGACACGATCGTCACAATGGGTTCGCAGACCAGCGACGGCGTGGTCCGGCAGCAGTTCTTCACCTCTGCCAATGGCGGCGCCTCCTGGCGTCTGGCCCCGGTAAACACGGCAGGAGGCGGTCCTGGGGTCCAGCCCCCGCTCGGCCATCCGGCCGCCCGGCTGGCCGGGGGGCCCGGCGGCTGGCTGGCGGTGGGCCCGCAGGCCATCTGGACCAGCCCGAACGGCCTGTCCTGGACGCTCGCGGCCACCCGCGGCATCACCCCGATGCTGCCCGGCGACGGGATGTGGGTACTGAACAGCACATCCGATGGGTTCCTGGCGGCCGGCGTGGCCGCCGCCCCCGGTCACACGACGCAGGCCGTGATCTGGACCTCCCGCGACGGGGTGACCTGGCAGCGGAAGACCGCCGCCCAACTCGGGCTGGCCGGCCCCGGCGAGACCGTGCAGAGCATCTCCTACATCACCGCGCGGGGGCCCGACACGGTGATCTCCGGCCAGGTCATCAGGGGCGGAACTACCTACGCGGGCGTGTGGCTGAGCACCGACGGAGGGTCAGCCTGGACCCGGGTGACGGTCCCGGCCGACCACGGGGCGGGGACCGCGATCACCGGCCTGGGATCGGACGCGGCCGGCCTGCTCGCCGTACGGCCGGGCCGTTCAGCCAGCGGCACCCCGGATGCAGTGGCCTATTTTTCACCTAACGGAACGGCGTGGCAGTACGCAGGTACCATCGGCGCGTCCGCGGGGTGGAACCCCGGCCTGGTCAAGGGCAGTGACTTCGGCTTCGTCGTCGCCGGGGCCAGCGCGGCGGGCCAGCTCGTAGCCTTCACCAGCACCGGCAATGGCCAGAGCTGGCAGCAGACGGGATCTCTCGGCAACGCGGACACCCAGTCAGTGGTCGGCGCGACGGTCGCGTCGGCCGGCACCATCGTCGCCGTCGGCTACACCGCGCCGAGCAAGGTCAGCCAGCAGCCAGTGTTCCTCGAGGCGAGCGCGGGCGGCGGCGTCCGGCCGGTCTCGCTGGCCGGCATCCCGGGCGGCACCATCCCCGAACTCGCCGTCAACGGCCTGGCCGCAGCCGCCGGCCAGCAGATCGCGGTGGGCAGCGCGGAAGGCTACCCGGCCGTGTGGCGCAAGGCCTCCGGCGGGTCCTGGGCCCTGGTCACGTCGCTCGCGCAGGTCTCCGCCGCCTCCGGCCTGGAAGCCCTGACCGGGGTGACCCACGGGCCATCGGGCTGGCTCGCCGTCGGCGCGCCCGGGCCGGTCGTCATGATCTCAGCCGACGGCACGAGCTGGCAGTCGGCCGCCGGCCCCGGCACCATCACCGCCGAGCTGGCCGGGGTGTCCGCCGTCGCGGCCGCCGCGGGCCCGCACGGATACGTCATCGTCGGCAAGCTGGTCGCGCCGGGCGGCAGCTGCGTAGCCGACGTCTGGTGGACGCCGAACCTGACCGTCTGGACCCGCGCGCACGACGTGAACGACGCGACCGGCTCCAGCCAGGTGCTCGCGGTCGCCGCGGACGCGCGCGGCTTCGTGTCGGCCGGATCGCACGACGGCAAGCCGGCCGTGTGGACCACGACCGACGGCACGACCTGGACGACGATCGTCCTGCCGGTGCCGGCCGGGGCCTCGTCCGCGGTGCTGCAGCAGATCGCGATCAGCGGGAACCGCGTGGCCGCCCTGGGCCAGGCCACGACCCCGGCCGGCATCGTGCCGATCGCCGAGCTCTCGGTCAACGGCGGCGCCAGCTGGCAGCAGGTACCGTTCCGCTCGCCGGGACCGGATACGGCGTTCACCGCGCTGACCGCCAGCCCCGGCGGCTTCACCGCCGCGGGCCAGTTCGGCGAGCCCGGCCAGCAGCAGGTCGCCGCGTGGACCTCCGCCAACGGGACCTCGTGGACCTCCGCGCCGATCGGCGGCCTGACCGGGCCCCAGACCGGCGGCAGCTACCAGATCAGCGCGCTGGCCCCGTCCGGCAACGTGGTGACCGGCATCGGCTCGCTGGCCACCCAGGCCAGCCAGGACGTCTTCACCGTGACTCTGCCCGCGCGCTGACCCCGCCATCTCATACCGCCGTCAGAGTCTTACTGCAGCGCGCCCGCAGCCAGCGTGAGTGTCCTGTGCCCAGGACCATCACCTGACCGCGAGGAGGCGGACACATTGAGATCCACACTAGGCAAGATCATGATCGGCACTGCTGTCGGAGCGGGCGCGCTCGGCGTGGGGTTCGGCGGCAGCATGGCTGTCGCCAGCGCCGCGACGAGCCACTCGTCCACGCCGGCGTCGACCACCTCGTCGACGACCACGTCGTCAACGTCCGGAACGACGGCGGCTAACAGCGGGTCGGCCACCCCGGCCGCGACCCCCTCGGCATCGGCCACCCACAACTGCCCGAACATGAAGGGCGGACAGCCCAGGCAGGGGAGTACCAGCACGGGAAGTTAAGACCCACCGATGAGGCCGGTCTCTCCTCCCGAGGTCCGGGAGAGGCCGCCCATCCGGCGGGCACGATGCGGCTAGAGCGTCATCTCCGCGACACCCTGGGCCACCGCACACGGCGCGCACAGCGAGACATCCGCCGCGTCGACCCGCCGGGTCATGACCGCCCTGCCGTCACACACGCCCGAGTCATCCGGGTGCGCCGTATAACACCGGCACTGGCAGTTACGCCACTCCCCGGTCACCGCCGAGCGCCCGGCCTCGACCGCGGCCCGGACGGCCGGCTCGATCTTGTCCAGCGCCTCGTGGGTGGCCTCCGACATCCGCCGTGACCACTCGCTCATGGCGTCCGCGGCGGCCTGCCAGGCTGCGCGGAACTGCTGGCCCGGCTTGCTTGCGTCACCGTCCACGACTCCATCTTCTCACCCGGCGTCGGCTGTGGCCAGCGCTGGGTCGCCGTCGTCTGCGCCCCCGGACAGTTGCCGCAGGTAATCGAGCAGGCGGCCAGGCTTGGCCACGGACCCGCGGGCGGCCACGTAGCCGTCCGGGCGTACCAGGTAGACGTTCCCCGCCGGGCGCAGGCCATCGGCTGCCGCGGCCACCTCGATCCGGTCGCGCCAGGCGTCCAGGGCTGCGGGCCAGCCCCGCCCGGAACCGCGGGCCGGCATCAGCAGCACGTGCCGGCCATGACGCAGAAGCTCATAGAGCCTGGCCGTCCGCCCGTCGCCGACGACCTCGAGGTCGGGTGCCCGCTGGCCGGGCCGGATTCCGCCGAGCCTGCGGTCGGGACGGGTCAGCGGGCTCGCGGCGTAACTCACGGACATGTGACTGATCCGGCGGACGGCCCGGCGCTGCAGCGTCGCCAGGCGGCCAGCCGCAGGGATGATGGCGTTGCGGGCGGCCCGCGGCACCGGCCGATTCACGGTCCCGAGCCTGACCAGGGCGTGCGTCAGGGCCAGGACGTTGGCGGCCACCGGATCGCGTTCGGCCCCGTAGGTGTCCAGCAGTCCCTCTGGCGACCGGCCGGAGGCCACCAGGGCCAGCTTCCAGCCCAGGTTGTGCGCGTCCATGATGCCGGTGTTCATGCCCTGCCCGCCGGCCGGGCTGTGAATGTGTACCGCGTCGCCGGCCAGCATGACGCGCCCTCGCCGGTAGACGTGGGTGGAGCGCCGCTGGCACCGGAAGGTGGCCAGCCAGGACGGATCGGACACCGGCACCGGCTCCGGTGCCCGCTCGCCGACCAGCCGCTGGATCTCCTCCAGGGTGGGCGCCTGCCGGTCACGCTCACCGGCGAAGGGGAGGATCACCCGCCAGCGGTGCTCGCGCATCGGCATGCAGATCAGCGGTCGCCCGTCGCGCCGGAAGAACGCGTGCATCTCGTCCTCCGGCCGGCCCCAGTCCAGGTGGACGTCGGCGAGCAGCCAGTCCTGGGTGTACGGGTGCCCGCGGAATTCCAGGCCCAGCTCGCCGCGGACCCGGCTGTGCGCCCCGTCGGCCCCGACCAGGTAGTCGGCCGTGACGGTCCGCGTCGCGCCTCCCGGCCCGCGGAGCGTGGCGGCCACGCCGCCGGGATCGATGGCCAGGCCGCTGAGCTCGGTAGCCTGCTCGACGCGCCCGCCGAGTTCGCTCACCCGCTGGCGGAGAATCGTCTCGGTCACGTCCTGCGGCACGTCCAGCATGAAGCCGAAGGCCGAGCCGTTCCGGGCCAGCTCCAGCCGGACCAGGGTCTTCCCGTCGGTGTACATGTGAAAGCGGCGGACCGCCTGGCCGCGGGAAACGAACCGGTCCGCCAGGCCCATCATGTCGAAGACCTCGAGCGCGCGTGCGTGAAGGCCGAGGGCCCGGGTTTCCAGCACCACCCCGTCACCCTTGTCGATGATGCGGGCCCGGATGCCGCGGGCCAGCAGCTCGCAGGCCAGCACGAGACCGGTCGGCCCCGCGCCCACGATCAGTACCTGGCAGTCGTTGGTCATGACCGCAGGTTGGCCCGGGACGGCTTACCGGGGCATCGGGAAAACTACCGAGGACCTACGTATCTTCGCGCGCCATCCCGGACTCGTACGCCCAGGCCACCAGCTGCGCGCGGTTGCTGAACCCGAGCTTGGTCAGCACGTGGTCGACGTGCGTGTCGACGGTCCGGACCGACAGGTGCAGTCGGCCGGCGATGCTCCGGTTGGTCAGCCCCCGCGCGACCAGGGAGGCCACCTCCGCCTCGCGCGGGGTGAGCGTCCGGCGCGGGCCGCTGCGCCAGGTGTCCTCGGGTTCGTCGGCCAGCGCGTAGGCCACCGCCTCGGCCAGGCTCATCCGCTCTCCCTCGGCCGTGACCCGCGCGGCCGCCGAGCCCAGCTGCTTGCGGGCCGGGGCCAGCCATCGCTCCAGCCGGGCCTCCGCCACGGCCGGCATGCTGAACTGGCCGTCCTGGCAGAGCCTGCGCGCCACTCCGGCCAGCCGCTGGGCCCGCCGGGGTCGGCCAGTGCACGCCGCGACCTCGGCGAAACCGGCCATCACCAGGGGCAACACCCAGCGGTCGCCGAGCTCGAGGCAGGTCGGCAGGGCCTCCTGCAGCGCGCCACGCGCGCCGCCGATGTCGCCCAGTTCGAGGCGGGCGTGACCGAGCATCTGCAGTGAGCGTGCGCCCACCGACCGGAAACCGGCCGCGCGGGCCACCTCGACACACCGTTCGTGGCGGGCGCAGGCTTCCTCGGCCTGACCGGAGAACTGCGCCGCCAGGCCCGCGTACAGCAGGGCGGTCGCCAGGGCGGCCGGGTCGTCCCGCTCGTCCAGCAGCTCCAGGGCCCGGTCGACGTGCGGTCCTGCCTCGTCCGGGCGCCCTCCGGCGATGAGGCCGCGGGCGAGGTAGGTCAGCGCCGTCGCCTCGCCGCGCCGGTAGGCCACTTCCCGGCTCAGCTGGATGCTCTGGCCGAGCAGGTCGCGGGCGCACTGGTAGTCGCCCTGGTCGATGGCGAGCGAGGCCGCGCCGTTCAGCGCCTTGACCCGGGTCGGGGTCGGGCCCTCCGGTACCTCCAGCAACGCCGCCAGCCGCTGGCGCCCTTCGGTGAAGTGACCGCGTACGCCCCAGAATCGGGACATCGCGGCGGCCAGCCGCAGGGCGTCACCAGGCCCGTGCCGGGTGTACCAGTCGAGGGCCGCGCGGATGTTCTGGTGCTCGGCCTCCAGCCGGTCGAGCCACTCCAGCTCGCCCGGGCCGCGCAGACCCCGTGCGGCCGCCTCCGCCAGGGCCAGGAACGTGGCCGCGTGGCGCGCCTCGATGGCGGCCCGTTCCGGCATCCCGGCCAGCTGCTCAGCGGCGTACTCGCGGACCATGAACAGCATCCCGAACCGGGGGTCGCCGGGCGCCTCCAGCCGGCGCAGCAGGCTCTGGTCCACGAGTTCCTCGAGCCCGTCCAGGACCGGGACGCCCAGGTCGAACGACGCGCAGGCCGACTCGGCGGCCGGCAGGCTGATCCCGCCGCGGAACACCGAGCAGGCCGCCAGCAGGCGCCCCGCACCCGCGCCGAGCAGCCCGTAGCTCCAGGCGATCGTGCCGCGTAGCGTCTGCTGGCGTTCGGGCAGGTCACGGGCACCGCCGACCAGCACGGGCAGTGCCTGCTCCAGGCGCGCGAGCAGCGCCGCGGGCGGCAGCAGCTTGACCCGGGCCGCCGCCAGCTCCACCGCGAGAGGCAGGCCATCGAGCCGCTGGGTGATAGCCGCGACCACGGCCGCGTTCTGCTCGTCGAGGACGAAACCCGGCCAGGCGGCGCGGGCGCGCTCGGTGAACAGGCGTACCGACTCGCAGTCGCCGACCGCGGCGACCGTGGCGTTCTGCGGGTCAGGCACCCGCAACGGCGGGATTTCGTACTCCTGCTCGCCGCTGACGTGCAGCGGCGACCGGCTGGTCACCACGATCTTCAGCGCCGCCGTCGCCCGCAGGAGGCCGGCGACCACGGGAGCGGCCGCAATGAGGTGCTCGAAGTTGTCGAGCAGGATAAGGACCCGCGCGTTCCCAAGGTGGCTCCGCAGGCGATCCGGCAGCGGCCGCTCACCCACGTCGAGGAGCCCGATGCCCTGTGCGATCGAGGACAGGACCAGGTCGGGGTCCCCGACGGGGGCCAGCGCGACGAAGAACACGCCATCCGGAAAGCTGCCGGTCACGGCGGCAGCCAGCTGGAGGCCGAGCCGGGTTTTGCCGCCGCCGCCCGGGCCGGTGAGCGTCAGCAGGCGGCTGTGTTCCAGCAGCCCGGTAAGCTCACGCAGTTCATCCTCCCGCCCGATGAAGCTGGTCAGCTGGCGCGGCAGGTGCTCAAGAGGGTCAGGCCCGCCCGTCGAGGGCATACCGCCATTATCCGGCCCGCGTGCACGTAACCGGGCGGGGCAGCGGCCCGGGCCGGGCTCATCGCCCGGCGCTCAGCGGCTCGGGGCCGCCTCGAGCGGGATGAACCGCTTGAGCTTGGCCGGCCCGCCAGACCGTTCGAACCGGTCCACGATCTCGACCGTGACCTGGGGCCGCACCAGCCCGGCGCCGGCCAGGCCGGCCGCGATCCGGTCCCGGAGGCCGTCGAGGCTGACCGAGTCCGAGCAGCGGACGGCGATCGCGGCGCCGGCCGGAGTCTGCCGGACCTGGTACTCGACGACGCCCGCCTCGCGGCCGAGCGCTGTGCGGAACAGGTGCGGGTGCACCCGCCGGCCCCGGTAGGTGAACACGTCGTCGAGCCGTCCCTGGACGTCGGCGATCCGCCGGTGGGCCGAACCGCACGGGCACGGCCCGGGCAGCACCGTGACTTCGTCGGTGATCTCGTAGCGGATCAGCGGCAGGACCGGGTTGTACAGGTTGGTGAGGTAGATCCTGGCCGCCCGCTCGCCCGGCAGAACGGGACGGCCGGCCAGATCGACAGGCTCGACGATGAGCTGGTCCTCGCTGATGTGCGTGCTGCCGCGGTCGCAGCCCACCGCGGTGCCGCCGCCTTCCGAGGTGCCGTAGACGTTGATCACCGTCACCCCCCAGGCGAGCTCTGCAGCGGCCCTGATCTCGGGCAGCAGCGGCTCGGCTCCGGCCAGGACCCGCCGCGGCGCGATCCGGAGCCGGCCGGCGGCCGCCTCGTGCGCGAGCACGTACAGGACGGAGGGGTAGACGGTCATGAAGTCGGGCTGGAGGTTGTTGAGGCCGGCCACGATCTCCCCGGTGCGCAGCGTGACCGGGAGCCGGACGGTGGTCATCCGCGGGCTGCTGAACGTGCGGGCCATGGCCGCGGTCGCGTGGCTGAAGTGCGCGGCGGTCACGCTGGCCATCACGGCCGGGCGGGCCGCCAGATCGGGGTAGGAGTTCCTGGCCCGGAGCAGGGTACGGTAACACGTCAGCCAGAACACCGCCCAGGCGTCCCAGTCGTAGACGAATACGCCTCGCTGGCCGGAGGACCCGCCGGAGGTCAGCGCGGTGTAGCGGCCGAGCAGGTAGGTACCGGTCTCGACGGTGCTCAGGTGCGCCTCCAGCCCGGCCAGGGACAGGCGACTGTCGGTGACGATCCCGTCGAAGTGCTCCATGAGCTCGGCCTTCGTCAGCACGGGCAGCTCGGCCATCCTCGTCTCGTCCAGGCGGTCGATGTCTACTCCGGACAGGCGCTTGCGGTACCAGGGCGACCGCTCCGTCGCGATCCGCACCAGCTCGCGGAGCTGGCGGGTCCGGTGCGCGGCCAGTCGGCCGGCGGGCCAGTCCAGCTGCTCGATGAGAACGGGTGCCAGCGCGAGTGCGCCGGCCACGTGCCGCTGCCTGCGGGTCTCGTAGTCGCTCATGCCTGTCCTCCGGTGCGTGCACACGGGTCATCCCTAGGCGCACCGTACGGAGGTCGCGGGCGCGGTTCCTCCGTACCGACCCGGAATCCGGTACGGAAACCGGTGACGCATCCCGGCCGTACCTATCACGACAGGCCGAACTCGGCCGCACGCCGGATCAGGTCGAGCTTGGACTCCACCCCCAGCTTCGCGTAGGTGGTGCTCAGGTGGCTCTCCACCGTCCGCTCGCCGACGAACAGCGCCTGGGCGATCGCCTTGGCGCTCATCCCGCGCGCCGCCAGCCTGGCCACCTCCCGCTCCCGGCGGGTGAGCGAGGCCGGGCCGAGCGCGGCTGCCGCGGCCCGGCGGCCGCCGCTGCCCAGCCGCCGCAGGGCCTGGATCGTCCGGTCCCGGCGCCAGGCGGCGCCGCACTGGGTGAAGATCATGGCCGCCCGGTCCAGCTCGGCGACCGCTCCGGGGCGCCCGGCGGCGGCCAGCGACCGGCCGAGGACGTCGTGCGCACGTCCCAGGTGCGAACGCCATCCGGCCTCGGACAGCAGGCCCACGGCCTCATTGGCCCGGGCTATCGCGACGTCCGGCCGGCCGCCCTCGAGGGCCGCCCAGGCCGCGGCGGCTGCGGCGAGACCCCGCTGCGGCGCGAGGTCCGCGGCACGGGCCACGTCCTCGAGCTGCCGGGCGGCTGACGCGGCGGCGCGCCCGTCGTGGGCGTCGGCGGCCGACTCGGCCAGGTCGATCAGCACGAAGACGCTCACGGCCGTGGCGTCCATGCCGATCAGCGCGGCCGCTACCTCGGCCAGCGTGTCCGCGCACTCGGCTGCGCGTCCCGCACGCCAGGCCAGGACCGCCTCCCCGTAGCGCGTGTAGAGAAAGAAGTACGCCCAGTCGCGACCGTCCAGCCCCTGCCGGGCCCGCCCGAGCAGGCTCTCCGCCTCCCGCAGGTCGCCCGTCTCGGCCGCCGCCAGCCCGCCGCAGGCCAGGCCGAGCGCCCGCCGCTTGGGGCCGCCGATCACCCAGGCTGCGAGCTCACGCGCGGTGGCCACCGCCGAGGTGAACTCGCCCGCCATCCAGTGCACAAACGTCTCCAGCTCGATAAGGATCGTCTCCCTGAAGGCGGGATTCGCCGATCTGGCCTGCTCGAACAGCGCAGCGGACTCCGCGCTGCGGCCCTGCAGGGCAGCCGCGGCGGCCAGCAGGCTCAACGCCATGGTCAGCCGGTAGGCTTTCGCGTCCTGCTCGGCGATCGCCACCGCGCGGCGGATGGCCGACTCGGCGTCGGCGAAGCGGACGCGCAGGATGTTGCTGTAGCCGAACGCGACCAGCCCCTGCATCGCGACGAACCGGTCTCCGCTGGCCTCGGCGGCGGCTACCACCTGCGCCGACTCTTCGGTCATGCCGGCGATGTCGCCGCGCAGGTAACAGATCCAGCCGATCTCGCGGCGGGCCAGCAAGGCCTGGCGCCGCGCTCCGGCCGCTTCGTACAACCGGACTGCCTCACGGCAGGCCTGATGTGCCTCGGGCAGCTCACCGGTGCCCCAGGCCAGGAAATTGGCCAGGCGGAACTTGACCGTCGCCCGCCGGGCGTCGTCGGCCGAGTCCGCCAGCAGCCCGTCGATGGCCCGCAAGGCCCGGATGGCGGTCTCGGTCCGGGTTTCCGCCCGGTGGTCGACCACCCATTCCGCCTGCCAGTGCATCGCCTCGAGCACGTCAAGCCAGCGCGGGTCGGCGGGCGGGAGGATGCCGACGAGTTCGGAGAGCAGGTCGAGCGATTCCCGGAACGCCTCGCGCTGTTCGGCCTGGCGCATCGCATCGAGCAGGACCCGGACCGCTTCCTCGTCGCCGGGCTGCGCCGACCGGGCGAAATGCAGCGCCGCCTCGGCCAGCCGGCCGGACTCCAGCAGCGACCGCGCCGCCTGGCGATGCAGGACCCGTTTGCGCGCCGCGCTGACCTGCCGGTAGATCACGTCCCGCAGCAGCGGATGCTGGATCTCGTAGATCAGCTCGGCGGCCCGCTGCCGCTCGGCGACGGCCCGCCCGGCGATCAGGGTGGCCAGGATGGGATCGAGCCGCTCGGCGGTCAGTCCGGTCAGCACGGCGAGATCGGGCAGCGGCAGCGGGCGGTCGACCACGGCCAGCAGGTCGAGCACCGCCCGCGTAGCGGTATCGGCTCCGCGGGTACGTGCGGCCATCCGCTCGGCCAGGCTCTCGGGCAGCCGGTGCAGGCCCGGTGCGGACAGGTCCGCGTGCTCCTCGAGCAGCGCGCGCACCAGGCTGATGACGTACAGCGGATTGCCGCGCGCCCGCTGATCCACCCAGTCGACGAGCGCGGCAGGGGGCGGCTGGCCGACGATCGTCTCGGCCAGTTCCCTGGTCGTATTCCGGTCCAGTGGGGTCACCTCGAGCCGCCGCAGGAACCCGTCTTCGTCCAGCTCGAACAGGGCCTGCGCCGCGACTTCCTGGTCGGCCAGGTCGGCGGGCCGGCTGGTGGCCACGACGAGCAGCCGGGTGTCGTCCAGGTGCCGGGCGAAGTAGCGCAGCGCCTCCCATGAGGAGGCGTCGGCGAAGTGCACGTCGTCGAGGACGGCGATCACCGCCGCCTGGGCGGCCAGGTTCCGCAGCAGGGCGGTCAGTCCCTGCAGCAGCCGCGGCAGCGGCGGCTCCCGGTCCGGGAGGGATCCCCTGATGACGGCCACGCGGCGGAACAAGCTGGCCAGGTCGTCCAGCAGCCCGCCGCACGCGGCCGTCACCTGCGCGTCCGACCGGTCCCGCAGAAGTGGGTCGATGGCCTCGGCCCACACCCCGAAGGCGGCGGTCACGCCGAGCGGGTGGGCCCGGGCGAACATGCCAGCCGCCTCCGGGTGGCGGGTGAGCAGTTCCCGGCCCAGCCGGCTCTTGCCCACTCCGGCCTCGCCCGACAGCAGGACGACGCGGAACTCGCCGGCCGAGGCTCGGGCGAACTCGTCCTCCAGCGCCGCCATCTCCTCTTGGCGGCCCACGAACGGCATCCTGGCGGCTGGCATCGGCCCGGGCCGTCAGCGCGGCGGGGGCAGGCCGCGCAGCGAGGCGTCCAGGATCTCGGCGATGTGCGCGAGCGTGACGTGCTCGCCGCGGTCGGCGAGAGCGGCGGCGATCTGCAGCGAGCAGCCGGGGTTGGCCGAGACGAGCAGCGGCGCGTGCGCGTCCAGCACCGCTTGCGCCTTGCGCGCGCCCAGCTCACTCGCGGCGCCGGGCTGCAGCAGGTTGTACACGCCGGCCGAGCCGCAGCAGGTCCCGGCGTCGGGCAGCTCGATCAGGGTCAGGTCCGGGATCGCGCGCAGCAGCTCGCGGGGCTGCCTGGTGATCCGCTGGGCGTGCCCCAGGTGGCAGGCGTCGTGGTAGGCGGCCGTGACCGGCAGCGGGTGGCGCGGCGCGGCCGGCCCGAGCTCGGCCAGGAACTCCGACAGATCCCGGACGCTCATCGCCGCCGCCCGCCCCGACCAGTCCGGGACGTCCGACAGCAGCCGCTCGTACTCCTTCATCGCCGATCCGCAGCCGGCCGAGTTGACCACGACCGCGTCCACACCCGGCTGCTCGAACGCCTCGATCGTGCGCCGGGCGAAGGCCGCCGCCTCGGCCTCCCGGCCGGAGTGCAGGGACAGCGCGCCGCAGCAGCCCTGGCCGCGCGGGATGACGACCTCGCAGCCCTCCATCGCGAGTACCCGCGCGGTCGCGGCGTTCACCCGCGGGAAGAATACGGACTGGACGCACCCGGTGAGCATGCCGACCACCGCGCGCCGCGGGCCCCGGGCCGCCACCCGCTCCGGCAGCCGCCCCGCGGCGGAAGGGCCAAGGCGCCCCGCGCCGGAGGCGCCCAGGCGTACGGCCGCGCCGAGCGCGGGGGACAGGCGTCCCAGCAGGCTGCTGCGGGTCAGCCGCCGGTCCAGCCCGGTGCGTTGCGCCGCCCGCAGCGGGCGGGTCATGGCCCGGAGCCGGCGAGGGTACGGGAACAGCGCGAAGATGGCCGCGCGCAAGGCCCGGTCCCGCCGGTTCCCGTCGGCCGGGCCGGACAGGGTCGGCCGCGCCTCTTCGGTCCAGGCCCGGGCCGCCTCGATGAGCTGGTCGTACTGCACGCCGGACGGGCAGGCGGTCATGCACGCCATGCAGCCCAGGCAGCGGTCGAAGTGCTCGGCCGCCGCCGGGGTCAGCGCGGCGCCATCCAGGATCTGGTTCACCAGGTGGATCCGGCCGCGCGGGGAGTCCATCTCCTCGGCCCACAGCTCGTAGGTGGGACAGGCCGGCAGGCAGAACCCGCAGTGCACGCAGTCGTTGGCCACCTCGCGCAGCCGGTCGGCGTCCTGCATCACCGCCCCCAAGGGAATCGTCCGGGGCACATCCGGTGGCCCGGGTCGAACTGGTCCTTGACCGCCCGCATCAAGTCGAGCCCGGGCACCGGCTGGCCGGCGCCGGCCGCCGCCAGGAGCGCCGTCGGCGCGGCCAGTACCGCCATGCCGCCCCGGGACAGCCCGGTACCGTCCGCGGACCCGGCGAACACGCCCGACAGCCGGTCGCGCAGTGCCCGGACGAACCGGGCGGCTATCTCGTCCGCGACGCCAGGATCCAGCCAGGCGTACAGCACGCCCGCGCCGGCCGCGCCGCTGACCGCGGGCCGGATGCCCGTGCTCACCCCGGCCGTGGCCAGCGCGCCCAGCACCTCGGCGAGCTGGCGCACCCAGAACGTGACCCGGACCACCGTTCCTGGTGCACCCGGTTCCGGCTGCCACCAGCGGAACGGCGTCTCGGAGGTGGCCACCACCGTCGCGCCCGCGCCGGCGAGCAGCTCCGCCATCTGCTTGGCCCGTTCGGCTACCCCGGACGGCGTGCCTTCGAGCAGGACCCCCACCCGCAGGACGGCCGGGGAACCCGTCCACAGCAGCTCCACCGCCGACGGCACCAGCGCGGAACCCGCCGCCGACGCCACCGCCGAGGCCGCGCCCGCCAGAGCGGACGGGACATTGGGGTCGAAGTCCCCGGTCACCCAGGCCGCCGCGGCCGGCAGCGGGTGCAGCCGGAACGTCACCTCGGTGATGAGGCCCAGCGTCCCCTGCGAACCGGCGAACAGCTTGCCGAGGTCATAGCCGGCCACGTTCTTGACCACCTTGCCGCCGGAATGCGCGACCACCCCATCGGCCCGGACCACGGTGATCCCGATCAGCAGGTCCCGCGGTGCCCCGTAGCGGAACCGGCGCGGCCCGGCGGTCCCGGTGGCCACCACCCCGCCCACCGTGGCGTCGGCCGGCGCGTCGACCGCGAGCTGCTGCCCGGCCAAGGACAGCACCGAGGCCAGGTTTCCCATCGTGGCGCCCGCCTGCACCCGCGCCACCAGGTCCCCGGCGGCGTGCTCGATGACCTGGTCCATGGCCTGCAGGTCGATGACCAGATCACAGGATACGGGCGGCAGGCCCCAGCCCAGCCCCGTCCCGGCTCCGCGCGGTACCACCGACAGGTCGTGCGCGGCCGCCACCCGCAGCAGCGCCGACGCCTCATCGGTGCTGGCCGGGAACGCGACGAACGACGGCACCAACCCCGCGACCGCATCCGAAGCCGGGACACCCTTCCGCACGACCGGGCACGCGGCCACGAGCGCGTCCCGGGCCGCTGGCACCACGCTCCGTTCGGTATCCACTAGAAGATCTCCGCCTGCCCGGCCGCTACGGCGGGATGCGGTGCCCGGTGGTGGCCGGGGACCTCGCCGCACAGCCGGGGCGTGGGGAAGATCTTGCCGGGGTTGCACAAGCTGGCCGGGTCGAACGCGCAGCGGACCAGCTGCATGGTGTCCAGGTCGGCCGAGTTGAACATCTTGGGCATGTACCGGGACTTGTCCACGCCCACGCCGTGCTCGCCGGTGATGGAGCCGCCCTGCTCCAGGCACGCGTCCAGGATCGCGCCGGACACCTTCTCGGCCGCCTCGGCCTGGCCCGGTACCGCGTCGTCGTAGAGCACTAGCGGGTGCAAGTTCCCGTCGCCGGCGTGGAACACGTTGGCCACCCGGATGCCGGACTCGGCAGACAGCGACGCTATCTGGGCCAGCACCGCGCCCAGCGAGGTCCGCGGCACCACGCCGTCCTGCACGATGTACGCCGGGCTGATCCGGCCCACCGCGGCGAACGCGGACTTGCGCCCGGCCCAGATGCCCGCCCGCTCGGCCGGGTCGTCGGCGGTCCTGATCTCCGTCGCGCCCGCCGCCTCGCACAACGAACGTACGGTCGACATCTCCGCCTCGACCTCCGCGGCCGGGCCGTCCAGCTCCACCAGCAGCACCGCACCTGCTCCGGCCGGGTAGTTGCAGTGCACGGCCTCTTCGGCGGCCTCGATGGCGAGCGCGTCCATCATCTCGATCGCGCCGGGCAGGATGCCGGCCCCGATGATGTCGGACACCGCCTGGCCGCCGTGGCTCGTGGTGTCGTACGCGACCAGCAGCAGGTGCACCACCTCGGGCAGGGGCATCAGCTTGACCACGATCTTGGTCACGATGCCGAGCGTGCCCTCCGAGCCGGTGAACGCGCCCAGCAGGTCATATCCGGAGCAAACCCCGGTCCCGTCGCCCAGCCACGTCAGCTGGCCGGACGGCGTGACGATCTGCAGCGCGGTCACGTGGTGCACGGTGAACCCGTGCTTGAGGCAGTGCGCGCCGCCGGAGTTCTCCGCCACGTTGCCGCCCACCGAGCAGACCACCTGGCTGGACGGGTCGGGCGCGTAGAACAGCCCGAACGGCGCCGCCGCCTTGCTCACCGACAGGTTCGTGGCCCCCGGCTCGACGATGGCCCGCCGGCTCACCGGGTCGATCTCGACGATGGAGCGCATCCGGGACATGACGATCAGCACGCCGTCCTCGCGTGGCAGCGCGCCGCCGGACAGCCCGGTGCCGCTGCCCCGGGCCACGAACGGCACCCCGGCCGCCGCGCACGCGGCGACCACCGAAGCCACCTCCGAGGCCGTACCCGGCAGTACGGCCAGGGCGGGCACCGACCGGTGCGAGGTGAGCCCGTCGCACTCGTACGTCCGCAGCTCCAGGGGATCGGTGACGACGTGGCCCGGGCCGCAGATCTCCCGCATCCTCGGCACCAGCGCCTCGACGCCTGCTGCCATATGTCCCACCTCGCTGCCCTGCTGTGCCCGTTCCGCGCGGTCGTGGTTCCGCTTCCGCTGATTGTCCCCCTTTTCCGGCCGCTACGCACCGGCCCACGATCGGGTGCTGCGCATCACGTTACGTAGCCCCCGCCGCTCCCGGCCCGCACGTCCCGGCATCCGCGATTCCCGCGCTTCTCCAGATACCACCCTGACCACCAGCATCAATTAGTTCACACGTACGATACCCGGCCGAATTATCGCGGAAGATCCGGCTTTAGCGGAGATTTTGGGCAACTATCGAG